>Ga0316201_10004847_pt1 | contig 10233 bp, 10 predicted proteins | sample CS6wburrow_MG_FD_204516 | JGI IMG/M metagenome (GOLD analysis project Ga0316201, IMG submission 204516) | Coastal sediment microbial communities from Delaware Bay, Delaware, United States - CS-6 worm burrow | ecosystem: Environmental > Aquatic > Marine > Coastal > Sediment | place: USA...
TGTAAAAGAGTGGTTTTCCCAGAACCTCGTCCACCTTTAATACCAATAATGGGTGCTTTAAAATCTATCTCATTAAATAAAAACCTTTTAAAAGATAAAGATTTTTTAGATAAGAATCTTTTAGATAATTTAGATAATATTGGTGTCATTATATCGCTTTTGGTATTAAATGTATTTAATAGTCTATGCGATAATACTATGAAATATATTTCATATCAAGAAATTTAAACTGTGATTTATGTAGCCCGTTTTTATGGCTACGAACTTAAGAAACAAAAAAATAGGGGACAGACTGGGGTGTTATAGTGATTCCCGATTGAATAAAGCACATTAAATTTTATTGAAAATGGGAACAGAGTAAATTCTGACAATACAAACGAGATCAAATAGAAATGCGAATAGAAGGTTTAAGTATAGAAAATTTTACGCTTTTTGGTCAAAACCACTTAACGTTTTCCGATGGCTTGAATATTATTGTTGGCGAAAATGATACCGGCAAAAGCCATCTGCTCCGATTATTATATGCTTTAATTGAAAGTAATAATCTAGTCGCCCTTAATAAAGCTGAAAGGAAAAACTACTTATTACAACTGTTTATTCCACAGAAATTGATTGATATTTTCAAACCGGAAGAATTAGCGCATTTAATTAAATCTGGGCAAAAAAAAAGTCAAGTCAAAATTGATTTTACTGAATATAGCATTAAGTTTAATTTTACCCTCAAAACTAAAATACAAGTTAATATTGACAAAAATGAAGTCCCAGCGACTTTAATTAAACAGGATAGTTTATTCATTCCGACTAAAGAAATCTTATCTTTTTATGATGGTTTTATGTCTCTTTATCTCACACGGCAACTACCTGTCGATGAAACGTATTATAATTTAGCTCAAGCATTGGGTTTATTGGTATTGAAAGATATTTCGTTGTCATCGAAGGAACAACAAATTTTAACCCATTTAGAAACATTATTGAATGGTAAACTCTTATTAGAAAAAGGGAGAGTTTATTTATCTAAAAAGGGTAAAAAAAGGGAAATTTCATTAGTTGCGGAAGGATTGAGGAAAATTGGCACACTTTCACATTTAATTGCCAATGGCTCGTTGAATCAAAATAGTATTTTGTTTTGGGATGAACCGGAATCTAATTTAAATCCTAAATTAATGAGAGAACTGGCTAAAGTTTTAGTTGATTTATCCTCTATTGGTGTGCAAATATTTCTCAATACACATAGTTTATTTTTAATCAAAGAATTTGAAATTTTAAGAGAAATGAATACCAAAATTAAATATTTTAGTTTGGGATTTAATGTAGAAAACAATTTGCGAGTTTCTCAAAGTGAAGATATCGAAGGCTTAGATGATTTAGTTATTTTGGATGAAAATTTAGCTCAAAGTGATAGATTTATGAAGAAGGTTACACAAGCAGATGCAAATCATTGAGGGGAAATTAATATTTAACTTTGATTGTGAGGCGATTAAATTTGATGACAGTCGCTTTTATCGTCAACATTTTAGTAAAATAACTAATGGAATTAAAGCTGTTGATATACTTGCCGTTAATCAGGAAATAGGTTATTGTGTGAAATCAAAGATTATACTGATCCTAATACCAAGCACTTAAGCATGAAGGAATTGATTGAAATAGTCATTAATAAAGTCATTTCAACTTTAGCGGCCATTTTACCGATGAAAAATAGCGTCAATAATTCAGCGAGAGAAAAAAAGATTGCTAGAAATTTTTCAATAGCGAATGAAATAAAGGTTATTGTTCATATAGAATTACCGCCTAAAAGAAGAACATTAAAACAATCTAACTGGGATTTATCTAGTTTACAGATTCAATTAGGAAGAAAACTAAAAGCGATTGATGCACATCCTAAAGTGGTATCTAAAGACGAGTTACCAAATTTACCTTGGGTGGTAAAATCTACAAAAAATTAAGTGCTAAAACTTAGGAGTCAGAAAAAGCAAAGGCCAGGGACTAGGCTCTAATTATTTTGCCGACAGCAAACGTCATAATGGCTATTTTCCTTGATTGAAGTTATCTTCCGGTTTGTTATCTGTTTTTTTTGGTGTCTAGCTTTTGGTTCACGCCTTTGCCCCACCATAGTAATTAGAGACGCACGGCCGTGCGTCTCTACAATTCGTGGTTTCGTAGAGACGCGATGCTTCGCGTCTCTTTGCGGTAAAATATCAGCAATCAATTCTTAAAGTCTGTATTCCCGCCACAACTTCAAACATAACCCGAGTTACCCCTTTTTGAATATCACTGAAAAAGTCTGGCGGAAAAGCAATAAAATTGTTGAGCATAAAGACGACTGATGTCGATTCTGCATTGCGTCTCTAAGGGCGAACCTTTGTTATCGCCCTTTTGATAATAATTTAATCTATTTGAAAAGCTATAACGTTGATCTCTCTTCGCTCGAAACGAAGTGTGTACTCCAGATAAGACGTCCATTGCTCAGGGTATAAGTGACTTTCCCTTTAAATTCCCAACCTAAAAATGGCGAGTTGTGCCCTTTGCTATACATATTGTCTGGACTTAAACGCCAAGAACGGTTTGGATCGAAAATACAGATATCAGCTGGCATCCCTATTGCTAAACTGCCGGCATCTAGGCCTAAAAGTTGGGCGGGTTTATGGGTGACATAGCTCAGTGCTGTTATTAAATCAAGCGGCATTGCTTCAGCGAGATGTAATGTGAGGGGTAATAAGGTATCTAAGCCTGATATACCAGGTGCTGACATGGAAAAGGGATTCAGTTTTGCGTCTGTTTCATGTGGTTGGTGATCTGAACAAATCGCGTTTATCGTGCCTTGTAATAAGCCTTCGCGTAAAGCTTCTTTATCCTGTTCACTGCGTAAAGGCGGAAAAACATGACATTGCGTGTTGTAGTTGTTGATATCTTGGTCGGTTAAAAACAGGTGATGGGCGCTGACATCAGCGGTGACGGGTAAACCTTTTGCTTGGGCTTGTTTAATCAATTCGACAGCCCGGGCGCTGGAAAGCTGGCAAAAATGCGCGCGTACACCGGTCATTTCAATCAACAATAAGTCACGAGCAACTTCAATGGTTTCTGTGGCTTCTGGAATCCCTGATAAACCTAAACGGGTGCTTATCGCGCCTTCATGGGCACAACCATTGTGTCCTAACCAAGGGTCTCTGGCATGGAGAAAAACGGTCAATTCATAATTGGCAGCATATTCTAAGGCATAACGGAAGACATCAGTATTAACGATGGGTAACACATTGCTCACAGCAATACAACCAGCCTCTTTGAGAATGCCCATTTCGGCGAGATGTTCACCTTTTAAGCCTTGAGTGAGTGCGGCTATTGGTAGGACTTTCGCCATGCCTGCTTTTGCTGCACGTTGTTGTAGTAGTTCTGCGATGGCTTGGGTATCAATAACGGGATCGCTATCAGGTGGACAACAAACTGTTGTGATACCATTTGCGGCAGCCGCCCGCGTTTCACTGAAAATCGTGCCTTTATGCTCGGCCCCCGGTTCCCGTAAACGCACACTTAAATCAATTAAGCCCGGACACACGATTTGATCTGTGGCATCAATGAGTTTGTCTGCCGTAAAATTTGCCGGAGGGCTACCCATTGCGATAATTTGACCTTCGGCAATATGCAAGTCTGTTATTAAATCTAAATTGGAAGCGGGATCGATTACACGTCCGCGAATAATACTGAGCGTAGCCATTTAATAAGCATCCTTTTTTTCAGAAACGGCCCCTAAAGTCATGGCCATGATTGCCATTCTGATTGCAATACCATTACTCACTTGTTGTAAAATAACAGAATAAGGGCCATCAGCAACGTTGGAATCAATTTCTACGCCACGATTGATCGGTCCAGGGTGCATCACAATCGCGTCTGGATGAGTGACTTTTAAGACTTCTTTAGTCAGTCCGTAATATTGAAAATACTCATAAACACTGGGCAAGAATGCGCCTTTTAGCATACGTTCTCGTTGCAAACGTAGCATAATAACCACATCAACCTCTTTAAGGCCGGCTTTTAAATCGTGAAAGACTTTGACACCTAATTCTTCGACACCTTTGGGAATCAAGGTTTTAGGCCCAACAACACGCACTTGAGAAACGCCTAAAATGGTGAGCGCCTGAATATTGGATCGAGCAACTCGTGAATGTCGAATATCGCCGACAATGGCAACACGTAATGGGGCAAAATCCCCTTTATTTTGGCGGATCGTATACATATCCAACATGGCTTGAGTTGGGTGAGCATGTTGTCCATCACCTGCGTTGATAATGCTGATATCGGGTGCGACATGTTGCGCCATGAAATACGCTGCTCCTCCTGCATTGTGACGAACAATAAACATATCACAGTGCATGGCTTCCAGATTGCGCAGCATATCAATCAGGTTTTCCCCTTTACTGCTTGAAGAGGTATCAATATTAAAATTCAAGACATCCGCTGAGAGGCGCTTAGCCGCTAATTCAAAAGTGGTGCGGGTGCGGGTGCTGGGTTCAAAAAATAAATTGACAACGGTTTTACCCCGTAATAGGGGTACTTTTTTTACCGATTTTTCTGGGACATTGATTAGAGAAGCTGCGGTATCTAAAATATCAATGAGTAGGCTACGTTTTAAACCGCCAATCCCCAGAAAATGTTTGAGACGACCTTGATTATCTAATTGAATGTTATTCATGCAACGTGCGAATTTCTAAAGATAAAGATTCCGGGCCACAAAGTTTGATATGTTTACCGGGTTCGACACACAGTGAGCAACCGATGATATTGGGTTGAATGGGTAACTCTCGCCCATTTCGTTCTATCAAGACAGCGAGTGTCACACTGGCTGGGCGGCCATAATCAAAAATTTCATTTAAGGCCGCTCGTATTGTGCGCCCGGTATGGAGTACATCATCGACTAAAATAATGTGATGATTTTCCACTTCAAGCGGTAAGCTGGAAGGTTTAACGTGGGGATGTAAACCAATACGGCTAAAATCATCACGATAAAATGCGATATTGAGTTGGCCCAAGGGTTTGGGTAATTTGAGCAAGGCATGTAGACGTTCGGCCACCCACACACCGCCCGTTTGTATCCCTACCATTAACACATCATCACGGTTTTGTGTTTTTAAATGATGATTCAAATAGTTAGCCATGCTACAAACGAGCATGTCAATCTGGTTTATAGAAGACATTTGAATGAAAAATGGAAAATGAGAAATGAATCAGGAATTCTGCCGTAGGGGCAATCCCTTGTGGTTGCCCTGCCCCCACGTTTTTGCTGTAGGGGCAATCCCTTGTGGTTGCCCTTCCTCCGATTTAAAGATGATCTAATCCAAAGAAAACCAAGTTTCAAGAATCACTTGGGCCGCTACAGCATCTAAATTTACAATTTTAGGGTCCTTTTTTCCTCTTCCCTTTTTTTTAAGCAGGATTTTTTCTACCGCTGCGACAGAGGATAAAGTTTCATCAATGGTATGAACAGGTAATTGATAACGCGCCAGCAATTGCCGACAAAAATCGCGCACTGCGATAGTAACGACATTATCCGAACCATCGGCATACTTAGGCAAACCGACTACCAAGGCATCCGGTTGCCATTCTTGAATCAAAGTATTGATAGACTTCCAATCAATTTGCTGATTTCTAACAAACACAATCGTTAAGGGCCGAGCGGAGGCCGTAAAAGTTTGACCAACCGCCACACCAATCCGTTTAGTCCCATAATCAAATCCTATAACATACATTTCAATTATCAATTATCAATTATCAATTATCAATTATCGGTTAGATGTCGGGTGGGCATTGCCCATCCTTTATCAAAAGAATCAGTTTCTTATTTATATCATTATTTCTTAGCAGCTATCAGTTTGGCCTGACACTTTTTTTTCAACACAGAATTGAGAATGAAAGAATTGAGATGATTAAAAGCCACGGAATGACACTTCAATGCCGGAATATTTCCGTGTCTTGAAGTGTTTTTCCGTGGCAAAATCATACCTTGCCCAACTAGGCATGACTGATAACTGATAACTGAAGAACACTACCCATGGCCGGCGTAGCTTGTTAGTAAATTTAAATCAACGCCTATGTGAGCGGCGGCGGCGTGCCAGCGTTGTTCAGGAGGCGTGTTAAACAATATATTATGATTTGCGGGGGTACTCAGCCAAGCATTATCAATCATTTCTTGTTCTAATTGTCCAGCGTCCCAACCGGCATAACCCAATGCAATTAAGCTATGATGAGGGCCTCTACCGTTAGCAATGGCAGCAATAATATCACGCGATGTCGCAATGCCTAAATTTTCCCCCACCATAAACATGGAATTCCATTGACTAGGCGGTTGATGAATCACAAAACCGCGCTCACGTTGTATGGGCCCCCCTTCAAAAATCGGCAAATGATTCGCATTTTGATCAGTCGCCTCAATCCCCATTTGTTGAAGCACATTGCCAAACTCCATCTCCATTGGATGATTGATGATAATACCCATCGCCCCTTCTTGGTTATGTAAACAGACATAAATCACGGTTTTATAAAAATTAGGATCACCTAAATTGGGCATGGCAATCAAAAAGTGGTTAGTAAAATAAGTGGTTTCTAACATAATTATAGTATCGAATACTGACAACCTCGTCAAAAAATGATTTAAATTATCATACTACTTATTGACTACTCAAGCCATTGTAACGAAATTTCCACGTCCGGGTGATATGCAATATGTCGGTGTCTTTGCGAATTTCTTCTGGAAAGGGCTCAAAGGGTGCGGCGTGATGTACAATTTGCAATGTGGCTTCATTAAAAACATTATTTTTAGACGGGTCTTTAAGCTCAACTTGGTGTAGCGTACCATCGGCATTGATCGCGACATCCAAAATCAAATTGCCTGACAATTTTTGATGGCGAGCCACTTCAGGATAATTAGCATTACCGAATTGTTCAATTTTTTTACGCCAGGTTTCCATATAATTCGCATACTTATATTCTTGTGTACTGGCATTGATAAATTTTTTACGAGGGCGTTTCGCATATTCTTCAAATTGTTCATTCAATTCAGCCTGAAGACTGGCCAGTTCCATTGCACGGGTATTAATAAATAAGGTATTTTCCGCTACAAAATCTTTAAAGACTAAATTTTGGGAATCATAGCCCTGTTCAGCCGGCTCATCAGGCGGAATCACTTCTGTTTGTGCCGCAACCTGATCAGGAGACGATTCATCCGTTGTTAGGATTTGAAATTGATACTCTGTGGGGGCGGCGGCAATTTGAGGCGGTGGCGGCGTGAAAACGAACTCGGCCGTTTGATCAGGAAATGGCGCTATTGTAGGCGTTGATGGACGAACATCTTCAAGACGCTCCCCGCCGCCCTCGTAGCTGACTTGGGCTAAATAATCGGCTTTCTTTGGGGCTTGCTCAGTACGTTTTTGTACTAAAATGACTTCCATCGTCGTATTCAAGGGCTGCGCCGATTTTGGCATAGCAAAACCAAGCCCATAGATAATCGCATAATGTATTAAGGCCGCGATCACCAAGGCCACAATAAAGCGTTCAGTATCGGGTTCAATATAAAGTGATTGAGTATTCACGGCAATTCACGCGTTTTTAGAATGAAAAAGAATTGTTTTCAGTATAACGCAATGTGTGCCCATGAAAAAACACAGAGGAATTGAGAATTGAGAATGGGGAATGGGGAATGGGGAATGAAATTTGCGTTTTATGCCGAAAGAACGTTGGTCTGAAGATGAAATAAACGAATAATACCAAGGCTTATTCGTTTTATTTAGCGTAGCACACCGAAGGTTCCTAATGGCTTGTACTATAGCGATGTCGGGTGGGCAACGTGTTTTTGTTACCCACCAAGGGGGGCGACTACTCAGGCGATAGCGGAAAAATAATATACCCGTAAAAAAATAGGTTTTTTGAAATAACTTGGTTTATTTTCATTTTGTATGGGTATTTTATTTAGCCGTAACCGCCTCAACAACAGATACTTTTTCAATAATCACAGGCGTTTTCGGGACATCGCGCCCAAATGGGCCACCCCGGCCTGTTTTGATTTTTCTAATTTTATCAACCACATCCATGCCTTGAGTCACTTTCCCAAATACAGCGTAACCCCAACTTCTAGGAGTAGGCGCCTTATGATCCAGAAAGAAATTATCAGTCACGTTGATAAAAAACTGCGAAGTAGCCGAATGAGGATTAGGGGTACGCGCCATCGCAATAGTACCTCGCGTATTTTGTAAACGATTATTGGCCTCATTAGTAATCGCTTGATGAGTCGGTTTCTCAGCGTAATCCGCTGTAAAACCCCCACCTTGAATCATAAAATTGCCAATCACGCGGTGAAATATTGTGCCTTCATAAAAACCGTCCTTGGCATACTGCAAAAAGTTAGCAACCGTTTTAGGTGCTTTTTCCGCGTTAAGCTCAAGTACAATGGTACCCAAATTGGTTTGCATCTCGACTACTGAAGGCTTGATTTCAACACTCATTGCCTGAGTGGCTACAAACAAGCACAATAAACTGACAATAGATTTCATCATATAAAATCAACTCCGATTGTATTAAACATAAAAAACACAAAAACTATAAAAATTATACAACAAAGTTTTATAAAAAAACACAAAAAATATGATTACTGATAACGATAGATATTCGGTAGTCCCAACAAACCAATGGAGGTATTCAAACAGTGCGAATTGGGTAATTGTTCATTACAGAATTGGGATGATTAAAAGCCACGGAATGACACTTCAATGCACGGAATATTGAAGTGTTTTTCCGTGTTTTTCCGTGGCAAAATCGTGAAATGCCCGTGCATCCCCCCTTATTTTCAGCCGTACTTCGCCCCGAAACCCAGTATGAGAGGATACCCCATCATGCCGTTATGGCCTCTTGGCTGGGCCATCTGTTAGCGATCTTCGCTGTCGCCTTGATAGGGCGATATTTGATACGCTATCACAATTTATCCCTATCGGCACTTTTCCCTTATTTTGGCTACCGTTATTGGGCATCGCCACGGATCCCATTATAACTTGGGTATCGGGTAAACTGTGGATTGATAATTTATTTTTGTTTATCTACTATCGATACCGGCAAACACGCCGGTATGCCCATACAAAAATAGTGAATTTATGGGCTGTAGGGGCAGCCCGATCCTGTTCGCCCAGGTTTAACGAAGGTGGCATTGAGGGGAATGGTGGACTTTAAAAACTCGTTACCGGCCCCCTACAAAACCCACTGGGATAATTTATTTTTTTGGATATGCCTTAAGGCATTTTTAGGTTGGGTCTGCCAGAAAAACTCACTCAAAAAAGGGTATCAAAACTCACGTAACTCTTTGAAATTATTATTGCCCCCCAAATTTATATATAGCACACTGATGCAAAATAACAGGAACGAAAATGGGCCACTCTAATGGGCAGAAAGCAAAATCAATTTGAACGATGTCAATACTCAAATAATTATGCTCGCACCACATAGTGTTGAATGGCTTTAGTCACAACAACTAACTCCTTTTCAGATAGATCATTAAAAAACGGCAAGCGTACCAACCTGTCACTCATTTTTTCCGTAACGGGGCAAAGGTACTGTTCTCCACCTAGTTTGCGCCCCATTTCTGATTTATGCAAAGGTAAATAGTGAAATACCGCACTGATGCCATTTTCTTTTAGGTATTTGATAAAGCGAGTACGTGCATCAAGTGAGGGCATTAACAAATAAAACGCATGGTATGCAGACTCGCAATATGCCGGTATTGTAGGAAGCGGTATGTTATTATTTATTGACCAATCTTTTAGATGGGTATAATAATGTTCCCAAATTTGACGACGTTTAGACTGAATATCATCTTTTTTAATCATTTGAGCATAAAGGAAAGCGGCAAGGATATCAGACATCACATAACTAGAACCTTTATCTATCCAAGTATATTTATCGACTTGCCCCCGAAAAAATTGAGAACGATTAGTCCCTTTTTCTCTAATGATCTCAGCGCGTTCTATATAAGAGGGTTCATTGATAAGCAATGCCCCGCCTTCACCACAAGTGATATTTTTGGTTTCGTGAAAACTTTGGGTACCGAAGGTGCCAAAAGTGCCCAAATATTTTCCCTTATATTTGCCATAAAGTCCATGCGCATTGTCTTCAATAACCACGAGGCCGTAATGTTTAGCGATTTCCAGAATCGTGTCCATTTCACAAGCGACTCCAGCATAGTGTATTAAAACAATGGCACGG
>Ga0316201_10004848_pt1 | contig 10233 bp, 7 predicted proteins | sample CS6wburrow_MG_FD_204516 | JGI IMG/M metagenome (GOLD analysis project Ga0316201, IMG submission 204516) | Coastal sediment microbial communities from Delaware Bay, Delaware, United States - CS-6 worm burrow | ecosystem: Environmental > Aquatic > Marine > Coastal > Sediment | place: USA: Delaware...
ACAGCTCAAACGCCTTGGCGTGGAAATTCAATGCAACGTCATCATCGGCAAGACCATTACGATGGACGAACTCATGGGCGAGATGGGCTTTTCGGCTGTATTTGTCGGCACAGGCGCCGGTCTGCCAAGCTTCATGGGTATCCCGGGCGAAAACCTCAACGGCGTGTACTCGGCCAACGAATTCCTGACTCGCGTCAACCTGATGCACGCCAACGATTTCCCGAATGCCGACACGCCTGTCATGGTTGGCAAGCGCATCGCCGTAATCGGCGCAGGCAACACGGCGATGGATACGGTTCGCGTTGCCCTGCGAGTCGGCGCAGAACATGGGCTTATCGTGTATCGGCGCAGCGACAAGGAAATGACTGCACGTATCGAGGAACACGAACACGCGATCCAGGAAGGCGTTGAATTCCACTGGCTGACAAACCCGGTTGAAGTGCTCGGGGACGAAGATGGCTGGGTCACGGGTCTCAAGTGCATCAAGATGGAACTTGGCGAGCCAGATGACTCCGGTCGCGCGCGCCCGGTACCCATCGAAGGTTCAGAGTTCGTAATCCCGGTGGACAACGTCGTGCTGTCGATTGGCAACAGGCCAAATCCGCTGCTATTGCAGACCACAAAGGGACTGGAGTCCAACAAGTGGGGCTGCCTGGTCGTTCGGGACAAGAGCTCAGAGACCTCGCTGCAGCACGTATTCGCCGGTGGCGACGCAGTCACGGGCGCGGCTACAGTAATCCTCGCAGCCGGTGCCGGTAAGGACGCTGCGGCCGAGATTCACAAGGATCTTTGCAAAGAAATGTGAAACCTTCTGGCTCCGTAACGCATCTAAAAGGCGTGTAAGATTGGTCACACGGCTAGTGTGGAGTCCTGAATGTCCCTTGTAGTTGAACTTCGGCGTCGCAACGTCTTTCGCGTGGCAGCGGCCTACCTTGTGGTGGGATGGCTGCTAACCGAGGTTCTCACGACGATCCTGCCCACCCTGGGCGCACCCGACTGGGCTTCCAGAGCTGTAATCCTGACTTTCGCCTTCGGCTTCATCCCGGCGGTAGTCCTTTCGTGGTTTTTCGAGGTCACACCCGAAGGCATCAAGCGCGACCATGAAGTCGATCACGACCACCACGAAAGCCGCAGCGCGAGCAAACTCGACCAGGCAACGATCGGGACAGCGATAGTCCTGATTATCATTGTTGGCTTGTTCAGCGCACAGTACACGGCCGACGAGACAACTGCCCTGGACCAGGCAATCAGCGAAACATCTGTCGCAGTGCTGCCGTTCGTGAACATGTCGGACGACAAGGATAACGAGTATTTCTCCGATGGCCTGACCGAGACCCTGTTACACATGCTGGCCCAGATTCCCGACCTCAAGGTTGCGGCGAGGACCTCGAGTTTTGCCTTCAAGGGGAAGAGCCTGAGCATCCAGGAGATAGCTCGCGCCCTCGAGGTCGCTCACGTACTCGAGGGCAGCGTACAACGCGTCGGTGATCGCGTGCGTGTAACGGCGCAGCTGATTCGCGCCAATGACGGCTTCCACGTCTGGTCGCAGGTGTATGACCGAACCCTGGATGACATTTTCGAGATCCAGGACGAGATTGCCGGCGAAGTGGGCCACGCCTTGTCCCAGTCGTTGTTGGGGACCGGGAACGAGACGCTGCTCGCCGGCGGGATGACAATGGATGCCGACGCCTACGATTTGTATTTGCAGGCCCGTAAGGAACAAGCAACCTTCTCGTATGGCGGCTTGCAGGCGGCCGAGGACTTGCTTAAAGGGGCGTTACTGATCGATCCCGACTTCACAGCCGCCAAGACGGAACTGGCAACGAGCTACCTGCTCCAGCTGGAAACCGGCCTGATGGACCAGCCCACCGCGCTTGCCGAGATTATCGCCATCACGGACCAGGTGCTGGCGGATGAGCCCGACGAACCTGTCGCAAATGCGACATCAATATATGCGAAAGCGCTGTCACTCGCTGCGCAAGGCGACGAGGCCGCCCTCTCCGACCTGGCACAGGAACTTGAAGCCATCGTTGCCAGCGCACCCGAAGCGCTCCAGCCACGCATCCTGCTGGTGCGCGCGTACACCTATTCAGCACAACTGGAAGAATGCCTGCCGGTGCTGCATGGGGCATTGTCACTCGACCCGTTTAATCCGGCATTGCATTTCGAACTTGGCCGGTCGTACATGGCGCTTGAACGCCTGGATGAAGCGCGGGCCTCATTTGAAAAGTCGCTTGAACTGGAACCGGCTCAGCCAAATGCCTACACGTACCTCGGGACACTGGACCTGCAAGAAGGTGACGGGATCGGATTCGTAAGCAACAACATCAAGGCCATATCGGTCGATCCGAAAGATCACGAACTACCCGGCATTCTCGCCGCGTTCCTTTACCAGCTCGGACTGGTCGAAGAAGCCGATGACTTCCGCGATCGTGTACTCACGTTAGCCCCAACGAGCGAAATCGCCTACCAATTAGAAATGCTGCGGGCGATCAGCCTGGGTGATGATGTTGGCAGCGTTGCGGCGGCACGCCGCGCAATTGAAGACGATATCTCGGATCGACGCTTCGCTTTCGGTGGAGCACTGCAGTACCTGCTTCGCCGAGCGGTCCGCGAGGAGCGGGTCGATGAAGAACTGGCATGGATCAATGAGCAGTCACCGGACATGCTCGACATCGACGCGACCCGTGTTTCCCAAAAGTACCGAGCGGTGCAGGGAGTCGCGTTCACAGCCTGGACACATACGCTGGAACCAGCCGAGGTACAGCGGCGTCTCGACGTGCTTCTCGACTTCGCGGCAACCAGGGGCTTCGACCCGCAAGACAATCCTGGATTCTACGTTAACGTCCTGCTGATTCGTGGTGACAGCGAAAAGGCGACCGAGGTCGCCCTTGAAAGTGTGCTCACTGATTCTGTAGCGAAACATCTGAACTGGCGAGAAACCTTTGCGCAGCCGCAGTATGCGGCATTGGCAGAGGACCCTCGCGTCAGGGACGCGCTCGCCCGCTGGGAAGAAGAGGAAGCGGCGCTGCGCGGCAGCGTGCAATCCTACTTCGCAGATCTGCGCGCTTCGACGTAGCCTTCGAGCATCACGACCTTCTTCACGGCGTCTGCGAGGCCGCCATCTTCCGGCTGCAGGCTGTAGCCGATCCGCATGTGTGGCTTTTCGATATTGATAAGGCGCGTCAGATCGATTGGTGTCGCCACCAGTACCAGGTCGCAATCGACGGCATTGATCGTCTCTTCAAGATCATGAATCTGGCTGTCGCCATAGCCCATGGCGGGTAACAGGTCACCGATGTTCGGGTACTTCTCGAACGTCTCGGCAATTTCACCGACGGCATAGGGCCGCGGGTCGACAAATTCGGACGCGCCGTGCTCGGTGGCGGCGAGTATGCCAGCGCCGAACGGCATGCCGCCGTGTGTCGTTGTCGGTCCGTCTTCGACGACAAGCACGCGCTTGTTGCCAATCGCATCGGGATCAGGAACGTCAAGCGGTGACTCACGAAACAGGATTTTCGCGTTCGGGTTGACGCGCTCGGCATTCTTGACGATCAAATCGATGTTGGCTTCGTCGGCATAGCCGATCTTGCCGATAAGGATGATGTCCGCATGCTGGAAGTTGTAAGTACCGGGAAAATACTGCAATTCATGGCCGGGACGATGCGGGTCGGCGACGCATATCCAGAGGTCGGGTTTATAGAAAGGCGTATCGTTGTTGCCGCCGTCCCAGACGATAACGTCGGCTTCTTTTTCGGCTTCTTCGAGAATCGCCGCGTAGTCTGCACCCGCGTACACGATCACGCCGTTGGCAATATGCGGTTCGTATTCCTCGCGCTCCTCGATCGTGCACTCTTCGCGTTTGAGATCCTCAATAGTCTCAAAGCGCTGTACGGCCTGCTTCGCCAGATCCCCATAGGGCATCGGGTGACGAATGGCAACCGTCTTCAGACCCAGTTCGCGCAGGATATCCGTGACGCGCCTTGATACCTGGCTCTTGCCGCACCCGGTTCGCACCGCCGTAATCGCAATGACCGGTTTATGCGACGGCAGCATGGAGCCTTCGATATCAAACACATTGAATTCGACACCCTTCGCGATGACCAGTGCCCGGCGCTCGTTTACGTAGTCGATCTTGACGTCCGAATACGCGAAGATCACCTCGTCGACGTCGTTGGTGTCGAGGAGTTCTTCGAGATCCTCCTCCGGCACGATGGGAACGCCGTCAGGATACAATGAACCAGCCAGTTCGGCCGGATAGCGGCGGTCCTCGATATGTGGAATCTGGGTGGCAGTGAACGCGACGACTTCGACGGCATCGTTGTCACGATAGAGGCAGTTGAACACATGAAAATCCCTGCCGGCCGCGCCCATGATGATAATTCTGTGCCTAACCTTCTTACTCATGTCAGTTGACCCAATAACCTGGTTGGATGCTACTAGCCAGCAGGCGACTCGCCGATACGGTCTTCTACGTAGCCACATTTTCCTGTGTGAATCCCGTATATGAAACGCCGTAAAAAGGCGTATTTTGGCGCTTGAAATCCCCTCCGGAAGAAGACCGTTTCGGTCGCCAAGATCATGAAAAAACCTGTTACCAATCAAGAGCCTGTGGAACTTCACCACGGTGTGAAGATTCTTCACGACCCAATCAGAAACAAGGGCACGGCCTTCACCGAAGCCGAACGCGATGCGCTTAAGCTGAGGGGCCTGCTGCCGCCTCGGGTGCACTCGATGGCGGAACAGGAGCTTCGCGTTCTCGGCAACATCCGCGCCAAGCCAACTGACCTGGATCGCTACCTGTACCTGATAGCTTTGCAGGACAGGAACGAGAACCTCTTCTACCGCGTCGTCATGAACCACCTCGAAGAGATGATGCCGATCATCTACACGCCGACGGTGGGCCTGGCGTGCCAGGAATTCCAGCACATCTACCGGAAGCCAAGAGGTTTCTATGTTTCGCTGAACGACAAGGGGAAGGTCAAGGAACTCCTGCAGAACTGGCCGCACAAGAACGCTCGCATCATCGTCGTGACCGACGGCGAACGCATCCTAGGCCTGGGCGATCAGGGTGCCGATGGCATGGGTATCCCGATTGGCAAGCTGTCACTTTATACCGCCTGTGCCGGCATACCGCCGACCGAGTGCATGCCCATCATGTTTGACGTGGGCACGAATAACGAACAATTGCTGAATGACCCGTTGTACAACGGTATCGAACGCCACCGCACTCGCGGCAAGGAATACGACGAGTTGTTTGACGAATTTATCCAGGCCGCGAAAGAAGTGTTCCCGGGCATCCTTATCCAGATCGAGGACTTTGGAAACCAGAACGCGTTTCGGTTTTTGAGCCAGTATCGGGACAATACGTGCCTGTTTGACGATGACATCCAGGGAACGGGGGCCGTCGCGGTTGCCGGTATCATTGCTTCTATGCGTATCACAGGGGGCAAGCTATCCGAGCAAAAACTCCTGTTCCTCGGCGCTGGCGAAGCCGGTATCGGCATTGCCGACGTCTTCGTCGCGGCATTGAAAGAAGAAGGGATGTCCGAGACAGAAGCCCGCGAACACTGCTGGTTCGTCGACAGCCGTGGCCTGCTCTGCGCGGGCCGCGACAACATTGCGGTGCACAAGGAACCCTACGCCCACAAACACGAGTACATCGACAATCTGCTGGATGCGGTCAGGGAACTGAAACCGACCGCGCTACTGGGTCTTTCCGGCCAACCGCAGACGTTCACGAAGGACATCGTTGAAGCAATGGCCGAAATCAACGAGCGGCCCATCATCTTCGCCCTCTCTAACCCGACGTCGATGGCCGAATGCACCGCTGAGCAGGCTTACACCTGGTCCGATGGACGGGCCGTGTTCGCGAGCGGTAGCCCTTTCGATCCTGTGAGGTATGGCAACCAGACATTCGTCCCGGGTCAGGGCAACAACGCGTACATTTTCCCGGGTGTTGGTCTCGGCATCATCGTTTCCCGGTCACGTATCGTGACTGACGAGATGTTCCTCGCGGCCGCACACTCGCTGGCCAACCAGGTGAAAGACAGCGACCTTGAAAGGGGCCGTATCTATCCACCATTGTCGGATATTCGCCAGGTATCGGCGAAGATCGCTGCCGAGGTCGCGCAGATGGTCTACGACAACGGTTTCACGGATAAGGAAAGACCCGACGATATCCTGGCCGAAGTGCACGCCTACATGTACCGGCCGGTCTACCCGCATTACGCGTAAGATCGTCAGGTGACCGACGAGACTCTCGCAGATGCACTAAACAGCAGCTGCCACTGCATCAGCGTCGATCAGGGCGCCCTGCAGCAATCGCTCGAGACTCGTCTCGGTGCGTCGGGAACGTATTTGCGTTTGCAACAGACCCGCCCTCACCTGTTGGCCAATTCCCCGGTATTCGTGTCGAACGACCAGGTCGAGCAAATGAAAGCGGTCATCGCCGCGATCGAGCGCGTGGCCCGACTTGCGAAATTTCAGCAACGTGTCTTGCGGTGGGTACCGGACATTGCTGCGACCAGCCCTGGACCTCAGGGCGTTTTCTTCGGCTATGACTTTCACCTGACAAACGATGGCCCGAAACTGATTGAGGTGAATACGAACGCCGGTGGCGCACTGCTGCTTCTGCATCTTGCCAGTGCACAGCAAGCCTGTTGCAGCGCGGTAGAGAACTTCGTCACAGGCCGCCTTGATGTGGCCGATCTTGAGTACGCATTTGTTGAGATGTTTCGCGCAGAATTGTGTGTGCAGATGCCTGGCAAGGTGTTACGTCGCGTTGCCATTGTCGACGAGAATCCGGTGGAGCAGTACCTGAGCCCGGAATTCACTTTATTCAAGGAAATGTTTGCACAGCACGGTATCGACGCGATCATCGCCGGACCCGACGAGTTTGACATTTGCGACGGCCATTTGCAGACACAGAGTACGGATGTTGACCTGATCTACAACCGCCTGACTGACTTTTACCTGCAAACGGAATCCTGCGCGATACTGAACGAAGCGTACAAGTCCGGAGCTGCAGTATTCACGCCCAGCCCGCGCACCCATGCGCTGTATGCGAACAAACGAAACCTGACGATCTTGTCAAACCCGGACAGTTTGCATGAGATTGGGGCAGATGCTGAGACGATAAGGATTCTGGAATCCTCAGTACCGGATACGGAACTGGTTACGAAAGAAAATGCCGGCGATCTTTGGGCCAGGCGACGCCAACTCTTCTTTAAACCAAACTGGGGACATGGCAGTCGCGGAACCTATAAGGGCGCGAAGCTGACAAAAAAAACATGGGCGTCGATACTCGAGGCAGATTACATCGCCCAGGAGTTAGTGCCACCAAGTGAACGCCTGCTTATCATCGATGGCGATCAGCAATCGATGAAGCTCGATGTCCGTTGCTATGTGTACGACGGCGAAATCCAATTGCTGGGCGCGCGAATGTACCGCGGGCAGACTACAAATTTCCGCACTGACGGTGGCGGATTGGCGGCGGTTTTCACGGCGCCGGAGCTATGAGTCAGGTCAGGCGTGGGACACCGCCGGCAAGAGCTTCGTCGATCGCGGCCATGACATCAGGTGTGAACTTCTTCGCGAAGTTCAGGGCCTTCATGTTCTCGTGGACCTGTTCAACGCGGCTTGCACCGGTGAGCACGCTGCTGACCGACGGGTTTTGCAGGCACCAGGCGAGCGAAAACTGCGCGAGCGTAGCACCCATGTCTCTGGCGATCGGTTCCAGTCTGGCCACAACGGCATGGCGATGCTCATCGAGCAACCCTTTCTGCAACCACTCATAGCCCTCGAGTGCACCGCGGCTGTCCTCCGGGATGCCTTCCTTGTACTTGCCGGTCAGGATTCCGGACGCCAGCGGACTCCAGGTCGTTGAGCCGTAACCGTGCTCTTTGTAAACGGCGTCGTACTCAGGCGCGAAGCGATGTTGCTCGAACAGGTTGTAGACCGGCTGTTCGACGATTGGCTTGTGCAAATGGTGCCGCTCCGCGACGTCGATCGCCTCAAGAATCTCCGCGGCTTCCCACTCCGAGGTTCCCCAGTACAGCGCTTTGCCGCTCTCGACAATGTTGTGCATGGCGCGGACCGTTTCTTCGATCGGCGTGGTCGGGTCCGCTCGATGACAATACAGGAGATCGACATAGTCCATATCAAGGCGTTTGAGTGAACCGTTAATGCCTTCGATGAGGTACTTGCGATTGAGCGTATTCTTCTCGTTCGGCTTGTCGTGCAGGCCCCAGTAGAGCTTTGTTGACACAAGGTAACTGCCGCGCCGCCAGCCAAGTTTCTTCAGGGCCGCACCCATCACTTCCTCCGACTTGCCGAAAGCGTAGACCTCTGCGTTATCAAAGAAGTTGACGCCTGCATCGAAGGCAGCGCCCATCATTTCAACGGCATCCGTGACGCCTGTCTGTGTGTGGAACGTGACCCAGGAGCCGAGAGACAGCTCGCTGACCTGGATGCCGGCTTTGCCGAGATGGCGGTAGTTCATGTGATGTCCTTTCTAGGGAAGCAATGCATAGCCATCGGATTGTAATACGGTCAGCATGGTCATTGCCGACAGCGCTACCTGCACGCCATCGGCGAGCTCATTCTTAGCCACGCCTCCAAATGACAAGGATTGACCGCACACGTAGATCTTGACACCGGCATCATGCAATAGCGTGAGCAACTCGAGATTCGGGTTGGGTACCTTGTACCGCGCCTCGTAGGCATCGTTTTTCAGCAGGTTTTTCACGGCAGGCCCGTGAACCACGACCGCAAGATCCATGTTCTCGGCCGGTACGCCATTACGAGCGTGCATGTTGAGGAAGCGGGCGACGCTTTCGAGACGAACGTTGACCGCCGTTACTTCTCCCGGGTATGCGGCCAGGTCAAAGGCGGTCCTGTAATTGAAGCCTTCCCGCAACGGGACGTCCCGGTCACCGATCGGATATGTCGGACCATAACCTGCAATCAGAGGACCGAACGAGGGCTCGTCGGCGAGCAGCGGGCCCGCAAGCAGCAGGACGCCGACCAACGCGGTACGAAGGAACATGGGCTATCTCCGGGAAAGTGGCAGCTACTCCGCAGCTTGCCGTATGCGCTGCAAGGATTCCAGCGTGTTCGGGTAATTTGGCCACTCCGCCCTCAATACCGGATATTACCTACGCCTGAGGCCCTCCCTTCGGTTGAGGTCACTTGCTGATAGGCCTAGTATTGAGATGCAGTTGAGAGGAGAACGCCAATGCAACAGCAACTCATAGAAGCGCTTCTGTATCCGCGCAAGATGGTCGAAGAACTCGTTCAGGACGGCAACTACACCCACAAAAACCTGTTCGAAGCGACGGGCGAACGATGTAATCATTGCGACGGATCGGGTAATTGCGGTTGGGATCACTGCGTCGAAGATTTCCAGCAACTTGGTCTGAAGACCGATGAATCCCTGAGCATTTCTTTGCGTGAAGGAATCAGACTTATCGAATCGCTGCATAAGCACCTGCGGCACGATGAGACGACTTGTACCTGCGAGCCCTGCAGCTGGATTAGAAATGCAGAACACCTGCTGGAAGAATGCGAGCATCACCTGCCGCATGTCGATCCGCCAGGTATCGTGCATCCGGAATAAAACGGAGTAACCAGTCCGCGTCAGGCACCATCGACCGGCGGTCGACTGTCGGACATCAATAAATCCAACTTCCTCTGTGCCTGCCGGGGGTTGTTGAGATCGTGCGGTTGCAACATCTCGCAATCGTCTCGCAACATTTGCTCAATATCCACGGGATAGTATCGGCAGTCACCCGGGCGATCGAAATAGATGCTGCATGTGTACTTGTCTTGGCCAGGGGATTTTTCCAGCCAGGGGCAACGATCCAGGATTTCTCCTGTTTCCGGGCTAACCCAGATTTTTCCATCGCGAACATAACGGGCTATTGCCGGACGTGCTGTTTCCCACCAGTCGATCTCTTCAGCTGATGCCGAGAGGCCGCCTCCCCCACCGTAGTTGATGCAGCACTTACCGCACTGATTACAGTCTCTCATCCGGCGTCAATCTTCGTCCGTGCGGTTCTTCCTCCCAACCTCGGGAGCACAGGCGCTCAATGATGCAATTAGCACCAGAAGTACCGCGGTTGAGAATGCTCTCCTCATGACAGAGGCCCTCAGATAAATCGCCATTAAGTCACGATTGTCGCACAGTAATTCGGAGCTGGCGCTTTCAGGATTCTCTTCTCCTCGTCTTTA
>Ga0316201_10004849_pt1 | contig 10232 bp, 8 predicted proteins | sample CS6wburrow_MG_FD_204516 | JGI IMG/M metagenome (GOLD analysis project Ga0316201, IMG submission 204516) | Coastal sediment microbial communities from Delaware Bay, Delaware, United States - CS-6 worm burrow | ecosystem: Environmental > Aquatic > Marine > Coastal > Sediment | place: USA: Delaware...
ACAGAGCGGGTTACCCTGGATTATGGCTTAAAATTCTCCTGCAATGATAAGCAGGAGCCACTGGATCTGCCGGGGATCGCCATCGCAGAGATTAAGTTTGAAAATCGTTTATCGGGTTCAGCCCTTCACGCCGCCCTGCGTAAATTTCGTATCAAGCCGAGCCGCTTCAGTAAATATGCCATCGGAATGGCCCTCCTGCATCCGGGCCTAAAACAGAACCGATTTAAGAGCAGGATCCGGAAGGTTCACCTGATCAATGAGAGTTTTCATTCTAATTCCAAATAATAGACAACATGCCTGAATTTCTGAATATCCAATTGATGAACTGGGAGGATTTCTGGGACCTGGTTATCCGCGCCACCTTTAACCTGGGAGTCGTGCTCATCCTGGTCAGAGTGCTCTATTACAGAATCACCCCCAGGAAAGAGTACCTCTTTACCTACATCCTGATCAGTGTGGTGGTATTCTTCATGATTATGCTGCTGGAGAATGTAGGGGTTGAGATTGGGTTTGCTCTGGGACTCTTTGCCATATTCGGGATGCTCAGGTACAGAACACAGCAGATCCCCATCCGGGAGATGACCTATCTCTTCCTGGTGATCGGCGTTTCTGTGATCAACTCCCTGGCCAACCGGCGGGTCAGTTATGCAGAGCTTCTGCTTACCAATGCTACCATTGTACTGATTACCTACCTGCTGGAAAAGGTTTACCTGTTGAAGACGGAAACCAAGAAACTGATCTTCTATGAAAAGGTCGAATTGATCAAACCTGACATGAGAGCAGAATTGATCGCTGATCTGGTGGAGCGGACCGGCCTGCCCATCCACCGGGTGGAGATTGACCGGATCGATTACATCAGGGATTCTGCCAGGATCTTTGTATTCTATTTTGAACAGGATTGGAGAAATGCTGGTAACGCTTACCAGTCGGATGATAATGACGATTAAGCGGCTGACATATTTCTTAAGTTGTTTTCTTCTCTTTTTCTTTATCACCTCGCATCTTGCGGGCCAGACAAGGGATTTCCAGTCGTGGTGGGAACTGGAGCTTGACCGGGAGCTTACTGACAGGCTGAATCTGGAGGGAGAATTGGAGCAGCGCTTCAAAAATAACAGCCTGCAATACAGTCGTACGCTGCTTACCCTGGCCGTCACTCATGATGTGTTGGATTTCCTGAGAGTGGGCGGAGGGGTCAGGACCACCTTTCTGATGGACGGAGAGCAGCAGATGCATGCCAGGTACCGGGTTCACCTGGACCTTACGGGGCGGCATGATCTTTCCGGCTTTGGACTCTCCCTGAGGTCCCGGCTGCAATATGGCTTCGAGGAGCTGCTGGCCATCTCTGACTTCAGGCTGAATTCCCTGGTGAACAGAAATAAGTTGAGGGGGATCTACCACATTTTTGGAACCAGGTTTGATTGCTTTGCCTCCCTGGAGAGCTGGCATGGTTCGGGCAGTGAATCCCAATGGATCACCTATGCCATGAGGTACTCGGCCGGTCTAAGATTCTCCCCCACATTCAGATCCCGTTTTTCCCTTCGGTATATCCTGGAAGATGAGTTTAATCTGCCGGAGCCCCAGCAGTTTCATATCGTGGTCCTGGCTTATGCCCATAGCTTTTAGGGCCTACTGCTTAATCAATTTAAACACGGCTCTTTCAGGATGGCTTCCCTGGGCCTCCAGGGTATAAACTCCCCCGGGAAGGAAGGAGAGATCGGGTAAGGCATAGGCAAATTCACTGCCCGAATAGATTGCGACCCCCTGGTAAACCAGCCGGCCACTCATATCCCACAGGCGGAAGGAGACTTCCGTTTCCACGTAGGCGTTCAGGTCTATAAAGGTGGCTTTCAGATCTGAAGGATTGGGATAGATCCGCCCTGCTTCCGGCAGGGGTATAACTGCGTCCTCCTCAGATGAAAGGGGCCAGCACTGGCCTCCCCATCTTCCATCCATCCATTCCAGGCGTTCATCGATCCAGTTGCGCAGGAACCACTCCTCTTCATCGTAGGTCTGACCCACGAAGTAGTTGGGCCACACGTAAACTCCCAGTATGGGCCAGCGCCTGAAATTCCGGGGTATGGATTCACCCAAAACCTGTGTGGTGCTGTCGATGATGCTATGGAGGTTCTCAGAACTTAACACGGACTGGTGAAGTTCATCCCACCTGCATCTGAGCTCATTTCTGAACCAGGAATCCTCCATTACCCTGGCCCACCAGTAGACTCTGTTATCCTGGTCATATAACCAATTATGGGTCAGGTGAACGTCCGGGTAGTAATCATTGTTGCCAAAAGCCAGGTTGTAGTCCCACGGCGGACCGTTAACCAGTTTGCCGCCATCGGAGTCCTTCTGCTTGAAGAAGTAATGACTGAACAGGTAGGCGTCCACTTCTTTGGTAAATTCGTTCAGTATCATCATATCCACCATGGAAGGGATATCCAGGTAAGCCCGGTATCCCCGGTCCGGTTCCTTGAAAAAGCTGTGGACCAGAGCCGATTCAAAATCTTGCAGGTAATTCCGGATATAGGATCTCTGGATGTCATTGAGCTCCTCATATTCAGGATCAAAATACTGGTAAATGACCCGCTGGTAACCGGGCAATGGTGGATAAACCGCGGACTCCCAGAAATGAGTGCCAGGCATGCCGGAGGTTTTATCCACCCTCAGCAGATAGCCTCCGGTAAGCTCATCTCCGCTGATATCCCCGGGCAGGAGCTTGGCCATATCGACCCGGTTCTTATCCCGCTTGATCTTTTCGATTAGGACATATACTCCCTGAAAATCATTGTTGAGTACCACATCAACAAAACGGGTTCGTGGAGAATAGTGCCCCATCTCTTCAAACAGGCGGTAGCTGATCACATTACGCAGCAGGCTTTTATCCAGATAGGGGGCATAGAGGACCCAGTCATTTTCTACAGGCAGGCCAAGGAGGGATACATTGTTGTTTTCGCCCAGGTCCGTCTGGGTTTCCAGGCTGTAAGATTTTTTAGGAGAAAACCAGGCAGAGGATTCACCCCTTATCTCGATGGAGATCTGACCGTTATATCCGTTTGCCGGGTCAGAAGTTTTATTGTAGTATCCTCCCTCATTATAGATCAGTTTCATCCGGGCGGTGATCCGGGGCTCATTTGGAATGGTTTGGCCTTCCGTATCGATCAGTATGAGCGGAAGCAGGGTGCTGTCCTCTGTAAAGGGGGGGTAGAACCACTCGGGGGTGGAGTGGAAAAAGTTGCCTGCGACCCCTACTCCGGCATGTAAATATGGATTTGATGAGAGGTCCGAGGAAGCTGGATTCTCATTGTGAACTTCTACGGCAAAGAGGTTGTCTCCGGAAACCAGCAGATCGGTCACCGCTTCGTCGAGCGTGAATCTTAATGGAGCCTTCCCCTGGTATACCAGTGCTTCCTGAAGTGCATCTGCTGGCTGGTTCCAGGCAGTGACACTGCCGGCCTCTCCCATATTGTAGCGGGCCAGCTCTACCCCGTTGAGGTAGGCCACGAAGCCATCATCAAAATCCATATCCAGCAGAAGCTGAGTAATGAGCTCCGGATCGGACAGGGGGAGTCTATACCGGCAGTACACGGAAATGGCCGGCCCAATGATGGTGTTGTCATCCTCGTCCCCGTAGCCCACACCGCCCGTAGCGGTGGTCCAGCCGGAGTCATCGAAACTGGTCGTAATCCAGGATGGATCCACCGGCCCGGCTGGTACCAGGTAGCTGCACTGCCGGCCCGGGATAATCAAAGTCTCCCAGTGGTCGGTTCCCTGTGCCCTGGCGGCAGAGTCGAACAGAAAAAAAGAGAGTAGCACTCCCAGGAACACTTTGATCAGATTATTCACCCTGAAGTTTTTAGACAATCTTTGCAGTGGACAAAGATAGAAGTCATTTGGTTGTATCTGCTACTGGAGTAAACTTTTTTGATCACACGGAGTTATATCCATACATGTCCCTGTCTGAAGAGAATATAATTGAACTTCTGAAGGATTGTCCGCTTTTCAAGGGGATGAGTCCCCAGGAGATTTCCGTGGTCCTTACCGGTCATCTGGGAAGGATCAAATCTTTTCCGAAAGGAAGCCTGATCGCCCAGGCAGGCGAAGAGGTACGCTCCCTGCAGATCCTGCTTCAGGGTAGTGTAAAAGGGGAAATGTTCGATTTTACGGGGAAGGTTATCAAAATTGAGGATATTGCTCCGCCCCGGCCCCTGGCCCCTGCTTTCCTGTTTGGCAGCCGAAACCACTACCCGGTAAATATTAGCTCAGTGGAGGATACCATCCTTTTATCCATTCCCCGCGAGCTCTTTCTGAGGGTGCTGCAGAAGAGTGAGAAGGTACTGGTTAATTTCATGGATATTATTTCCAGCAGGGGACAATTTCTTTCCAATAAGATCAAATTTCTTTCCTTTACGACCATAAAGGGAAAGCTGGCGCAATACCTCCTGGACCTATCCAAACAGGCTGGCTCCAACAGTTTTGTACTGCCGCACTCCCAGTCCCAGCTCTCAGAGCTGTTTGGAGTGGCCCGCCCCTCTGTTGGACGTGCCCTGGGTGAACTGAATGTGGAGGGGGTCATTCTTGCTGAAGGAAAAAAGGTGGTGATCCTGGATCATTCCGGGCTCAGCGCTTATCTGAAATAGTGCAGCAGGTCCTCGTCAGAGTTTTGATAATTCTTTTTAAATTACAGGACAGATCAGATGCAGAAAGGAACAGATAAGCGACAGAGTTCCGAAACCTACCGGATCGGGATCAAAGGCCTGGTTCAGGGAGTTGGCTTTCGTCCTTTCGTATTTCGGATGGCTACGGAATATGGATTAAACGGGTGGGTGGAAAACCGGAACGACGGGGTGCTCGTCCAGGTGAGTGGGTCGCATCGCCAGGTGGATAATTTCCGGGAAGGCTTACTGACCCGGGCTCCCGCAGCTGCTTCCATCGAGCTGTTTGAGACAGAAAAAATACCCTTCGAATTCTATGACTCTTTTGAAATCAGGGAGAGCCGGAATCTGTCGGAATCCATCACAGAGATCAGCCCCGATATCGCTGTATGCAGGGAGTGCCTCCATGACCTGAAGAGCCAGCCACACAGGATCTCGTATCCCCTGATCAACTGCACGCATTGTGGTCCCCGTTTTTCCATCATCCGGGATCTTCCTTATGACCGGGTTCATACCACCATGGCAGACTTTGAACTTTGTCCCTCCTGTGCTTCCGAATACAAGGATCTCTACGACAGAAGGTTCCATGCCCAACCGGTTGCTTGTAACCACTGTGGCCCGGTCTACAGGCTGGAATGGGGGGACAGGGTAACAGAGGATATTCAGGAGATCCTGGCAAGCTGTGCCAAACTACTTTCAGGCAATGCTTTGCTGGCGATAAAGGGGACCGGTGGCTTTCACCTGGTGTGTGATGCATTTAATGAAAGGGGCGTGGAGAAGCTCCGGAAAATGAAAGAAAGAGACGGGAAACCCTTTGCCCTGATGTTCCGGAGCCTGGAGGAGGCCCGTTCCTATGTGGAGATCGGGAAAGCTGAAGAAACCTTGCTTAGTTCCTGGAAACGTCCCATCGTATTGCTCAGAAAAAAGAGAGGGCTTTTCCCCGGGATTGCGGACGGACTGGCCACCCTGGGGGTGATGCTGCCTTACATGCCCTTTCATCACCTCCTGTTTGAAAAGCTTAAAACACCTGCTCTGGTTATGACCAGCGGAAATTTCTCCGAGGAACCGATTTTAACCTCCAATGAAAAAGTCAGGGAGCGGTTTGGCCCTTTTGTGGATGCGATCATTACGTATAACAGGGAGATCTATAACCGGGTGGATGACTCCGTAATTACTGTTGCCGGTGGAAAAACCATGGTTCTGAGACGGGCCAGGGGCTATGCCCCCTCACCTTTGCGCACCGGGATTGATCTGGAAGGAATCCTGGGATGCGGCGCGGAGCTTAGCGCTTCATTTTGTCTGGGAAAAGGGCACCTGGCGTTTTTGAGTCCCTACATCGGCGATCTGAAAAATCTGGAAACCCTGGAGTTTTACCAGGAGACCTATGAGCGTTACTGCAGGCTATTCAGGTTTACTCCCCAGTTAATAGTCAGCGATCTGCACCCGGATTACCTTTCCACCCGCTTTGCCTGGAAACTTGCAAAGGAAAATCCGGATATCGCACATATCCCGGTTCAGCATCACCATGCCCATGTGGCCTCGACAATGCTGGAGGCCGGGATAGAAGGGGAGGTGTTGGGATTCAGCCTGGATGGCATGGGCCTGGGAACAGACGGGCACATATGGGGAGCGGAAGTGATGCGGGCAGATTACTGCGATTTTGAGCGACTGTTTCATTTCGAATATATGCCCCTTCCAGGAGGCGATAAAGCCACCAGGGAGCCCTGGAGGATGGGCCTTTCCTATCTCTACCAGAGTTTTGGAGAAGAGTTGTATGACCTGAACATCCCGCTGACACAACGGTTCAGCAGACAGGAAATGAGCGGGATCATCGCCTTGATCCAAAAAAGAATCAACACGCCCATGGTTTCAAGCGCCGGCAGACTCTTTGATGCCGTGGCGGCCATTACAGGGCTCAACTACTTTGCCTCCTACCAGGCAGAGGCCCCCATGTTACTGGAATCGGCCATTGATTTTCAGGAAACGGGGTGTTATGACTTCGAGATTACCGCAGGGAAGGTCTCTTTCACCCCTCTGATCAGGCAGCTGGTTGAAGATATTTACCAGGGCATCTCCACCGGGGTCATGGCTGCAAAATTCCATTACTCCCTGGTGCAATTGATCTGCGGGCTGGCGATGGAGATCAGGGAGGAGAGTGGATTGGACCGGGTGGTACTGGGAGGAGGAAGCTTCCAGAACAGCTTTCTCACTGAAAAAGTGGTACATAAACTTGAAAATGAGAAATTCAAGGTTTATCTTCCCGGGAGGATACCTGTGAACGATCAGGGAATTTCGGCAGGACAGCTGGCCATCGGAGCCCACAGGAGGAAACGGATGTAGGAGAATAAGCGATGCATGAACTATCTATTGCCCTCAGTATAGTGGATCTGGCCATAAACCAGGCAAAGCTCGCATCCGCCGACCGTGTATCGGAAGTCGAACTGGATATTGGGGTACTTTCCGGTATTGAATACGAAGCGCTGGAATTTTCACTGGGAGTGGCTGCCAAAGATACCCTGCTGGAGAAAACCCTGTTCCGGATCAACCGGGTGGAGGCTGTGGCCGAATGTTCGGGCTGTGGGCACCTGTATACCCCGGATGGCGTGTTCAGTCAGTGCCCGGAGTGCCATGAAGCGGGTATCAGGCTAATCCGGGGAACTGAACTTCAGATTAAATCTTTACTTGTGGAATAAAACGAAAAACTATGTGCGATACCTGTGGATGCGAAAATGGAAGTAATCCGGTGAAAATCAGCCGCCCCGGTGAAACGAAACCGGGGCCTCAGAAGGAGCATGATCATCCCCACAGCCATGATCATCCCCACAGCCATGATCATCCCCACAGTCATGATCATCCCCACAGCCACGATCATCCCCACAGCCATGGGTATCACCACGAGGATGATCCATCGCACGATCATGGCCAAAGGCCCTTCAGGCAGCGCCTGATCCGCGTGGAGGAGGATATCCTGGGAAAAAACAAGCTGCTGGCAAGCAGGAACAGCGGCTATTTTGAAGCCAAAGGCGTGGTGGCTCTGAACCTGATGAGCTCTCCCGGATCGGGGAAGACCACCCTGCTGGAACGTACCATCAAAGCCCTGGAGAATAAAAAAGAGGTGGCCGTGATAGAAGGAGATCAACAGACCTTGAATGATGCGGAACGGATCCATCAAACCGGTGCCCCGGTGGTCCAGGTGAACACCGGAAATGGATGCCATCTGGATGCAGACATGATTAGGCAGGCCCTGGATCAGCTGGAATTGCAGCAGGAGAGCCTCCTGTTTATCGAAAATGTGGGAAACCTGGTCTGTCCCTCACTTTTTGAACTGGGCGAGAAAAAGCGGATCGTTATCATCAGTGTAACCGAAGGAGAGGACAAACCTCTCAAATATCCAAGTATGTTTGAGCATGCGGATACCTGTATCATTAATAAAACCGATCTGCTGCCCTATGTGGATTTCGATATGGAGAAAGTTAAGCAGTATGCCCTTTCGGTTAACCCGCACCTTCAGCTTATGGAGCTATCCGCGAAAACGGGGGAGGGCATGGAACAGTGGATCTCCTGGCTCCTGGAATTAAGGCCCTGAGCTCCGGATTGTCAATTTCTCAGATGCCCAGGGTAAGCGGATTAATTTCCCACTTCTTCAGCAGCCCCAGCAGGGCCCGTACATCATATTGATTATTGGGTTTTTCATATTTTCCAGGGATCAAACTGCAAATTTCCAGGAACTCTTCCGGGGTCCCGCCAATATCATCTATGCTGTTCAGGGCAATGGTCCTGACCATGTCAATTTCGCAGTCCACCACCCGGCGGAAGGCTTTGATTGCTTTGGTTTTCTCCCCCATGCGGTAAAGGATTTCCGCCCCAATGACACTCACGTTCCATGAATCATCAAACGCTGCTTCACTGATTTCCGGAAGAGCCGGTCTGGCCTCTTCTCCGAGCATTAACAAACCCTGGATCCCCCAGTAGCGGATAGCACCGTCCTCATCATAGAGCATCGTGCTCAGCTGTTCCAGGTTCTCCGGATTCTTTTCTGAAGCGATATAGGCAAGCTCCAGGATCTCTTCGTAGGGAAGAGTTCCATTCCGCATATAGTCGTAGATGGGAACCTCCCCGGCGCGGATATTCCTGTCTGCTTCGGGGATAAAGCCAGCATCCCTGATAGAGACGGCTTTTTCCAGGCAGTCATTCCGCATGGCCTCCAGTCGCTCAGCGTAAGCAGGATCATTGGCCAGGTTGTTCAGTTCCCAGGGATCATTTTCTGTATCGAACAGTTCCTCCACTGGCTTGGGGTTGAAAAAACGGGATTGAACTTCGTTGCAATTTCCAGCCAGGTACTCCCGCTCCCAGGATGCCATGGAGGGGGCCCTCCAGAGATATTCCAGCTGTTGCATCCAGATACGGTTGGAGTTGTAATACCTGGTGTAACGAAACTGCCTGTCCACGATGGAACGGGTCAGGTCGTAGCGCTCGTCCATGCGATCCCGAAACATGTATACATATTGGGGCTCTTCCTTCTTGTATTTTCCCAGAAAGGCGCTTCCCTGCATGAAATCCGGGGCTTCTGTTTCAATGAGACTTAACAGGGTGGGAGCCAGGTCCACAAAGCTTACCAGCCGTTCCACCTTATCCCCGGGTGCGCTGGCAGGGTAAAGATGTTTATACTTTTCGGGGATGCGGATAATCATTGGGACATGCGTGCCGGTTTCGTACAGATAACGTTTGCTTCTTCCCAGCACCCCTCCATGATCGGCATAATAGAATACGATGGTATTCTCTGCCAGGCCCTCCTCATCCAGCTCCCTCAGGAGTGCTCCCACCTCTCCATCCATATCCTCCACCTTGTCATAATACTGGGCCCAGTCATGCCTCATTTCAGGGGTGTCCGGGTGATAGGGCGGGAGCCTTACCTCCTCGGGCCTGTGCCTGAGCTGCTCAGTCGGAATGGAGTTATGCAGGCAACTCTCATGGCTGACAGTTAAATTAAAGATAGCAAAGAAGGGTTGCTTTTTTCCTCGGTTCCTGTAATGCGCCTTCCTGCTGCTCTCATCCCACATGCTCTCCGGATCGGCCGAGCTGGTATTGTAATCCGTTTTGCTGTTATTGGTGCAATAGTACCCTTTGCTCCGAAGATATTCCGTGTAGAAGCGGACCGTCTCGGATTTCGGATTGGTGCTGCGCATCTGCTCATGGCCGTTGGAACAGGCATGCACCCCGGTGATAATGGTATTCCGTGCAGGAGCACAGACCGGGGCGTTGGCATAAGCATTGGTATAGAGAAAGCCTTCAGAAGCCATCTGGTCCAGGTGGGGGGTGGTGGCAAATTCATCCCCATAGCATCCAAGCAGGGGGCTGTTATCTTCACTGGTGATCCACAGGATGTTGGGCAGACCGGGATCCTTTCTGGTAAAGCCGGTGGCCATAAAGGCAAAAAGAACAATCGCAATTAAGGTGAATCGGATCTTCATATTCCAGGATGTTGAGGGATTATATGGAGGATGAATTTAGTACTATTTTTCTCTCCGGGACAACCCGCTCATGGAATTCTTGTCATTGAAAATGTTACCGGTTCTGACT
>Ga0316201_10004850_pt1 | contig 10229 bp, 8 predicted proteins | sample CS6wburrow_MG_FD_204516 | JGI IMG/M metagenome (GOLD analysis project Ga0316201, IMG submission 204516) | Coastal sediment microbial communities from Delaware Bay, Delaware, United States - CS-6 worm burrow | ecosystem: Environmental > Aquatic > Marine > Coastal > Sediment | place: USA: Delaware...
TGACCCCGAGGAAGTGAAGCTGAATCGGCGTCAGATTAGCCATGGCAAACATCGTTGCAAACGATGTCAGCACGATCACCAGCAGGACGTTGATCCAGTTTACAGAGTTAAGGCTCTGCATGGTTAAGCGATCAATCCTCAGGCAGCGCTTCCGACACGCTCACGCAGCTCTTTACCCGGTTTGAAGTGGGGTACTGTTTTGGCGGGCACGACGACTGAATCACCGGTTTTCGGATTGCGGCCCAGTCGGGCATTACGCTGCTTGGTGGAGAAGCTGCCAAAACCGCGCAGCTCTACATGACCACCTGTGGCCAGCGCATCACCAATGACCGACAGAATGGTATTGACCACCACCTCAGCTTCACGACGTGTTATACCGCCCTGCTTCTCAGCAATAATCTCTACCAGTTCCGATTTCGTCATAACACCCTCCAATTGAACCCATGAGCATAAGAGATCAATCGCGATTCGCAAGTTTCGCTTTTGTCTGGGCCTGTTAAAACTAATTTTGATGCTGGCGATACGGTCATTTTTTGTGTCCCTGCAAGGCAGAGCAGGCGCTGTGTGCTTGGTGCACATAAGCCTGCAATAACGCAGCAGGACGGAAAAAATGGCCTATCCTGAAAGGCTGCGCTTCAAATGAGGCCACTCAGCGTTGCTCAGAATTCATTTGGAATCACCAAACTTCATTCCTCGCGCCTTGATTGGCCTCATTTGGAGCAGCAGCGCCAGTACCTAAATTAGTGTTAGCAGGCCCCCAATCTTATTTTGTGTCAATTTTACCCAACAGTTTACGCTGCAGCTCCAGCGCCAGCGCTGAAGGTGCTGAGTTGCTGGCAGCCTGTTGTGAATAGTTGCGCATGGCGTCACGCTCTTCATCACGAATCTGCTGACTGATGGAGAGATCCACCTGCCTGCGTTTGCGATTGACTTCAATCACTTTCGCCTCGATCTCACTTCCCTCTTTCAGCTCTGCATGATCACGCGGGATTTCACGCTTGGGCAGGTATGCAGTCACATGCTCGGTTAGTGATATAACCGCACCGCTTGGTTTAATCTCAAGGACTTTACCATTGACGCTGTCACCACGTTTTACATTTTCAAGGAAGAGCTCAAAAGGATCACTTGAGAGCTGTTTGATACCCAGCGCAATACGCTGCTTCTCAACATCCACACCCAACACAACACACTCGACTTCCTGACCTTTACTGAAATCCGCCAGCGCCTCGGAACCACGTTTCTCCCAAGAGAGATTCTCCATATGTACCAGACCATCAAGATCAGAGCCCACCGGCACAAAGAAACCGAAATCGGTAACATTCTTGATCTTACCCTTTACATGAGAACCGATCGGATTATCAGCCAACCAGCTCTGCCACGGATTGTCACTTACAGCTTTCAGACTCAGACGAATACGACGTGCATCCGCATCCACTTCCAGTACTGCCACATCAACCACATCGCCTTCAGCGAGAACCTGGGCAGGCTTGACATCTTTCTTGGTCCAGCTCAGTTCAGAGCGGTGAATCATGCCTTCAATGCCGGGCTCAAGTTCGATCACTGCGCCGAAATCGAGAAGACGGCGCACAGTGCCTGTCAGGCGCATGCCTGTTTCATAGGTGTTTGCCACGCTCTCCCACGGATCAGACTGCAGCGCTTTCATCGATACAGATACTTTACCGGTTTCGGCATTCAGCTTAACAATTTCAACAGTTACACTCTGGCCAACAGTGAGCATCTCAGAAGGTTTCTGGATACGACGCCATGATATATCAGAGACATGCAGCAGCGCATCAACGCCACCCAGATCAATAAATGCACCAAAATCGGTCATTCGACGAACAACACCGGAGAGCTTGTCACCAACCGCTTTGCCTTCGAAAAACTTCTCACGCTGTGCTTCAACCTCAACAGCCATCGGCTTCTTGCGGGAGACCACAACATTCTCAGGTTTACGACGAGCCTCAAGTACAGCGACTTTACAAGCCTGACCCACAAGTGCTTCGGAATTAACATGCATATCGGTATCAGCTTCGGAGCGCGGCATGAATGCAGAGAGGCCGTTCAGATTAACACGGAAGCCACCTTTTATCTCGGCAGTAATCACTGCATCGATCGCTTCACCACTGGCTGCTGCCGCTTCAATTGCAACCCATGCTTCGATCTTTCTTGCCGAGAGCACGGAGAGTTTTACACCAGCTGAACCACTAGCCGACTGCACCATGGCGTTGATCATATCGCCAACGGCAGGCAGTTCCAGACCAGCCTCGGAAAATTCAGCTAACGGAATCGAACCTTCATTCTTGGCCCCCACATCCATAATCACAGCATCAGAATTGATGCTTACGACCATGCCGTTGACCATCTCACCACGGCGAACCTCAGGATGCTCTTTCAGTGAAGCCTCAAACATCTGCTTGAATGACTCTTCTTCATTTTCATCTTCAGCCACTTCAGCCACTTCAGCCACTTCAGCCACTTCAGCCACTTCAGCCACTTCAGCCACTTCAGCCACTTCAGCCACTTCAGCCACTTCAGCCACTTCAGCCACTTCAGCCACTTCAGCTACTTCAGCTACTTCAGCTACTTCAGCTACTTCAGCTACTTCAGCTACTTCAGCTACTTCAGCTACTTCAGCTACTTCAGCTGCTACTTCCAATGTTTTGGCTTCACTCATGTCGTTATCCATCCTAGTTCAATTCATTCGAATTGTTATTCAGTATTGTGTTCGTTTTCCATTTCAGGAGCGGATCAAACCTCGCCGCTCCAGAACCCCCAGCATCCGATCTACCACCTCATCCACCCGCATGGTTGTCGAGTCGATGACAATCGCATCATCAGCCTGCCTAAGTGGTGCATGCTGACGCTCTCTATCGCGTTGGTCACGCACTTTAAGCTCATCAATCACCGCCTCAAGAGAGCTTCCACCATCATCTTTCAATTGTGCCCAGCGCCGCCGCGCCCGCTCACGCACAGAAGCGGTCAAAAAGAACTTCGCCTGTGCATTGGGAAGTACAACCGTACCCACGTCTCGCCCGTCCATCACACAACCGGATTCGGCGATTTTCCGCTGCAACCCGAGCAGCAAATCACGTACCGGCTGCAGAGCTGCCACCGTTGAAGCCGCATTACCAACCGCTTCACTGCGCAGGCGACCAGTCCAGTTCTCACCATCAAAAGAGATGCCATCTACCGTCCACGCCACCTTTTGCAGCATCTCTTCCACCAATGCCACCAGCGCCTGCTCATCATCCAGCGCAACAGTGCGCTGCAGTGCAAGGCCACCAATCAGGCGATAGAGTAGTCCGGTATCAAGCACCGGCAAGCCGAGCTCTTCAGCCACCATTTTGGCAACCGTACCTTTGCCTGAACCCGACGGTCCATCAAGGGCAAGCTGCAGACCCGGTATCAATTGCCACTGGCTCACGCTTTAAACCTCATCCTGCCAGCGCACGTTCATGCCAATGCTCTGAGCCAGTGCTACAAAATTGGGGAAACTGGTAGCGATCGCCGCCGCATTGTGGATGCGAATCTCACCCTCAGCCCGCTGTGCCGCCACGGCCATCGCCATGGCAATGCGGTGATCTCCCAGCGCATCCACATCAGCACCGCCTTTAAGACTGCTCAGGCCGCGAATGATTACGCCATCAGGCTGCTCATCGAGATCAGCACCGGCAGCAGTCAGGGCATTGGCCATGGCGGAGATGCGATCAGACTCTTTCACCCTTAACTCTTCAGCATCTTCAAGCACAAACTTACCATCGGCCAGTGCCGCCGCAGCAAAAATCACCGGAAACTCATCAATCGCATCCGGCACATCATTGGCATCCACATGCATACCGTGCAGCCCACCGGAGCGAACACGCACATCAGCAACCGGCTCTTCACCCACATTCGCCTCATTCTCAAGCGATAGATCAGCACCCATATCCGCCATCACCCGTCGCCAGCCATCACGACGCGGGTTGATACCAATCGATTTCAGCGTCACATCCGATCCCTCAACAAGACTTGCCGCCACGGCGAAGAAACAGGCCGATGACGGGTCAGCAGGGATATCGACCACGCCCTCAGGGGCAGTCAGTCTGTTATTGGGAAAAATTGAGATGGTGCCATCCAAGGCCACATCCACCGGCTGTCCAAACAACGGCAGCATACGCTCGGTATGATCACGCGTCGGTTTCGGTTCATTCACATAGGTTACGCCATCGGCATAGAGGCCCGCCAACAGCACACACGACTTCACCTGTGCACTGGCCACCTCGGAAACATGGTGAATCGCCTTCAGCTTGCCTCCGGAGATAGTGATCGGCAGCAGATTGCCACCATCTTTGCCTGTGACTGTTGCGCCCATCTTGCGTACGGGATCAGCCACGCGCTGCATCGGGCGTTTGCAGAGGCTGGCATCACCGGTCACGGTGCTCTCAAAATTCTGGCCAGCCAGAATACCGGTCATCAGGCGCACACAGGTGCCGGCATTGCCAGCATCAAGCATCTTCTCAGGTTTTTGCAATCCGTGCAGCCCCACACCAAGTACACGCAGTGCAGTTTTCTCACTGTTCAGCCACTCAATCTTCACACCCATATCGATAAACATCTGGGCAGTAGCCACATTATCATCGCCGGGTAGAAAGCCGTGAATCTCGGTGACGCCATCAGCAAGCGATGCGAGCATCACCGAGCGATGTGACATCGATTTATCTCCGGGAACAACAATATCCCCTTTCAGTGGCCCTTTGGCAGGCCCTGCAATCAGTGTTCCACCGATCTCCATTATAAACCTTCTCCATGTTTGGCCAGCCACGTTTCACGTGCTTCTCTGGCCGCAGCAAACTCTTTCAATAGTCGCTCAGCATCATCAGCCAACAGCGCTTCACGCAATCCATCTAACTCCTGCTGAAAGGCATCCAGCTGCCCGAGCAGTGCATCACGGTTACTCAGGGCAATATCGCGCCACATCTCAGGTGAGGATGAGGCGATACGGGTAAAATCACGGAACCCTCCTGCCGCAAAACAGAACGGGTCATGCCCGTCAGACTTCTGCCTGCTGACAGCATTGACCAGCGCAAATGCTGCCAGATGCGGCAGATGGCTGACCGAAGCGAGAAAATCATCATGCTCTGCTGCATCCATGGTGACCACCCGGCTACCTGTCTGCTCCCAAAGCTGTTGAACCAGTGCCAATGCAGCTGTATCAGAACCCTGCTCTGGTGTAATCACAGTCAATCGTTTATCAAACAGTTCGGCAAAAGCGGCACCGGCACCGGACTGCTCGGTTCCGGCAATCGGGTGGGCCGCGATAAAACGCTCAGGTTTTGGCAGGCATTGATGGGCAGCGGTTATAGCTGTCTGTTTGGTGCTTCCGGCATCGGTAACCACAGCGGATGCTGGCAGGCTATCGGCCATGGCAGAGAAAACCGAGGCATAGGCATTCATCGGCACAGCCAGCAGCACAACATCGGCATCACGCACTGCCTCACATATATCGTGGCTCCAGGCATCGATGATGCCGAGCTTCTGAGCCAGCTCCAGATTGTCGCGACTACGGCCAACACCGGTGACACGACCGACGATACCCGCTCTTTTCAGGGCAAGACTCACCGAGCCGCCGATAAGACCGACGCCGATAATAACAAGATGACCAATCAATGGCTTTTCAGCATGGGACACAAACTACTCCTGAATCTCTGCAAGAATGGCATTCAGTGCCTGCAGGAATTCGCTATTCTCTTCTGCGCTGCCTACCGAGATGCGCAGATAATCCGCCATACCATAAGGTGCCAGCGGGCGTGGGATGATGCCCCTATCTTCCAGTCTGCGCAAAATTTCAGCGCATTGACTGTGCTGCAGCAGTACAAAGTTGCCGAAACAGCGGCCCCCAAGCAGCCCCAATGCATCAAGGGCAGACTCCAGCCGCTCTCGCTCGCTATTGTTATCTGCCACGCGTGCCATCACCCAGTCACGATCATCCAGTGCTGCTACAGCTGCAACCTGAGCCAGCAGATTAAGATTAAATGGTTCACGGTAACGGTTGGCCAGTGCCACGATCTGGGCATCAGCAATGGCATATCCGACCCTGCATCCCGCCAGTCCGTAAGCCTTGGAGAAGGTACGACTGATCACCAGTCCCGGATGCGAAAGCTCATGCACCGAATCGCCTTGTGTTTCGGCAACGAACTCGTAATAGGCCTCATCAATAATCACCACCACATCTCGTGGCAACTTATCGAGAAATGCCTGCAGTGCGCTGTTGCCATGCAGGGTGCCGGTTGGATTGTTCGGATTGGCAACACAGACCACCTTGGTCTTCTCACTCACTGCGGCAGCCATGGCATCCAGATCGTGGCTCAGGCCATCTGCCTCGGGCACAGAGACCAATGTAGCGCCTGCCGCCTGCGTCGCCAGTGCATAAACGATAAAACCGCGACTGGAGAAGATCACCTCATCACCGGCACCGGCAAAGGTGCGGATCAGAATATCCAGCACTTCATTGGAGCCATTACCGATCAGAAACCGATTACGGTTCACATGGTGAAATGCTGCCAGCGCCTCTTTCAAAACGTTGGCATCACCATCGGGATAGCGGTTCACACCTGCCGCGGCATTTTGCATAGCGATAACGGCCTTGGGTGACGGGCCATAGGGGTTTTCATTGGAAGCCAGTTTCACCGCGTGGGAGAGTCCCTTTTCGCGCAGCAGTGTCTCCACCGGTTTACCCGGCACATAGGGATACAACCCGGAAGTTTGCGGCACAGCACGTGCCATCCAATCAATGCTCATCATTACTCACCACAGAGAACACGAAGGGCACGAAGAGGTTCATTGCTCTATTATCTCCAGTCACTGTTTCCATCCTGATAGTATGTTATAAAACAAAACGCTGAATCCCATCTTTCAGCATCTGCACATTAAAATTAAACAGCAACCCTGTATCCACTTGTGCCAACTTCATATAAGTGAGTAGTTGCGCCTGATGAATGCCCGATAGCTTATCGACACTCTTCAGTTCGACAATCAGTCTTTCATCCACCAGCAGATCAAGCCGATAGCCACAGTCCACACTAACGCCTTTGTAGATGATCGGCACAGGAACCTGCAAAGCATAATTGATCCCACTGCATTCAAGCTCATAGGCCAAACATTTTTCGTAGGCCGACTCCAGCAAACCCGGCCCAAGGTTGCGATGCACCTCTATAGCACAGCCGATCACGCTGTTTGACAGTTCATCAAATTTCATTCCCTTCGTGCTCTCTGCGTTCTTCGTGGTAAAACCTGATGTTACAGCGGCTTGGAGACCGGATAGGAACCCAGCACCTTAATAAATCCACCCGGTTTAGCCTGAATCTCAGCTATCGCTTCAGCCACATTGGCATCGTCACGATGGCCCTGCACATCAACAAAGAAGACATACTCCCAGAGCTTCTTCTTGGATGGTCTGGACTCGATACGGGTCAGGCCGATGCCGCGACCGGCAAAGGATGAGATCAGATTATGCAACACTCCCGGCTCATCCTTGATCGACATCACCAGTGATGTTTTGTCTTCACCTGAAGCAGGTGAATCATGCTGACCGATCACATAAAAACGGGTCGTGTTATCATGAAAGTCTTCAATATTACGCTCTACCAGTGGCAGCTCCGACTGATCAACAATCGAGTAGGGGCCAATCACAGCACACTTTTTCCAGTCCAGCGAACCGGAACCGTGGGCTTTTGCATCTTCAACAATCTGTGCGGCACGGATGGTGGAGGATGAGTCCATCATCTGCGCGTTCGGCAGATGTGATGCCAGCCAGTTGCGGCACTGACCCAATGGCTGTGGATGCGAAAGCACCACCTCAATCTCATCAAGTGAGTCGGCATAGGTGAAAAGGTGGTGGTGGATCGAGAGTTGCACTTCAGCACAGATGAATACATCGCGCTCCATATCGGCAAAGAGATCCAGGGTCGGCGTTACCGCCCCCTCAAATGCGTTCTCAACAGGCACGACGCCATAGGTGGCGCGCCCTGCTTCAACTTCATCAAATACCAGCTCCAGCGAACTGCATGGCAGATACTTCGGTGTTGCACCGAACTGACGCGTGGCCGCGGTATGGCTGAATGTGCCTTCAGGACCGAGATAGGCGATGGTCATCGGATGTTCAAGCGCCAGACAGGCACCGATAATCTCGCGATAGATGCCGTGGATCGCCTCATCGGAAATTTTGGTTTCGTGTGATGCATCTGCCGCAACAGCATTGCGTGCCAGCAGTCGGCGGATAATAGAGGCCTCACGGCTCGGCACATAAAATGGCGCATTACCCTTGTTCTGCTTGGCCTCACCCACCTGCGTGGCCAGTTGCGCACGCTTGCGGATCAGATCCAGCACCTCATCATCAACCGCATCAATCGCTACACGTAATTCGTTCAGTTTCTCTTCCAGATCACCCATGCCAGCAACCTAGCAGCGAGGTGATGTTCAATCCATTCAGAATTACAATGATGCCTTTAGATAATGTCCGGTATGGGAGGCCTCACAGGCAGCGACCTGCTCAGGGGTTCCGGCAACCACAACCGTACCACCCTTATCGCCACCCTCCGGCCCCATATCAACAATCCAGTCGGCGGTTTTGATCACATCCAGATTGTGTTCAATGACAATCACCGTATTGCCCCGATCCACCAGTGCATGCAGCACATCCAGCAGCTTGGCGACATCATGGAAATGCAGGCCTGTGGTCGGCTCATCGAGGATATAGAGGGTATCACCGGTGGCTTTACGAGCCAGCTCTTTAGAGAGTTTGACACGCTGGGCTTCGCCACCGGAGAGGGTGGTGGCCGATTGCCCGAGCTGAATGTAACCCAGCCCCACCTGAGAGAGCGTGGTCAGCCGGTTTTTCAGGGATGGAATGGCGGCAAAGAACTCAAGCCCCTCCTCCACCGTCATGTGCAGCACCTCATCGATGGTTTTGCCTTTATAGCGGATATCGAGGGTTTCGCGGTTATAACGTTTACCCTGGCAGGTTTCACAATGCACATAGACATCAGGCAGAAAATGCATCTCAACCTTGATGATACCATCACCCTGACACGCCTCGCATCTACCCCCCTTCACATTAAAAGAGAAACGACCCGGTTTATAACCCCGGGCACGTGATTCAGGCACATGCGCAAACAGCTCGCGAATCGGTGTAAAGATGCCGGTATAGGTGGCTGGATTAGAGCGCGGTGTGCGCCCGATCGGGCTCTGATCAATATCGATAATTTTATCAATCAGGTCAGCACCAATCAGCTTTGCATGGCCACCAACTCGCTCAGTTTTCAAACCCTTGGATTTGATCAGAGCCCGAAACAGTGTGTCGTTGGTCAGCGTCGATTTCCCTGAACCGGAGACACCGGTCACACAGGAGAAGCGGGCTAGTGGAAAAAGTGCTGTCACCTGCTGCAGATTGTGTTCACAAGCCCCTTCAACACCGAGCATATCGTGTTTTTTCAGCACTTTGCGGCGCTTGGGAACTTTTATTGATTTGCGACCGGAGAGATAATCCGAGGTGAGCGTTTTGGCCTTGAGAATATCCTGCAACTGCCCCTGCGCAACCACCTCACCACCATGTTCACCCGCCAGTGGCCCCATATCGATCACCCAGTCAGCACTGCGGATCGCATCCTCATCATGCTCAACCACAAGCACCGAGTTACCGAGATCACGCAGACGCCTGAGCGTAGCCAACAGGCGGTCATTATCGCGCTGATGCAAGCCGATGGAGGGCTCATCAAGAATGTATAACACCCCAACCAGTGCAGAACCGATCTGCGTGGCCAGCCGAATGCGCTGCGCCTCACCACCGGAGAGTGTGCCTGATGTGCGCTCCAGCGAGAGATAATCCAGCCCCACCTCAATCATAAAACCGAGACGGGCGGAGATCTCCTCAACCACCTTCTCGGCAATCGCCTGCTGCTGCTCGGAGAGTGTCAGCGTATCGATCCACTGCACCGCCTCTCGCAGTGGCATCATCACAATCTCAGGCAGTGATCTGTCATTAATACGCACATGACGTGCCGCCTTTGTCAGCCTTGATCCGGCACAACTCGGGCAATCAATGGTATCGATATATTTGGAGAGCGCTTCACGCACATCATCGGAGGTTGATTCACGATAGCGGCGTTCAAGATTGGGGATCACCCCCTCAAAGGGGCGTTCAACCGTACGGTTCTGACCCGGTGTCTCATAAATAAACTGAATCTTTTCGC
>Ga0316201_10004851_pt1 | contig 10229 bp, 8 predicted proteins | sample CS6wburrow_MG_FD_204516 | JGI IMG/M metagenome (GOLD analysis project Ga0316201, IMG submission 204516) | Coastal sediment microbial communities from Delaware Bay, Delaware, United States - CS-6 worm burrow | ecosystem: Environmental > Aquatic > Marine > Coastal > Sediment | place: USA: Delaware...
GATCAGCGGGCGCGGACGGTACCAGGCGACATTGAAATACTCGACGCGACCGTTCACGGTGATCGTGTCGAAGGTGTATTCCTCGCCCTCGACGAACTCCTCGACGCTGACCGTGTTGACGTGCCGCAGCCTCGGCAACACGGCGCGCAGGTCGTCGGCGCTTTCGATGCGGTAGGTGTCGGCCGAGCCCGCCCCCGCGATCGGCTTGAGAATGACCGGAAAACCGATTTCCTCCGCCGCCTCCCGGCACGCGCTGGCGCTGTCCACGGCGCGGTGGCGAGGCGTACGGATGCCGGCCGCGTCCAGCGCGATCTTCATGGCTTCTTTGTCGCGAAAACGATGCGCCTGTTCGATGGACAAGCCTTCCACGCCAAAATGCGCGCGCAACTGCGCGGCGAGCATGATGCCCGGTTCCCACAGGCATTCGATACGGTCGATGCGGTGTCCGCGAAGCTCGGCATGGAGCCTGCCCTTGACCGCGTCTATGTCCCACAGTGACGGCACCTGGATATACGCCGACAGCGAGCGCGCCACCTGTCCCGGCAGGGCATTGCGGCCCTGGTCGCCGACCCCGATGACGTGGGCGCCGGCGCTGGCCAGCCCGCGCGTGAAGTCCGGCATATCCGCCGGATAACCGGGTGAGAGCAAAATCACGTTCATAAGTAGTCCACGCGCGGCCGCTAAGTGGTTAGAATAGCGCAACAAAGACGCGACCGACACGGACGCGATTCACCCGCCAACCCGTTTCCGTCGGAGCAGCCGCGCCATGGTCCAGATGATTTTTGCCACCTTCAACCCCAATGAATAAACCCGACAAGCTCAATGTCTGCATGGTGACCGCCGAACTGGCGCCACTGGCCAAGACCGGCGGGTTGGCCGATGTGAGTTCCGCGCTGGCGGCGTACCTCGACGGTCGCGGACACGACGTGCGTGTGCTGATGCCGCGCTACTCCAGCATGGATATGTCCGCCTGCGACGTGCAGCCGGTCGATTTTCTGCAGAACCTCGAAACGCAGTTCGGGGGGCATCGCTTCCACTATTCGATCGACACCGCGGTGCTGCCGCGAACGAAATTGCGCATCTACCTGCTGCGCTGCCCGGCCCTGTACGACCGCGAGGGCATTTATTCTTCCGGCGGCGACGAGCACCTGCGTTTTATCTTCCTGTCCCGTGTCTCGATCGAGATGTGCCAGCGCATGGGCTTTGCGCCCGACATCTTCAACGTGCACGACTGGCATGCGGCGATGATCCCCCTGCTGCTAAAAAGCGTCTACCGCTGGGACACCTTGTTCGCGAATACGGCCAGTGTGCTGACGATCCACAATATCGGCTACCAGGGCGTGTTCGGCGCTGATCAGCGCGGCGACCTGGGGCTTGGTGACTATGAGTACATGCTGCACCAGCATGACCTGGATGCCGGTCGGGTCAACATACTCAAGCACGGCGCCATGTACGCCGACGCGATCAGTACGGTCAGCCCGACCTACGCGCACCAGATACTGGGCGACGAATTCGGGATGGGCCTGCAGGACATCCTGCGAGATCGCCGCGGGCGCCTTGTCGGCATCCTCAACGGTGTTGATTACGACGAATGGTCGCCCGAGAAAGACGAACTGATCGACCATCACTTCAGTGCCACGGATCTCGCCGGGAAGCGCGAGAACAAGCGCCAGCTGTTGACGGAAATGGGCATGGAAGTCGATCTCGAGCGACCACTGATGGGCATGGTGTGCCGCATGACGGTGCAAAAGGGCATCGATATCATGCGTCCGGTGATGCACGATCTGCTGGCCCGGCGCAATGTTGCGCTGGTCGTGCTCGGCAACGGCGAACATCGCTACGAGCGGTTTTTCGAATCGCTGCAGCACGATTTTCCGGGGCGCGTGTGTTTTTATCGCGGCTATAACAACAAGCTCGCGCACCTGATCGAAGCGGGTTCGGACATGTTCCTGATGCCGTCGCTATACGAGCCCTGCGGTCTCAACCAGATGTACTCGTTGCGTTACGGCACCATTCCCATCGTGCGCGAGACCGGCGGCCTTGCCGACTCGGTCAGCCTGTTTCACCCGGGCACGGGCAGCGGCACCGGGGTCGTGTTCCGCGACTACGATGCCAGCGGTTTTGCCTGGGCGGTCCACGTGGCGCTGGACCTGTACGCACACAAAAGGGCCTGGTCGCGCCTGATGCAAAACGCGATGGCGCAGAATTTCTCGTGGGAGCGCCAGGGCGCGCTGTACGAAGAGCTGTTTCGACGTCTTCTTATCCAGGTTCGTGGAGAACGCCAGTGAATGTAATATTTGTCGAGCCGAGCTTTCCCAGCAACCAGCGCGAGTTTGCCCGCGCGCTGCACGCCGCCGGCGCCAGCGTCTACGGCATCGGCGAACGGCCGGTCGAGTACCTCGGTAACGAAATGAAGGGCTGGCTCACCGATTACTACCATGTCAAGTCGGTCGTGCATGAGCCGTCGCTGCTCAAAGCCGTCAAGGCGATCCAGTCCGTATGCTGGGTGGACCGCATGGAGGCCACAATTGAGGCGCACATCATGGCGGCGGCGAAGGTGCGCGAGGCCACCGGCATTCCCGGCACCTCGGTGCGCACGGCCTACCTGTGTCGCGACAAGCCGGCGATGAAAGAGGCGTTACGCCAGGCCGGCATTTCCTGCGCGCAGTCGACACGTGCGACCACGCCCGACGAAGCCCGCGAGTTTGCCGCCAGAGTCGGTTACCCGCTGATCGTGAAGCCGCCCGATGGCGCCGGGGCCGCGGCCACTTTTCGTGTCGGCGACGAGCAGGATCTCGAGCGGGTGATCGTCGAGTCGCACCTGGGGGCAGGCGTTGCCGTGGCGATCGAGGAGTTCATCGAGGGTCACGAGGGCTATCTCGATACGCTGACGATCAACGGCGAGGTTGCCCACGAGTTCATCACGCATTACTACCCGAACGTGCTGACCGCCATGCGTGAGCGCTGGATATCGCCGCAGATGATCACGACCAATCGCATCAACGAGCCCGGCTACCACGACGTGCGGGAAATGGCGCGCAAAGTAATCAAGGCGCTGAACATCGGCACCTCCGCCACGCACATGGAGTGGTTTTACGGTCCCAAGGGACTGAAGTTTTCGGAAATAGGCTGTCGCCCACCCGGCGTGGGCCAGTGGGATGTGTACAACGCGGCCAACGAGTTCGACCTGTACTACGAATGGGCTAATGCGATCGTGCGTGGCAGGCCGGCCACGGCACCGTCGCGGCGCTACAGCGCGGGCATGATCGCCCTGCGTCCCGAACGCGACGGGCGCATTACCGGTTACAGCGGCGTGCAGGAGATTGGCCAGCGCTACGGCGATTGCATCGTGGCGGCGCACCTGCCCGAGCCGGGCACGCCAACCCAGGCGGTGGAGGCCGGCTACATGGCCAACGCGTGGATGCGCGTGCGCCATCCGGACTACGATCAGCTGCGCAAGATCCTCAACGACATCGGCGAGACGGTGCGCGTGCACGCCGCCTGATAGCAGGTCGGCCCGGCTAGCCCGAGAGCATGTCGCGCAGCTGCGCCAGCGCTAGCGCGCCGGTCTTCTGGCGCGAGTCTTCGTCCACTTCGCGCGCCTCGCCGTCCCACTCCAGCAAGTCGTCGGGCAGTTCCGACAGGAATCGGCTGACGTCGCATTCCTGCGTCTCACCGAAGCGCCGGCGCGAGGCCGCGAAACTCAGGGTGAGACGCCGGCGCGCGCGCGTGATGCCGACGTAGGCCAGGCGCCGTTCCTCCTGCAGTCCCTCGTCCTCGCTGTTCTGGTGGTGGGGCAGGGAGCCTTCCTCGAAACCGACGAGGTACACATTATTGAACTCCAGTCCCTTGGCGGCATGTAGCGTCATCAGTCTGACCTGGCCGGATTTTGCCTCATTGCTGTCGTCGAGGCGGTCGAGCAGTGCGATGTGTGTGAGCACATCGGCAAGATCGAAATCGGGATGGTCCGCCACGATGCGCGCCAGCCAGTCGGTTAGCGCGATCACGTTTTCCATGCGCTTTTCGAAGGCACGATCGTCCTTGGCCGTGTCACTGAGCCAGGCCTTGTAATCGATGCTCTCCAGCAAAGAGTCGATGGCCTCGACTGATCCGCGGCGCTCGGCGTCATCGCCATGTTCCACAATCATGCGACCGAACTGCCGCAGCGCCGCCGCGCCGCGCGCGTTGACGTGCTGCTCCAGCGCGTCGTCGAAGATGGCGTCGAACAGGCTGCATTCGCGCGCATGTGCCAGTTCGTTGAGGCCCTCGAGGGTCTGGGCGCCGATCTCGCGCCGGGGCACGTTGACGATGCGCAGGAGCGAGGTGTCGTCGCCGGGGTTTGCCACCAGGCGCAGGTAGGCGAGCACGTCGCGCACCTCCGCGCGGTCGAAAAACGAGCGCCCGCCGCTCAGGTGATAGGGCACGTTTTGGTCGCGCAGGCCTTGTTCAAACAACCGTGCCTGGTGATTGCCGCGGTAGAGCACCGCGAATTCGTCGTAGTTGCCGCGGCCCTGCAGGTGCTTGAGCATGATGTCGGACACGACTCGCCGCACTTCATCGTGTTCGTCGCGCGCGCGCAGGACGCGCACGAGATCGCCCGGGCCGTGCGCGCTCCACAGCGACTTGTCGAACAGGTGCGGGTTGTTGCCGATCAGTTCGTTGGCCGCATTGAGAATATTTGCGGTGGAGCGGTAGTTCTGCTCCAGCTTGACGACGCTTAGTGTCGGGTAGTCCGTTTTGAGCTGATGAAGGTTTTCCGGATTGGCGCCGCGCCAGGTGTAAATGGACTGGTCGTCATCGCCAACCACGGTGAAGCGGCCGGCGTCGCCGGCGAGCAGTTTGAGCAGCGCGTATTGCGCCAGGTTGGTGTCCTGGTATTCGTCGGCAAGAACGTAGCGCACGCGCTCGCGCCACTCGGCCAGGGCCTCCTCGTCGGTTTGGAGCAGTCGCACCGGCACGCCAATCAGGTCGTCGAAATCGAAGCCGTTGTAGGCGCGCAGGCTGCGCTCGTAGCGGGCGTAGAGTCGTGCCGCGGCGGCCTCGAGCGGGTCCTCGGCCGTCGCCAGCGCCTGGTCGGGCGGGATCAGTGCACTTTTCCACGCGCTGATGGTCCACTGTGCCGACTTCGCCGCGTCGTCGTCGCCGTCGCGTTTGAGCAGTTCGCGCAGCAGGGACTGGGTGTCGGTGGCATCGAAAATCGAGAAACCGCGACGGTAGCCCAGGCGCTGGTAGTCCTGTTTGAGTATCCGCAGACCCAGGGTGTGGAAGGTCGAGACCCACAGCCCTTTTTGTTCCTTGCCATCCAACAGACGCGTTGCCCGTTCGCGCATTTCCCGCGCCGCCTTGTTGGTAAAGGTCACCGCGATGATGTGGCGGGCATCCACGTTGCAGGTCCGGATGAGGTGGGCAATTTTCTCGGTGATGACGCGCGTTTTGCCGCTGCCGGCGCCGGCCAGCACCAGCAGAGGTGAGTCGACATGCGCGACGGCCCGGCGCTGCCGGGGATTGAGTTCACTCATGCCCAGGTGGTTCTCGTGTTGTGTTTGTAATGTGAGATCGCCGCACAGCCGCGCGGCGCAACGTGAGTATAACCGGGACGAGGCGCGGAAATTCGGTGATGGGGCTTGTCATTCAAAAAATTGGTGTTATAGTCAACTACAACACCACGGCACCTGACCGGGCCGACCACTGACCGAGACTGAGTATGGATCCAAACTGGAACGACAACCAACCCATTTACCGCCAGCTGCGGGACCGCGTTGTGGACATGATTCTGGAGGGCGTCGTTGAAGACGGCGGCGCGTTGCCGTCCGTGCGCAACGTGGCCGCGGAATACAAATTAAACCCTCTGACGGTGCTCAAGGCCTACCAGCAGCTGGTTGACGAAGACCTGGTCGAGAAAAAAAGGGGACGAGGCATGTACGTAAAAGAAGGGGCCCATCACCAACTGATGGCGGACGAACGCAAGCGTTTCCTCAATACGGAATGGCCCAGGATCATCGACACGGTGCGCCGCCTCGGGCTGGATCCGTCGGATCTGATCGCCGCCACCGCCGCGGACGCCGCCGGAGACGCCTCATGAGCGCCATCGCCACGGCCCGCGGCCTGACCCGGCGCTTCGGCACGACCAAGGCGCTCGACAATGTCGATTTTACGATTGAGCGCGGCCGCATTGTCGGTCTGATCGGGCCCAACGGCGCCGGCAAGACCACCGCTTTGCGCGCACTGCTGGGCCTGACTGCCTACGAGGGCAGCCTCGAGGTGCTCGGTTGCGACCCGCATCGGCAGCGCGCGCAGCTGATGAAGCGGGCCTGCTTTATCGCGGATATCGCCGTGTTGCCGCGGTGGCTGAAGGTGCGCAATGCCATCGAGTTCATGAGCCATACGCATCCGTCGTTTTCGCCGGCCAAGGCGCGCGCCTTTCTCGACAAGACCAGCGTGCGCCTGGACCACAAGGTCAAGCAGCTTTCCAAGGGCATGGTTGCCCAGTTTCACCTGGCGCTGGTCATGGCGATCGACGCCGAATTCCTGGTGCTCGACGAACCGACGCTGGGGCTCGACCTGCTGTATCGCAAGAAATTCTACGAAACGCTGCTCAACGACTACTTTGACGAAGAACGCACGATCCTTGTGACCACGCACCAGTTCGAGGAGGTCGAACGGATTCTGACCGACGTCATGTTTCTGCAAACCGGGCGTATCGTCCTCGACGCCAGCGTCGAAGACCTGGGCGAACGCTACGTCGAGGTGCTGGTGGCGCCGGCTCAGGTCGAGGCGGCGCGTGCGGTGGGTGCGCTGTACGAACGCCAGGTGCTGGGCAAAACGCTGTTTCTTTACGAAGGACGCGACCGTGAGCAGCTGGCGCAGTTCGGCGAACTGCACACGCCCAGCGTCAGCGACATCTTCGTCGCCAAAATGTCTGACCCACAGGATATGGCCGCATGAATGAGTTTCTTTATTTGATCCGCCGCGAGTTGTGGGAACACCGCGCCCTGTACGTCGTACCGATCGTCTTTGCCGGGGTCCTGCTGTTGTCAGTGACCGTCGGCATCGTGCGTGGCACCACCTACGTGGGCTCCGATCACATCGCGCATCAGCTTCAATTTCTGTCGCCAGGCGAGGCGGGTCAGGCGCTGTCCGTGATGACGCTGGGCGCGTGGCTGCTGTTCTCCATCGTCAGCGCATTTGTCGTCACCTTCTACATGCTCGACGCGTTGTACGGCGATCGCAAGGATCGTAGCGTGCTGTTCTGGAAGTCGTTGCCCATTGGCGATACCGAGACGGTGCTGTCGAAGCTGGCGGTCGCGACGCTGGTCATGCCGGCGATCGTCATTGCGGCGGTGTTGGTAACGATGCTCGCGCTGCTGGTTATTTTGTCCGTGGCGGTCGCGTTCAGCGGCGCCAATCCTTTCACGCTGCTGTGGAGCGAGCTGCCCGTGTTTCGAATCGTCGGCAGCATGATCAGTATCGAGTTGACCCGTTCGCTGTGGTTCCTGCCGTTTACCGGCTGGTTGCTGCTGGCCTCGGCCACTGCAAAACGAACGCCGTTTCTGCTTGCCGCGCTGGTACCGCTGGGTCTCATCTTTGCCGAGAAACTGGCGTTCAACACGCAGTGGCTGGGTGACACGGTCGATGGCTACGTCGAGCGTTTCTTCCGGCCGCTGTTCGGTGACATATCCGAACTGCGGCTGTCCCCCGGCGAGGACGGCATAGAAATGGTTGGCGACCTGGGCGGCTTTGGCGCCGTATTCGACGTGCTGACCGACCCGGTGCTGCTCGTGGGCCTGGTCGTCGGCGTCGCGTTCATCATGCTGACCATCCAGATGCGCAAGCGCCGCATCGATATCGACTGACATACAAACAATTCACCAGGAGACCAAAGCCAATGCATCGTTCAGCTATTCTCGGCCTTAGCGCCGTCGCCGTCGCCAGTGCGCTTGGCGGCTGTGTCATCGTGATCGGTAACGAAGATGATTTCGATGACGGTTATCACGCCGAGTGGGACGTCGAATTTGGGGGCGAAGAGCACGAAAGGGGCGCTTCGACCGCCTCTGGCGCTTTGCTCAGCGACGTGCGTGAGCGCTTCAACAATGACCCCGATTTGCGCTCCGAGCCTATCCTGATCGCGGCCAAGGACGGCGTAGTGACGCTGTCGGGAGAGGTTTCGAATCCGCGCACGCTCGACCGCGCGCTGCAGCTCGCGGCGCAGACGCCAGGGGTCGATTCGGTCGTACTCAAAGTCGTCGTGGCGGTGGATCGGGGCGCCGGCCGCTAGGCGCGCCCGCCGGGGGCGCTTGCACCATCCCCACAGGCTGCTAGCATCGTGATCTTTGTGCTCACGATGGAATCGCCATGCGCCTGAACCGTCCCGCCTTTTTACCGCGCGCCGCCGCCCTTGTCGCCGCCTGTCTCGTCCTTGCCGCCTGCGGCGACAACGAGGGCGGCGAAGAGACGGCGGCGTTTGCGTCGACCTATGCACCGCTGAAGTCACAGACCACGCTGATCGAGAATGCGGTTGTTATGACCGGCACCGGTGAGCGCATCGAGCCCGGTGCGATCCTTATCATCGACGGGCGTATCGAGGCCGTGGGCTCCAGGCTGCGTGCGCCGCGCGGCGCGCAGGTCATCGACGCGCAGGGGCGCTACGTCACGCCCGGCATCATCGACGTGCATTCTCACCTTGGCGTCTACGCGTCGCCGGGCGTTTCCGCGCACAGTGACGGCAACGAAATGAGCGATCCGGTCACGGCCGAGGTCTGGGCCGAGCACTCCGTGTGGCCGCAGGATCCGGGCTTCAACGCGGCCCGCGCCGGTGGCGTCACGTCGTTGCTGGTGTTGCCCGGTTCGGCCAACCTGATCGGCGGACGCACCGTCACGCTGAAAAACGTGCCGTCACGAACCATGCAGGGCATGAAGTTCCCCGGCGCGCCCTATGGGCTGAAAATGGCCTGCGGGGAAAACCCAAAGCGCGTGTACGGCGACATGAAGGGCCGTGCCCCGGGCACGCGCATGGGCAATGTGGCCGGATACCGCAACGCCTGGATCAAGGCCGAGGCGTATCGCAAGAAAGTGGATGCCGCGGCCGCCGGCGAGGGCGAAGCGCCCGAACGCGACCTGAAGCTCGAAACCCTGGCCGGCGTGCTGCGCGGCGATATCCTGGTACACAATCACTGTTATCGCGCGGACGAAATGGCTGTCATGCTCGATATCGCCACGGAGTTCGGTTACAAGGTGACCGCGTTCCACCACGCGATCGAGTCGTACAAGATTGCCGACCTGCTGGCCGAGGCCGGCACCTGCTCGGCCATGTGGGCGGACTGGTGGGGCTTCAAAATGGAGGCCTTCGACAGCATCCGCGAGAACATCGCCCTCGTCGATGCCGCCGGCGCCTGCGCCATTGTGCACTCGGATTCGAGTATCGGCATCCAGCGCCTGAACCAGGAGGCGGCGAAGGCGATGGCCGCGGCCAACCGCGCGGGCATGAACGTCGCGCCGGAGCATGCGCTGACCTGGATCACGCGTAATGCCGCACGCGCGCTTGGCATCGAGGATGAGACGGGCACGCTCGAGTCGGGCAAGGCCGCGGACGTGGTGATATGGGATCGCGACCCGTTCAGCGTCTACGCCCGCGCCCAGCAGGTGTACATCGACGGCGCGCTGGTCTACGACCGCGACGATCCGGCGCGTCAGCCGGTGAGCGATTTTGAGCTCGGGCTGCGCGTGAGCAGTGGGGGTGCACAATGAAACGTGTCGTGGCAAGCGCGATCGTGGCGATCGCCTGTACCTCGGTCTTTGGCCAGGACTTCGCCATCACCAACGCACGCGTGCACACGCTCACCGATCGCGGCACGCTCGATGGGGCTACCGTGCTGATCGAGGACGGCCTGATCAGCGCGGTCGGCAGCGACATCGACGTGCCCGCGGGCGCGATCGTGATCGACGCCGGTGGCCGACCGGTCACGCCGGGTATTTTCGATGTACTCAGTTCGCTCGGGCTGGTGGAAGTGAGCCTGGTGCGAGAAACCGACGACACCGCTCACGCGGGTCGTTACGGGGCGGGCTTCGACGTGGCTGACGCGATCAATCCGCGTTCCTCGGTCATCAATGTGAACCGCATCGAAGGGGTCACGCGCGCGCTGGTTGTGCCGCGGGCGCCGTACGAAGGCGGCACGTCCGTGATCGTGGGGCAGGGCGCGGCCATCGCGCTGGGCGTGCGCGACGAAGACGTG
>Ga0316201_10004852_pt1 | contig 10228 bp, 7 predicted proteins | sample CS6wburrow_MG_FD_204516 | JGI IMG/M metagenome (GOLD analysis project Ga0316201, IMG submission 204516) | Coastal sediment microbial communities from Delaware Bay, Delaware, United States - CS-6 worm burrow | ecosystem: Environmental > Aquatic > Marine > Coastal > Sediment | place: USA: Delaware...
AACCTTCCTTGTATTTTAATATGGACAAAAAGTCTTCTAAACGCTTCGCTAATGCGATTGCGACTCGCAACTAGCTAGCGCAAGTTTTTCTAATTCACTATTTGTTCACAGTAAAGATTGCAAGTTACCCGAATCTTAATTAGGTGTCAGTGAAACGAACTTGTCAGCCTAAGCTATTTTAAATCGTTAGGATCAAATTGATGACCTAGTTTACTGGTCTTAGTTCGTAAGTATGCTTTGTTGTCTTTGGTTACGCCATGGTCAATGGGCCGGCGTGCAACAATATTGATACCCATTTTAGTTAGTGCTTGGATTTTCTTAGGATTGTTTGTCATAATTTCGACATTGCTAACGTTTAGCGTTTCTAGCATTAATTGACAAATACTGTAGTCGCGTAAATCGGCATCGAAGCCAAGGTGCTCATTTGCTTCTACGGTATCATAGCCTTCGTCTTGAAGGTTGTAAGCCCGTATTTTATTCAACAAGCCAATACCACGACCTTCTTGACGCAAATATAAAAGCACACCATGACCGTGCTTGACTATGTTTTCAAGCGCTCGTTCTAATTGAAATCCACAGTCGCATCGAGTACTAAAAAGCGCATCGCCGGTTAAGCACTCTGAATGAATGCGGATAGGCACCGTAGTACCAGGCTCCCAATTTCCGTAAGACAAAGCAACATGCTCTTGTCCCGTTACCTTATCAAAAAATCCGTGTATCGAAAAATCACCAAAACGAGTCGGCAATTTTGCTTTACTGATAAATTGAAACTGAGAATTTTCTGATGTCATTAATGTCTGCTTTATTACTTAGCTTGTTACGTTAACTAGCTATTAGTTGGGGCTAAATTGATATTTACAATACTTTACTAGTTACTTTGATTAGTAGAGAAGTCACGATATGACGCTAAGGGCTCTGGTTTCGCAATGCAATATCCTTGGGCAAAGTCTACGCCCATTTTACCTATTTGCACCATTATTTCTGGCGTTTCAACGAATTCAGCAACTGTTTTTATCTTCATGGCTTCTGCCACATCTTTAATGGAGGTCACCATCGCTAAATCTATTGGGTCATGTAAAATATCACGAATGAAATTACCATCTATTTTGACAAAGTCTACAGGCAAGTGTTTTAAGTAACTGTAGCTTGAGAACCCACTCCCAAAATCATCAAGTGCAAAGGTGCAGCCTAAACGTTTAAACTTGTTCATAAATTCAACCGCATCATTCATTCTAATAATGGCCATGGTTTCAGTAATTTCGAAACAGATTTTTTCATAAGGAATAGCATACTTTTCAAACGCATTTAATAAGAAAAACTGGAAATCATCATCAGACAAACATAAGCCCGACAAGTTGATGTTACATTTACCTAGTTTTTCAATATGCTTGGGATGAGCTTGTAACCACATGAAGTATTTTTCAACGACTTGCTTGTCTATTTTATTACTAATGAGGGCTTTTTCAGCACTAGGCATAAAGAATTCAGGTGCTACCAAGTCGTTATCTTTAGTCCGTAAACGTACTAATATCTCGTAATATTGTAGTTTATCAACCTTATTTAGTGGTCGATAATGCTGATAAAAAAGTTCAAAATTCTCTTCTTTAATGGCTATGTTAACTTCATTTACCCAAAATAATTCACGTTTGTAAGTAGAGTGCATGCCCATTTCAGGCGAATAAATATGAATTTTGTCGCGCCCACCTTCTTTCGCTATTAGGCATGCTGTATCGGCAAAACTCAAGAGTTCTTCGCCACTAGGAATGCTCTCGTCACAAGGCGCAATGCCAATACTAACGCTTTGGCTAAATCTGTGGCGGTCCCATTTAAACTCAAATTTGCGCACTTTGCTCAGCAGTTCATTGGCTAAGCTGCGCAATTCATTGCTGTTTTCGAAATCCACCATAAGACCAAATTGGTCGGCACTTAAGCGTGCAAATGGATACTTGTCACTCACCACATCAAACAATTCATGAGAGAGTTCTTTAATAAATATATCACCCGCAGAATGTCCACAAGTGTCATTAATCACCTTAAATTGATCGACATCTAAAAACAGCATTGCAAATTTACTAGTCGTATTGCTTTGTTTTTTAATACGTTCGTTCATGATTTGCAAAAAATGTCGTCGGTTGAAAAGACCGGTTAGTTGGTCGTGGGTATTTAAGTATTGCAAATTAATTTGATGTAATCGTCTTTCGGTAATATCGAACAAAGAACCAAAATGCAGTTTATTTTTGTTGACGGTTTTTAGCTGACAAGAAATTGAGAACCAAAACTCGCTTCCATCCTGTCGCTTACCTTTTATTTCTTTACCTAATACGGTTTGTTGAATACTAAGTTCCCCAAACAATAAGTCGGCATCTTTTGGATTGGCGAAAAAGCTTGATAGATTGGGATTAGTATTTAAAAAGCTAGTGCTTCCGCTAAAACCAAACAATGAGCATATTGCTGGATTTACCTGAATTAAATCGCCATTTGGAAGCGCTGTATATAAACCTTCGGCCGCATGTTGAAAAAGGTCGTTATATTGTTGTAGTTGCGCTATTTGTTTTCCCTGGCTGAAAATGCGTTTAGCTTGAACAAATTGTTCTCGGCTAATAATTGCTACACCAATAAGCATTACCCCTAAACATATGAAAACGAATGGATAGGGCGATGTATACGATAGATATTCTCCACTATTAATAAAAGTCTGGTATTTAATGGTGCCCAATATGCCAAGTGCAACCCAGCCAGAAAAATAGATAGTAGTACTGCGTAAATCAACGGCTTTGTGGTATACCACTGTGGCAACTATATTGCTGGTAAAAAACAGCGCACAAAACGCCATTAGGCCAACTAACTGCTCAATATCGTTTAATATAAAAATGCCGGCTAAGGGAATTGCCAAAAGGAAATAATGCGCTCGCAACCACCATTTAGGGACGGGCTCAAATAATATTCGCGTAATTTTTATGCTCGCAAATAAAGTGACTATTAAGCTCATGCTAGTTAATTCCGCCGCCAATGATGGCAGTAAAAACAAGGCCGGTAAAATGCCCTCTGCGCTTAACATAGTAGTCATTGCGCCTGTGGAAAATAGACAAAACCAAAACCGCGCTGGTGCGTTGCGCAATATATAAGTGAGTAAAAAATAGGTGGCTAATAATGAAAGTCCACCACTCATTGCACCTAACAATATTAGTCTTATGCTAGCTTCTTGTGAGTATGCGGCACTTTGCCAAAGCTCTATGGGAAGCAGTGCGTGGCCGTCGTCTTGTATACGAATATAAACGGTTAGGCTTGATTCGCCCCTAGATACCATGTTCATTTTAAAACTCTTACGACTTATATTAGCACTGCCGCCTTGCTCATCTTCAGATCGGGCACTTTGTACAATACGTCCTTGATCGTCTAGTAAAAATACGTCAACGCGATCAACAAATACACTGCCAGCGATAAGTGTAAGTATTCTATTGTTAGTAGAGCTATTGTCTAACTTAAATCGAGCCCACAATACAGATTCTGCAGGGATAGAAGTCAATTCGGAATGTGTACGCCACTTAGTAAGTTGTTGCACATCAGACAACAACAAGCCTTCGCGAGTAATATGAAACTCGGCAAAAGGGTTTACATTAATTGCACTTTCGAAGTTAGCATCGACTTTTTGAGTGTTTAGCTGGGTTTGTGCCCAGCTACATGTGCTTATCATAAAAGTGATTAATAGAATTAACAGACGCAATTTTGTATTGACCTTAGCTTATGTGGGCTCTATTTAGCCAGAAAAAAGCAACGCTGTGAAGAGGCTATCGAATGCTTGCCTATATAACAAACAGATTTAAGTAATTAGGGTAACTTAAAATATGATAGAACCGTTATTTATTCAAGTAATCTTACATGAAATTTGTGCGCAACTTTCTTGTTGAGAACAATTTTTTAGGTTTACTTAATCATACTTACTTCCACGCTCGCCTATAGCTGTTTCTTGTGGCTATTTGCGCCGTGGGGAAGGTCAACCTTAATACTCTACAAGCAACACATTCAAAGTTGCTAGATAATACCAGTTTAGCGTTTATTTTTCTTAAACTCGTGAATTTAACAGACTAGTCGATAACCTTGATGTGATCTTTTTGCAGGATGCTTCGGTGAATGAATGATTGCTTAGGAAAGCGATTATTTTTCCCGCATTTTTACTAAAAATAGAGTATTGATTGAATATGAAAGGCGTTACTTTAAAAGAAAGTAGTAATCAACAAACACTAATTGCTGGTATCGATCCTTTAACTTTTGAAGGAAGTTTTGATATTCAAAGTTTTAGCGAATTTATAAAACAGTCAGAATATAACCATTACACGCTATCAAGCGAAAAATTAATCTCGTTGGGTCAATCACTTGCGCTTGCTTTAAGCGAAGATAAATTGGATCCAATAGAACACACTATAGGCACAAAGCAAAACACAGAAATCGAGATATCAATTTCAGGCGATGAAATGAGCGCTTCGATTTCTCTTGAGAGCTCCCTAAATGAAGTTTTGCCAACGCTAAAAGACGTGCTTGCAAAATTGCATCTACAAGGTATAAGTCGAGGCATTAGCACAAAGCGTATTCAAAAAATAATACATGAAACTCGAGAAGCAAAAGCTGGAACTCGTCACTCTTCAAAAGTGGCGAAAGGTTTACCTCCCAAAAATGGTAAAAATTCATACATTCAGCCGGTTGTGCCCAACGCTTTAGATAGAGTATTAGCACCACAAAAAATCACTAAAAATAAAGTTGATATGCGCGATTTAGGCGCTATTTTTTGCGTGGATGTGGGGCAACGAGTTGCTTATAGAGCGGCGCCAGGAAAGGGTCGTATCGGTTATACGGTCACTAATAAAGAAATTAAAGCGACTGCTGGCGAATGGAAAGATATTCAACTAGGTAGTAATACTAAGATTTCTGATTCAAACGAAAACCATATTATTGCATTAGTGGTGGGACAGCCTAAGTTTAAAGATAATTGCATGTCTATAGACGACACTTTCATGTCAGATGGCGTCAATGTTGGTACAGGTAATATCAATTATTGCGGTGCTGTCGTTGTTAACGGCGATGTGACTGAAAATATGGAGATTTCTGCCGTAGGAGATGTCACTATTAATGGATTTGTTGAGTCTGCATTAATTCGCTCAGGGGGCGACATTATTATAACGAAGGGCGCAATGGGCAAAATGAATGTAGAAGATTGCAGACTCATTGCCAATGGAAGTATCTTTGTCCAACATGCCCAAGGATTGGACATTGTCGCAGAAAAAGACGTTAATATTGAAAAACAACTAGCGTATTCACGCGTAAAATGTAGGGGTAATGTGATTGTAGGTGCGCTCGAAAATCCTATGGGTAACTTATTTGCCAGTACCATAAGTTGTCATAAATCGGTGCGAGCAGGCAGTATAGGTTCGATATCGGGTAGCATGTTAAGCATAGATTTTAGCGATGGTTATAATGTTTTAAGTGACCGATTAGATGTTTTGGCAAACTTGCTAAAAGCGGTGTCGCAAAGCAATTCTGATAATGAGAGTAGAGTGTCCGCATTTAAGAGTCAGCATATTCCGGATCAAATTAAGCAAAAACTAAACATGCTTAACGATGAAATTGAATCGCAACGAGTTTTACTTCAGTGGTTACGCAGCGCCCTAGAAGAATTACGAGCAAAAACCTTTGCATATGAAAAGAACGCTCGAGTATTGGCTAATAAAGAATTATTTCCAGGTGTATCAGTCAAACTAAATAGCAAACTATGGAAGGCTACTAAAGAATGTCAACGATGCAGGATTGTCATAGCAAAAGGAAATTGGAAGTACGACCCTATAATCTAAAATGCGCTTAAATATAGTATTAGCAACGCACTCTATTGTTTGTTACTTTTTTTCTTCATACTTCTTTGCGAGTAGTCGATAAACTCAACAAAATCAATGCATGTTGCATAGAGAAGTGATGTGGTTTATTCTTCTTAAACTACCCATTTCAGGACGATGGTATTTACTTTTTTCTAGAAAATATCAGATTCCAACTGCGACAAAATTAACAGGATGACGAGTGAATGTTGCATTACACTTCTGTACTAAAATCGGACTATAACGACGAGCTTGAGCGATTGATGTTTTTCAATCCGGGTCAACAGACTGCGCTTGCAGCCATTATGGATTCTGTAGATACTTATGGATCTCCAAGCGTGTATGTTGATGGCGAACGATTGCGGGTCAAAGTTGAAAAGCTCGATGAAGTGCAGACGCTGTTCGCTTTAGATGGCGATACCTTAGTGGGTGTACTAATATATTCGCGTATTTTGCTTGAGTGTTTGACAGTCATTCACCTGGCGGTTGATCACGATTATTCTTCAGACGGTAATTTGGCGCACAAAATGTTAGTAATGCGCATGATAGATTTGGTCCGAAAAAATGCGCGCCGAATAAAAAACGTTGAAACGATACGTTTGGTTTGCAACGGCAATCAAATCAGAGATTACCCTGTTTAATACCTTGTCAAAATTCGCATTGCGCAAATGCGTCTTACTTTATTAATAAAGTAAGACATACGTTTACCGAAACTCTATAGTTTCAACTAAGCTGACACTTTGACTTGCCAATGCGATGAGTGATTATAAATGAACAAACCTAGTAAAATAGAAAAGCAAGTCAAGAAGAAAACCAATTGGCTATTGCGGATTGTCTGGTTCGTTTTGTTACTGGTTATAACGTATTTAACGTTGATTAAATATGTCGATGTGCAATTAGCAAAAAGAACCTATACCGACGTATATCAAGAATGCTCTAAAGTTTGGGCCACGCGTGGGCTCGTTGCTGAACAGACTGAGGAAATAAACAATGTGCAAAACTTGGATAACCGTGATCGAAGTGGCGTCAATTCGATAAGCAGTATTCAAGCGGCATTTGATGCAGGTGCCAGAGGAAGTGAAGTCGATTTGTTTTTTGATGTAAAAATGGATCGTTATATTATTTCGCATAATTATCCATACTTTCTTAAAGACGGTGAATTACTCACCTTAGAAAAATTACTAATGGAAACCGGCGGGAATAATTATTATTGGATAGACTTCAAAAAGCTGCGTCATTTAAATGAGCAAGAAGCGAAGCAAGCCGTTAGTCGCCTTGAAGCTATTGTTAACAATACAAATCTAAAGAAATGGATTTATATTGAAGGTGCTGACCCTATTAATTTATCCCTATATTCAAAAGCTGGATTTAATACTCTGTTTGATGTGCACCCCATGCCAGAGAGTAAACCTTTAACGAGTTTTGTCGCGAATGTTTATAAAGCTATTTACTATTTTGGTGATTTTACGGTTATGGGCATGAAGTATGGTGAAGAGGCCGACCCGGTATATGGAAAAACAATGCGCAAAGTACTTGGTAATATTCCGGTTTTTATATATCACGCACCGGATAACAAAGTACTATTAAAGAATTTATCAAAAGAGCCACAAGTGAGGGTGATTTTAAATAGAGATGATACGGTTAATCATTATTTAGTAAATAATTGCGAGTAAGGTAGCGTTGTCCATATTATAAGATGCTAGATAGCACCTTATAATAATTCATCGGATAAAAATCGGTGTTCTTAACTACTACAAGACAAGGCAATGCCTTTCTCTAGCTCATTAGGTGGTAGCGCAAGCTCCTCAAAATCAGGATGTTCCTGAAACGGACTGCCGGTAACCAATAACAAGTTTTGGACCATAGTAAAGTCGTCATTATTAGCGTCACTAATTGCTTTTTGCATCAGGTGATTTCGTAATACAAATTTAGGGTTTGCCCCTAACATTTTTGACTGCAAATTATTGTTGCAGGCATCATCTTGCTCTAAGTGTTGCTTATAGTCATGAGCCCATTGCTCAAACGCTTCTTTTTCACGGAAGTGTTGGCTTAACGATTTGAAGTCACCACTTTTTATGTCATTAACCGCATGGCTTAATTGTCTAAAACTCTCATGATAGTCGGCAAACTCGTCTGCAAGCAACTGGACAAATCGATTTTGCAAGGCAGCCAACTGGTCACGTTTTTCAGTATTGGTAGTTTGTGCCTTGTCATTTGTTTTGCTATAACCAAAGCGATTCAACATCTCGTTTTTGTATGCAGCTAAAAACGTAGGTTCAAAAACGGCGAGCGCTTGTTTGAGTTGTTCAATCTCTACTTTGTTGCTAAAGCTATGCGCTAGGGCATTTAAATTCCACAAGGCAATGCTAGGCTGTTGGTTAAATGCATAACGACCCGAATGATCTGATTTATTACAAATATACTGAGGAATAAAGTCGTCAAGAAAGGCATAAGGACCAAAATCGAAGGTGATACCATGAATGGACATATTGTCGGTATTCATTACGCCGTGGTTAAAGCCATAAGCTTGCCATTTAGCTACTAGTATTGCGGTGTTACGACAAATTTCGCTTAACAATGCTAAGTGAGGGTTTTGCTCATTTGCTAAGTGTTGGAAATGGTGTTCAAAGCAAAATTCAAACAAACTTTCGAGTTCTTTAGGCATGTTGGCGTGATAAAAATATTCAAAGTGCCCAAAGCGAATATGACTTGGGCAGGTTCTAATCATCATTGCGCCTTTTTCTATTTGTTCACGCATTATGGGTTCATTAGAGGTGATTAGTGCAAGGGCTCTAGAACTTGGAATACCTAAGTGATGAAGCGCTTCGCTGGCTAAATACTCGCGAATAGTGCTACGCAATACAGCACGTCCGTCTGCATGGCGACTATATGGAGTTGGGCCAGCTCCTTTTAAGTGCAAGTCAATTAGTTGGCCTTGTTGGTTTTTGACTTCGCCTAACAACAACCCGCGTCCGTCTCCAAGATGCGGGTTCCATTGTCCAAATTGATGACCGCCATATTTTTGCGCGATACTTTTAGTTTGTAATTCACCTGTAGGCGAGAATAAAGCGTTTATTAGGCTGCTTTCATTGTTGAATAAATGCGCTACATTTAATGATTTTGCTAGCTCGAGGTTCTTAATTGTAAGCATGGGTGCGCTGACCGGGAAAGGTTTTACTTCAGAACAGATTTCGGCGAGTTGAGTGGCATAATTATGATACAAAGAGAATGTCCTGGTTGCGTATTGCTTATTTCATATACGGTTTAACGGCTTATTTTAGTACATTTTCGCAATTTTTGTTATATTAACCGATTACCAGTTTAGTACGCTAATTTCACAGTATTAGACTATTACCAAAGAACCATCAAAAGGATATAAATGACGAGTATTACATCTTTATTTTGCAAGTCAGGCAAAGTCGCCATAATCGTAAAAGGACTCACAATAGCTTATTTGTTGTTCAGTTTGTCTGCTTGTGCACAACCCGCTCTTGAACCCAATATAAAAGATGGCGAAGCAAAGTCTACCATGTGTGGGCAGTGCCATGGTAAAAACGGTATTGCGATTATTCCGATATACCCTAACTTGGCTGGGCAAAAACAGGGATATATGGAGCTACAACTAAAGGCTTTTAGGTCGGGTGAGCGCATAAATGCAGCCATGACACCGCACGCACAAAGACTTAGCGATCAAGATATTGTCGATTTGTCAGCCTATTTTGCAAATATGGACCCTTCAGGAAAGAAGTCGACTAGTCAGACTCAATAAATGTAATCCAAAATTACTAGGCGCCTGTATACTTCATAACAATAATAACTAAAGGTAAAACTATGTTTACACTGCATCATTTAAACAGTTCACGCTCACAACGTATTGTGTGGTTGTTGGAACTACTAAATTTAGATTACGAAATAAAAGTTTATCATCGCGACCCAAAAACTAATTTAGCACCCAATAGTTTAAAACAAATTCACCCATTGGGGACAGCACCTATAATCACTCATAACGAAAAAAGTATTGCTGAAACAGGTGCTATTTGTGAGTACATCGTAAAAGAAGCGAAAGATACAAGCTTAATTCCACCCAAAGACAGCGAACATTTTATTGACGTGCAGTTTTGGTCTCATTATGCAGAAGGGAGCTTTTTACCGCCTTTAGTCACTACAATGGTATTAAACAAGGGTAAAGAAAAAGCGAGCCCATTTTTTATCAAGTTTGTAGTCACTAAATTTGTAGATGCAGTAATTAATGCTTACTTTGGCATGGCGACAAAACGGAATGTGGAATTTGTTGAAAATCACCTTGAAGGTAAGACGTGGTTAGTTGGTGATTCACCTACCGTGGCTGATGTGCAAATGAGTTTCCC
>Ga0316201_10004854_pt1 | contig 10227 bp, 7 predicted proteins | sample CS6wburrow_MG_FD_204516 | JGI IMG/M metagenome (GOLD analysis project Ga0316201, IMG submission 204516) | Coastal sediment microbial communities from Delaware Bay, Delaware, United States - CS-6 worm burrow | ecosystem: Environmental > Aquatic > Marine > Coastal > Sediment | place: USA: Delaware...
CGCCGAGCCGTAGCCAGCCGCCGTTACAGCAATCGCGTCCAGGTTACCTGCCTGGATCGCGTCCTGAATGCGAGGAAAGTGAACATTGTGATTCAATAATTCGCGCAGCGGGGCATTATCGAGCAGTGATTTTGGCGCCCCGACGAGCCAGCCCCCGAGCACAATAGACGCAAACCAGTGCAGGCTGCTCTTGAGCATCGTGAGATGATCCGTCTTGTAGACATGGTGGCATCGAAAATGCCCCCAAACCTGCTCCAGTTCGGCGACCGCTGACCGCAGGTGCTGTGCACGTGACGCGAGGACCACCGCATTCACCGCACCCGCGGAGGTGCCGCTGATCACCGGGAACGGATTCGCACTATGACGCGGCAGCAGCTCGGCCACCGCTTTCAGTACGCCCACCTGAAACGCGCCACGAGCGCCGCCGCCCGGTAATACCAGGGCCGTTCTCATACTTTTTGCTGGCCGATTCATCGAATTAATACGGGTGCTTTGGCGTACCTTCGCGCGGACACCAATACAGAGTATTATAGTGGCCTTTCCGCAACCAAGACTTGCGGCTCATTATTACAGATTGAGTTTTCCAGACATGAAACGCGTGATTACAGCGATTGTTGCGGCAGCTGCCGGCGTCCTTATCCTCACCCTGGCGCCCAGCGGCTCAGCTACCGACCAGCCATCTGTTGGCAGCCAAGCACCCGAATTCGAGCTGGCGGACCAGACCGGTCAACTTCATTCTTTGGAGGATTACCGCGAGCAGTGGGTCGTGCTTTATTTTTACCCGAAAGACGAGACCCCAGGATGCACGACAGAGGCCTGCGAGTTTCGCGACAACATCTTTGCGTTTCGTGATCTGAACGCGCAAATCCTTGGCGTCAGCCTCGATGACGTCGAGTCGCATATGAAGTTTGCCGAAAACCACTCTATTCCGTTTCCGTTGCTGGCGGATACGGATGGGCGAGCGTCCGATGCCTACGGTGTGAAAACACGCATGTTTGGCATGACTGTCGCCAAGCGGCAAACGTTCCTCGTCAGCCCGAACGGCACCATCGCCAAACATTACGAAGAAGTGAAGCCGGGCGAACATTCGGCAGAGGTAATCGCCGATTTGAAAACACTCAGTGCTGCTGTACTCGGCGCTGCGGCGGAAGAATAGTCCGATCAGTGTAACGCTTTCATCGCGCCATCGAGACCGGCAATAGTCAACGGGTACATGCGATCATCCATGATTTCCTGCACGAGCTTCGTCGAGGGCGTGTAATCCCAGCGCTCCTTCGGTTCCGGATTTAGCCATGCCGCCTTCGGGTAGGTATCTAGCAGGCGCTTGATCCACACCGCTCCCGGCTCTTCGTTCCAGTGTTCGACACTCCCGCCGGCATAGACGATTTCGTAGGGACTCATCGTCGCATCGCCAACGAATATCAGCTTGTAGTCTGAACCGTACTTGTGAGCGATATCCAGCGTCGGTGTCTTTTCCGAGTGCCGCCGCCGATTGTCTTTCCACAGGCTTTCGTATATGAAATTGTGAAAATAGAAGTACTCGAGATGCTTGAATTCACTGCGTGCCGCCGAGAACATCTCCTCACAAACACGTACGTGGTCATCCATGGAACCGCCGATATCAAGGCATAGAAGCACCTTAACGGCATTGTGCCGTTCCGGCACCATGCGAATATCGAGCAGGCCGGCGTTGCGCGCCGTTTTGTCGATCGTGTCGTCAAGATCCAGCTGGTCGGCCGCCCCCTCACGCGCAAATTTGCGGAGTCTGCGCAGCGCGATCTTGATATTACGTGTGCCGAGTTCGAGAGAGTCGTCCAGATTTCGATAATCGCGCTTGTCCCAGACCTTCACCGCGCTGCGGTTGCGTGAACCTTGCTGTCCCATGCGCACGCCTTCCGGATTGTAGCCATAGGCCCCAAACGGCGACGTACCGGCCGTACCAATCCATCGGTTGCCACCCTCGTGTCGTTCATCCTGCTCGTCGAGACGCTCCTGCAGCGCTTTCATCAACTCGTCGAAACCGCCCAGTGCTTCAATCTGTTCCCGCTCCTCTTCGGAAAGCAACAGTTCAGCCTGACGGCGCAACCACTCCTCCGGAATCTCCTGCATCAGGTCCGCCAACGAGTCTTCAATCCCTTTGAAGTAGGCACCAAAAATCCGGTCGAAACGATCCAGGTGCGCTTCATTCTTGACCAGGCTTGCTCGCGCCAGGTAATAGAAATCGTCGACACTCTGACCCGCGAGCCCGCTCTTCATCGCCTCGAGCAACGTCAATAGCTCGGTGATTGACGTCTTCAGTCCACCTTCGCGAAGCATGTAGAAAAAGGGAATCAGCATTGCGCTTACTGCGGATTTGTCCGCCTGTCGAGAAATACCAGCTGCTCGAACAGGTGCACATCCTGTTCGTTCTTCAGCAGGGCACCATATAGCGGTGGAATTGCGTTGCGCGAATCGCCACCTCTAAGCACTTCGGGCGGGATATCTTCGGCGAGCAGTAGCTTGATCCAGTCCAGCAGCTCGGATGTCGATGGCTTCTTCTTCAAGCCACGCACGTCGCGCACCTTGTAAAACGCATCCAACGCTTCCCGAAGCAGGTCTTTCTTCAGGTTCGGAAAATGAACATCAACGATTTCGGCCATCGTGGCTTTGTCCGGAAACTTGATGTAGTGGAAAAAGCAGCGCCGTAGAAATGCGTCCGGCAGTTCCTTTTCGTTGTTGCTTGTAATGACGATAATCGGCCGATGGCGAGCCTGGATCAGTTTTTTCGTTTCGTAGACGTAAAACTCCATGCGATCGAGTTCCCGCAGCAAATCGTTGGGGAACTCAATATCGGCCTTGTCAATCTCGTCGATGAGCAATACGGGCTGCTCGTCCGACTCGAAGGCTTCCCACAGTTTGCCGCGGACTATGTAGTTGCCGATATCATGCACGCGTTCATCGCCGAGCTGTGAATCGCGCAAGCGCGCGACCGCGTCGTACTCGTAAAGGCCCTGCTGCGCCTTGGTCGTCGACTTGATGTGCCACTCGTGCAACGGCCTGCCGAGTGATTTTGCCACTTCGATCGCAAGCTGTGTCTTGCCGGTACCTGGCTCGCCTTTAACCAGGATCGGTCGTTCGAGCGTGACCGCAGCGTTGACCGCCATCGTCAGGTCGTCAGTCGCAATATAGGAACTAGTCCCTGTAAATTTGTTGTCTGCCATTAGGATTTCCGTGTTGGGCTTGTATGGACATCTTACCGTTCAGCCGGGATCAGCGTAAGCGCATGCTCGGTGGGCCCGGGAAGAAACGGGCTCGGACGGCCCTTGACCCAATCCTCGTGCCCCCGGCTGTAATATCGGGACAGCGGATGGCCGCTCTGTCCGGTTGGCATGTGCAGGATGCTGTTCGCCTCATCCCCGGGAGAGACCGAAAACCGCTCCGAAGCCCCAAACGAGGGGCCCTGGGCCTTGGGCATATCGAGATCACCGCTCAACGCGTCGGCCGGCATGTCCAGGAAATTACCGGCCAACGGTATGCTGCGACTCAGCGGATGACGAATCACCGCCGTATTTTTTTCGCCCCAGGTACGCCGCGACAACGGGCCATCAAAGTTTTCGTTGAAGTAAGCGATATTCTGTCTTACCGCAGCCACCATCAGCTCGTTCCAGCTACGGTAGTCTTTGGGCAACATGTGCAGTGGCCGCTCTGTTACGAGTGACCAGAGTGGTGCTTCGAATTGGTTGCTCCGGCGTAATGTCACATCTTCGCCGTAGGCCTCACGCGCGGGTGCCATTAATGCGTGAAATACTCGCCATTCAACTTCAAGCCTGAACGCGCGAACCATACGGTACCCAGCGGACTCGGGCGTTGCTCGTGGAATCCACTCCGCAACCAGTTGACGATACTCTGCAAGCCCTGCGTCATCGCCGACAACAGAGTCGTCCAGTATTTCCAATAACAGGTCACGCCAGCGGGTCAGGAACAGCGCGCGATCATCATATTGAATGGCCAGCATATCCTCCGGTGCAAATGTCTCACTGGCGAACAGACCGTCGCGAATCTGCCGCGCGCGCGCGCCGAGATCATATCCGCCATCACCGACTACACGTAATGCATCGGCATCCGTAACGCGTGCATTTGCCGTCCATATACGGCCGCTCTCGGGATTCACGATGCGCGGATACTCAGACGCGTCGAGCCATCCATCCCAACCCTGCACCGTGCTCCAATCGGCGGGCAGCATGGCATTAAAATCCGTTTTTCTAGGAATTTTTCCTGCAATCGTCCATCCGATGTTTCCGCCAGCATCGCCGGTGACGAAGTTCTGCGGCGGCATCGACATCGTATTGGCGATATCGAGCGCTTCGTCGACGGATGCCGCTTTTTCAAGGTCGATGAAGCGAAGGTTCACCCCATCCGTTTTGTGCGCGATCCAGCTCACTACGATATCGCCGTCAGGGTAATCAACGTCGTCGAGCACAGGGCCCCAGATTGTTTCGCGAATCTGATAAGGCACGGGCTCGCTGTCTTTTACATTGATCAGTTCGCGATGCACCGTGAACTCCCGATCTCCCTCGGGCGTTTTATAGGTGTTTGCCGCCGAGCCGGCCTGCAAGACCACTGCGTCGCTCCAGTCGCCATAGCTGTTCGTAAAACCCCAGGCGACGCGCGTATTGCTGCCCGCGATGACAAAAGGCGCACCGGGGAGCGTTACGCCTGCCACGTCTGTACCCTCTTCACCTTCCACCACGAGCCGCGCCTGGTAGTAGATGTTAGGTGCGTTCAATCCCAGGTGCATGTCGTTGGATACGATCGCGCGACCGTCGGCGGTCAAGGCGCCAGACACGGCCCAGTTGTTGCTACCGCGAAGTGGGTAGCGCCCCTGTTCGTTTGCCGGTGGCGAATCGTCGCGAACATCGCGAATCGAATAAACGTCTGCATCGGGAATGGCAGCAACTGCTCTCGGTTCGCCCATCAACGGCGCATCCCACGGCGTTCCCTGCGGATACATCCATGTGTAGACCTCTTCGGGCAACACGCGATGGGCGAGCCCTCGGCGCACATCCTTGATCGCGCGCGCGTCATTAAGCTGCATGTACATGGCAAAGACGACCAACACCGAGTCCTCAGGAAGCCACTGTTTCGGCTCGCCACCCAACACAAAATATTCGAAGGGCCGCGCATCGAGAGACTGCAGTCCGGCGTTGACGCCGCTCGCATAAGCCACCATGAGCGCGCGATCAGCCTCCTCGGCACTGGCAATCACGGCCTGGGCCTTGCTACGAAACTGGTGAAAACGATGACGCTTGTCCGTGTCGATCGCAACACTGCCGACGACTTCCGACAGCTCGCCCGCGGCCTGTCGGCGAATCATATCCATCTGAAAAAATCGATCCTGGCCATGCGCGAAGCCGGTTGCGAACGCAAGGTCGTTGCGGCTCGACGCGGTAATTACAGGGATACCCTCGGCATCGCGCTCAATCCGCGCCTTGGCGCGAATGCCGTCAACCGGAATCTCGCCGTCGAGTGCCGGCAAGCTGGCACGCAATCCGAGCGTCAGCGCGACCGCAAGAACGACGATAAGCAGCAGCGCTCCTGCAATGAGTCGAAACACGAGCCGCATCACGATTCTCTGGTTACAGCAAGCACCTTCATCGCGTTAGTGCTGCCCGAAACGCCGTCAAGATCACCTTTGGTGAAAATGACGAGATCATCGACCTCAACGAGATTCCTGGACAACATCGTATTGAAAATGTCCTGGTACAACCGCCGCGGCTTGCTGAGGTCGAGTTCGAAAAAGATTGGATAGACGCCGCGGTACATGGCAACGCGCCGATTCGTCGCCTGGTGCGGCGTCAGGGCGTATATGGGGATATCGGAACGAATACGTGACATCCAACGCGTTGTGGACCCGGACTCGGTCAGGGCGATAATTGCTTTCACCGCCATATGATTTGCCGTGTACATCGTCGCCATTGCGATCGCTTCATCGACCAGCTCGAAACGGTCGTTCATTCGATGCGTGGTCGTGCCAGAGGGCAACGGGAACTTCTCTGCACCGACACAGACTTCAGCCATCGCAGTGATCGCCTCGACAGGGTACTTGCCGACCGCGGTCTCGCCGGACAACATCACAGCGTCGGTTCCGTCGATGACGGCGTTGGCGACGTCGGACACCTCAGCGCGCGTGGGAATCGGATTTTGAATCATCGATTCCATCATTTGCGTCGCGGTAATCACGATCTTGTGTGCCTTGCGGGTCTTGCGAATAAGCTTCTTCTGTATGCCCGTCAATACGGCATAGCCCATTTCGACACCCAGGTCGCCGCGCGCCACCATAATCACATCGGAGGCGTCTATGATGGAATCGATGTCTGCAATGGCTTCGGTGCGCTCTATTTTGGCGACGATCAGGCCGCGCCCGCCCGCCGCCTCGAACAACCTTCGTGCTGCGCGCACGTCCTCGCCACTACGCACGAACGAGACGGCGAGAAAATCAGCCTCCAATTCAGCCGCGAGCTTGATATGTTCCTTATCGGCATCCGTCAGCGCTGGCGCAGACAACCCCCCGCCTTTGAGATTGATGCCTTTATGGTCGGACAGAATACCGCCGGTCAAAACCGTCGTATGAATTCGCGTACCCAAAATGCGGTCAACCTTGAGCGTGATCATGCCGTCGTTGAGCAACAACAAATCGTCCGCTTTAAGATCTTCGTGCAAAGTCTCAAGCGCAACACCAACGCCGTCCTGATTGCCGTCCATCAGTCCGAGCGTGCTATCAAGAAAGAAAGAATCACCGTCCGCCAGCGCGACACTGTGGTTCTCGAAGCGCCGGATGCGAATCTTGGGCCCTTGCAAGTCGCCCAACAGCCCGACATCCCGGCCGCAGGCTGTCGCCGCGTCACGCAAAGCGGCGGCGCGCCGCCGATGGGCATTCGCGTCGCCGTGCGAAAAATTGATTCGCGCTACGTCAACACCCGCATTTATCATTGCGCATAGCGTATCTGCATCATCCGACGCCGGACCCAGCGTCGCTACTATTTTGGTTCGTCTTAGCATGGCAACAATTATCGCACAGCTGGTTTAAAATCGTTGTTACGAAATAATGCCGACGTCTTCAGGAAACACGTCGGACCCGCTATGCTGGGCGCGTCCCCCTCCAACGAGTTGCAGACCAGATGTTAAACAGACGGCGCTTTATTCAGAGCATAGCCGCCGCAGCGGTAACCCCTGCGCTGACGCGGCCGAGCCGGGCGACAGATCGCTTTCTCGGAGCGCTGCGACCTGACCCCAACAGCATACTCGACCTCCCGGACGGCTTCGGCTATCACGTGATTTCGCGCGCCGGTGAGGTAATGAGCGACGGTTTGCGGGTACCCGGCGCGCACGACGGCATGGCGGCATTCGACGGCGACGATGGCCGCGTCATTTTGATCTGCAACCACGAAATGAATACCCATTGGTTCGACGGCAGCGCATTTGGAGACAGGTATGACGCACTACCCGAATTCACCAAGAAAATGCTGTACGACAGGGGTAGTGACAAGACGCCAGCGCTTGGTGGCACCACGACTACCGTCTATAACCCGGCAACCGGCGAGACCGAAAAACAGTTCCTGAGCCTTGCGGGTACCGAGATCAACTGTGCGGGCGGCCCAACCCCCTGGGGAAGCTGGCTGAGCTGCGAGGAGTGTTTCAAGTTACCGGGAAGTGGAACCGACTATGGGCACGCCATTACGCGCGACCAGCATCATGGGTACGTTTTCGAGGTGTCATCAGCGGCGAAAGGCCTGGTCGCGGCAGAGCCTATAAAGGCGATGGGTAAATTCGAGCACGAGGCGTGTGCGGTACATGAGGACAGCGGCATCGTCTACATGACCGAAGACCGCTATCACGGCCTCTTCTATCGATACATTCCCGACGTGCCCGGCAAGCTGCACGCGGGTGGCCGACTGCAGGCGCTGGCGATAGACGATCACGCGTCCGTCATGACGCACAATTGGTCATTGGTGCCACAAACACCGGTGAACTCACCCATGAAGACGCACTGGATCGACCTCAACGACGTTGATCCGGTCAAGAATGACCTGAGATTACGGGGCGCGGCCCTGGGTGCCGCCACTTTTGCGCGGGGCGAGGGTCTGTGTGCCGCGGGCGATCGTTTCGCATTTACCTGCACGATCGGCGGCCCCGCCCGAATCGGACAGGTATTCACTTACACGCCCAGTCCATTTGAAGGCACAGCGAATGAAAAAGATAAGCCCGGAATACTGACGCTCATTGCCGAGGCCGATGCGAACTCACTGCTTCGCAATGGCGACAACCTCACGATGGCGCCTTGGGGCGACCTGATCGTTTGCGAGGACACGTCGAATCACTGCGGATTGGTGGGCATCAGCCAGGATGGCAGCCAGTACGCGATCGCCGACAACCCTTACTCGACCTCGGAACTCGCCGGTGTTTGCTTCTCGCCGGACGGCAAGACGCTGTTCGTGAATATTCAGTACCCGGGGACGACGCTCGCGATCAACGGACCCTGGCCCAACTAACCTGCTACCCGCTTCCCCAAAATTCGGCGGTAATCGCGGGATCTCTCAGTCGCTCGGACAGTGCTCCCGTCGAGCGGGACCGAGGTCCACACGACGCGTGAGGAACTCCCCATCGCTGCCTCCTACAGGGAAATCGGCACTCACCGCCGCGGCCCCGATCGACGCCACGGCGAAACTGGTGGGTAAAGCGGGTGGCGCGGCTCAGTTGGCGGCGCGTTTCTCGAGAATAGCGACGGCGGGGAGTTTCTTGCCTTCGACGAACTCGAGAAACGCCCCTCCACCCGTCGAGATGTACGAAATCTTGTCAGCTACGCCGTACTTGTCGATCGCCGCCAGCGTGTCGCCACCACCCGCAACGGAAAACGCGTCACTCGCGGCAATCGCCTCGGCAAGCGCCTTCGTCCCGGCACCGAAGCTGTCGAACTCGAATACGCCGACGGGGCCGTTCCAGATAATGGTCCCGGCGCCGGCCAGGATCTTGGCGAATCGAGCAGCCGTCTCCGGCCCGATATCGAGGATCAACTCATTCGACGCGACAGCGTCAATATTTTTCGTGGTCGCCGTCGCGTCGGCCGAAAATTCGTCAGCCACGACCACGTCGGTAGGCACCGGTATCTCCGCTCGATCGCTGCGGTTTGCTGCCAGCTCGCGTGCCACGTCCAGCATATCGGCTTCGTAAAGTGACTTGCCAACATCGTGACCGGCAGCAGCGATAAACGTATTCGCAATTCCGCCGCCGACGATCAGACAATCGACGACCTTAGCCAAGGAATCCAACACCGTCAGCTTGGTCGAGACTTTAGAGCCGCCGACGATGGCGACGAACGGGCGTGCCGGGTTGTCCAGCGCTTTGGCCAGTGCATCAAGTTCAGCGACAAGCAACGGTCCGGCGCAAGCGATCGGCGCATGCTCGGCCACGCCGTAAGTACTCGCCTGGGCGCGATGCGCTGTGCCGAATGCGTCCATTACGAATATGTCACAGAGCGCGGCCATCTTTTGAGCCAGCCCTTCATCGCAGCTTTTCTCGCCGGCGAGGAATCGCACGTTTTCCAAAATAACGACGTCGCCGGCTTCGATCTGCACACCATCGATCCAGTCCTTCACAAGCGGAACGTCGCGGCCCAGCAGTTCCGAGAGGCGATGGGCGACCGGCTGCAAAGAGAACTTTTCATCAGGCTCACCCTCGGTCGGACGACCGAGATGCGACACCAGCATGACGGCCGCGTTAGCTCCGAGTGCGGCTTTGATGGTTGGCAATGCCGCACGAATCCGAGCATCACTGGTTACAACGCCATCTGCAACAGGGACATTCAGGTCCTCGCGAATCAGTACCCTCTTGCCCGACAGTTCAACATCGGCCATCTGGATGACGGACATAACGGCTCCCGATCTCGGACTTACTTGGCGTTCGTCAGGGCGACCGCGGTGTCGAGCATGCGATTCGAGAAACCCCATTCATTGTCATACCAGGAAAGGACCTTGACGAGCGTGCCCTCCATGACTTTGGTCAATCCTGCATCGTAGGTGGACGACGCGGGATCATGATTGAAGTCGATCGATACCAGCGGCTCGTCGTTATAAGCAAGAATGCCCTTGAGCTCACCTTCGCTCGCTTTCTTCATGATGGAATTGATTTCGTCGACGCTCGTGGCGCGCTCTGCGACAAAGGTCAGGTCAACGCAAGACACGTTGATCGTAG
>Ga0316201_10004855_pt1 | contig 10226 bp, 8 predicted proteins | sample CS6wburrow_MG_FD_204516 | JGI IMG/M metagenome (GOLD analysis project Ga0316201, IMG submission 204516) | Coastal sediment microbial communities from Delaware Bay, Delaware, United States - CS-6 worm burrow | ecosystem: Environmental > Aquatic > Marine > Coastal > Sediment | place: USA: Delaware...
TCTTCGGTTTCAGCACACTGGGATTGATCACCTCCGCCGCGTGCTCGATGCTACGCATCGGATCAGTCCATTTCCGAAGTTGGCTGTCTGGGGCCGTAATCCAGACCTGCGCCCCTGGCGGTCGGACCGGCCATGCGCGAGTAGATGGAGAGATAGCCGCGCCGTCCCTTCGGCTTGGGTGGCACCCAATCCTCCTGGCGCCGATCCAGCTCCGCCTGGGAGATCTGCAGATCCAGCCGGGCGTTGGGAATATCGATGGTGACCGGGTCGCCGTCACGCACCAGCGCGAACGGCCCGCCAGCGGCGGCTTCCGGTGAAATGTGCGCCACTGCGCACCCCTTGTTGGTGCCGGAGAAGCGGCCATCGGTGAGAAACGCGATCTTATCGTGCATGCCGCGTGCTGCTGACTGCCACAGAAAGCGCTGCAGCAGGCGCATGCCCGGGTCTCCCTTGGGCCCCATGCCGCGCACGATGACCACCTCGCCCGGTTGAATCCGTTCCTGGATCAGGGCTTCACAGGCGGCATCCTCATTCGGGAATACCCGGGCGGGCCCGGTGTGGGTGTGCATATTGGCAGGCACCGCAGATTTCTTGATCAACGCACCTTCCGGCGCTAACGATCCCTGCAGGAAGATCAGCCCACCCTCCGCGCTGATGGGATCATCCAGCGGCCGGATCACCCGCCGGTCGCCATGTTTAACCGGCTTAAGATTCTCTGCCAGGGACTGGCCGGTGACGGTCATTACGTCGTTGTCGAGCAGCGGCTGCAGCTCTTTCATCAGCGCGGGCAGCCCCCCCGCTTCATCCAGATCCCCCATCAGCTGGGTGCCGTCTCCGCCGGGAGCAATACCACACAGATAGGGCGTGGTTCTGGAGGCATCATTGAAGTCCTCAATCGAGATTTCCAGATCCAGCTCATTGGCGATGGACTGCAGATGGAGCACCCCGTTGGTGGAACCGCCCAACGCATGCAGCACCCGCACCGCATTTTTTAAACTTTGCCGGTTCAAGATATCGCTGGGCCGAATCCCTGCCTGGTGCAACTGCACCGCACGCACACCGGCGGCGAACGCAATCCGGTTAAGGCGGGAGTCGGTTCCCGGTGTTGCCATATTGCCGGGCAGCGAAAGGCCAAGCGCCTCCGCCATCCCGGCCATGGTGTTGGCGGTGCCCATCACCGGGCAGGCGCCGCCACCCGGGCAACCGCAATCCTTAATGCGATCAAACTCATCTGCATTTATCTTCCCCTGCTTGAAGTCGGTGAAGTGTTTTGGTGCCACCGCCAGCGGATCGATAGCCTGACCCCGGAATCTGTTGGTTTGCATATATCCCCCGGTAACCACCACCGAGGGCAGATCGAGACGGGCAAGGGCCATCAGGTGTCCGGGAATCACATCGTCACACACCGGCACGAACACCATGCCGTCGAACAGGTTAGTCATGGCGACGGTCTCGATATAACCGGCTACCAGGTCCCGATGGGGCAGGTGGTAATTGTCGTGACCCGCCATGGAGGTACAGATCGAACTGATCACGAACTCGCGTGGGGTTCCGCCAGCAGCCCAGATGCCAGCCTTTACCGACTGGGTGATCTTGTCAAGATGGGTCGAGCCGGGATTGATCTCGCCCCAGCTGCTGGCCACTCCGATCTGGGGACGCTTTACAGCCTCCTCTCCCAGACCAACGCCAAACATCATCTCGGTACGTTCCGCCATAGCGAAGTCGGGTAGATCAGCGTCGAGTTTTTTCGTGGTCATTTCGATTTCCTGTGATTAGCTAAACGGCGATTCAGCATCCGCTGCCACCCCAGCCTGCGCTGGAATGACGGATTTTTAACCCGCATACTTCTATAAAAAGAATCAATAAAAGTAATAATTATTAATATTTACAATACTATATATGCTTATTTTAATAATATACTTAATATTTTTCAGGATCCTGAGTTAATGCCGAAATCACTGTCGGTATGCGACGCCCGGCAACACACAGAGCATCTCGTACAGTAGGTTGGCGCCCAGTAGCGAGGTATTGCCGTCGCGGTCGTAGGGTGGAGATACCTCCACCAGGTCGCCGCCGACGATATTCAAGCCGCGACAGCCCCGAACGATCTCCAGCGCCTGAATCACCGTCAGTCCCCCGAACTCAGGCGTCCCGGTGGCAGGCGCGTGGCATGGGTCGATGCCGTCAATATCGAAAGTTATATAGACTTTGGCAGCACCCATCATCTCCCTGACCTCCGCCATCAGCGGGTTCAGCGACTGATGCCAGCAGGTTTCGGCTTGAACCACGCGCATCCCCTGTTCCCGTGACCAGTCGAAATCGTCCGCCGCGTATCCTGTCCCGCGCAGGCCGATCTGCACCGTCCTTTGGCTATCCACCAGCCCCTCCTCGACTGCCCTGCGCATGAAGGTGCCGTGGGTCTCCCGCTCCCCAAACTGGTGGTCATTGATATCCGAATGAGCATCCACGTGAACCACTCCAACCGGCCCGTGCCGTTTAGCAATCGACCGCAGGATTGGTAGCGACACAACATGGTCGCCACCCATCGACAGGGGAATGACGCCGTGGCCCAGAATTTCGTCGTATGCCTGTTCGATGATCTGGATAGAACTTTTCAAATTGAAGGTATTGATGGCGACATCGCCGACATCGGCCACCTGCAGGCTGTCAAAGGGTGCTGCCCTGGTGGCCATGTTATAAGGCCGCAGCAACACCGATTCCGCACGAATCTCCCTCGGTCCGTAGCGGGCGCCAACGCGGTTGGAGGTGGCCACATCCAGCGGCACACCGACGAAGCAGGCGTCCAGCCCTGCGGCACTCTCCCGGGCCGGCAGCCGCATCATGGTTGCCAGTCCGGCGAAGCGTGGCATTTCGTTACCGCCCAGGGGCTGATTTAATGGCTTTTTCATCGGTTTCAATCCAAACCTCTTTTAAGCCGAAGCAACAGCAGTCAGCGCGCGTTCGAGGATATCCATCCCTTCTTCCAGGTGTTCACGGGGAATCGTCAGCGGTGTCAGCAACCTCAGCGTGTTGCCCCAGTAACCGCAGACCAGCAGGATCAGGCCCAGCTCCCTGGCCTTGGTCATAACCGCGGCGGCTGCCTGTGGATCGGGGGTCGTTCCATCCGCTTTTACCAGCTCGAAGGCGACCATGGAACCCAGCCCGCGCACATCGCCGATATGGCCGCACTTGCCGCCATCCCGAAATGCGCTCAACCGCTGTTGTATATACTCGCCGTTGCGAGCGGATGCGGCACACAGGTCCTCCTCTTCGAACAGATCCAGCACCGCATGCGCAGCTGCAATGGCCACCGGGTTACCGCCGTAAGTTCCGCCCATGCCACCCGGGGCCACCGAATCCATCACCTCGCGTTTGCCGATCACCCCGGAAACCGGAAAACCGCCGGCCAGTGCCTTGGCGGTGGTAATCAGGTCGGGCTCTATGCCGTAGTGCTCCATCGCGTACATTTTACCGGTACGGCCGATGCCGCTCTGAATCTCGTCCACGATAAGCAGTATCCCTTTCTCGTCGCAGAGGCTGCGCAGACACGCCATGAAATCCTGCGGGGCGATATAGAAACCACCCTCACCCTGAACCGGCTCGATCACCACCGCAGCAACGTCCTTGGCTTCTATATCCACCTTGAAGATGGTCTCTATCCCGCGCAGCGCGTCTTCCACCGAGATGCCATGGTGCGGCACCGGAAACGGGGCATGAAAGATACCCTGTGGATGTACGCCTGCCCCGCCCTTGTAGGGAACGATTTTACCGGTCAGCCCCATGGTCAACGCCGTACGCCCATGAAATCCGCCATTAAACGCGATCACGCCGGAACGGCCGGTATGAATTCGGGCGATCTTTACTGCGTTCTCCACCGCTTCGGCCCCGGTACTAAAGAACAGGGTCTTTGCATCCTCGATAGGGGCAATCTTGTTTAGACGCTCGGCCAGACGCACATAGGGCTCGTACTGGACCACCTGGAACGCTGTGTGAGTGTATTTGTCGCATTGGGCTTTCGCCGCCGCCATCACCTTGGGATTGCAGTGTCCGGTGTTGCACACGGCAATGCCCTGGGCAAAATCGAGAAAGCGTCTGCCGTCCGCATCCCATAGCTCGGCGTTGAGCGCTTTTTCCACGAACAAAGGAGTGGCCGAGGCGACACCGTGAGGAACTGCGGCCTGGCGCCGCTCTAAAAGATCTGCATTACTCATAGTATTGTCTCTCTGAAAATGCCGGACGAATCAGATGCCGCCCATGCAGATATATTTGATTTCCATGTACTCATCGATGCCGTACTTGGAACCTTCGCGCCCGAGGCCCGACTCCTTAACACCGCCAAAAGGTGCCACCTCGGTCGAGACTATGCCTTCGTTGCAGCCCACCATCCCGTACTCCAGCGCTTCCGAAACCCGCCAGCAGCGGCCCACATCCCGGGTGTAGAAATAGGCCGCCAGCCCGAACTCGGTGTCATTTGCCATCTGCACCGCCTCGGCTTCGGTCGAGAAACGAAACAGCGGCGATACCGGCCCAAATGTCTCCTCCCGCGCCAGCTTCATATCGCTGGTGATATCGACCAGCACGGTGGGTTCATAGAAAGTGCCTCCCAGTGCGGAGCCGTGTCCGCCGGTAACGACCCGGGCGCCTTTGGATAGCGCATCCGCCACGTGATCTTCCACCTTGGCGAGACCCGCACGGTTGATCAGTGGACCCTGGGTCACATCCTCGTCGGCGCCATCCCCGAGCCTAAGCCCGGCAACCGCGGCGGAGAGCTTTTCGGCAAAAACATCGTAGACCCCGTCCTGCACCAGAAAGCGGTTGGCACAGACGCAGGTCTGGCCGGTATTCCGGTACTTGGAGGCCATGGCGCCGGCCACGGCGGCATCCAGATCTGCGTCGTCGAACACGATGAAGGGCGCGTTGCCGCCCAGCTCGAGCGACATCTTCTTCATCGTATCGGCGCACTGCTTCATCAGAATCTTTCCGGTGGCGGTGGAACCGGTGAAGGAGAATTTACGTACCGCAGGGTTGGAGCAGAGTTCGTCCCCCACCCTGACGCCTCTGGAGGTAGTCACCACCGAAAATATTCCGGCGGGGACGCCTGCTCGTTCGGCCAGCTCGGCCAATGCCAGCGCGGAGAGCGGCGTATCCTCGGCGGGCTTGAGAATAATCGGGCAGCCCGCTGCGAGGGCCGGGGCGACTTTGCGTGTCACCATCGCAATCGGGAAGTTCCATGGCGTCACAGCCGCGCAAATACCGATTGGTTGTTTAATCACCGCAATCCTTCGATCGTTGAAACCGGCGGGTATGATATCCCCATAGGTTCGCTTGGCCTCCTCGCCGAACCACTCAACGAATGAGGCACCGTAAACCACCTCGCCCCGTCCTTCGACGATCGGCTTGCCGCACTCCGCCGTGATGAGCTGGGCCAGATCCTCCTGATTCTGCATCATCAGATCGAACAGCCGCCGCAATACTACCGCTCTGGCTTTAGCTGTCCTGCCACGCCACTCCGGCCAGGCCCTCTCCGCCGCTTCTATCGCCCTGCGGGTCTCCGCGGCCGCCATGTCCGGCAGATTCCCGATGATCTCACCGGTCGCGGGATTCAATACGTCGAAACGGGAACCGTTGTCCGATTCCACCCAGGCTCCGTCAATATAGGCATTACTCTTTAGCAGGCTCTGGTCTTGTAATTTCATTGAAGCTTCCATCCTTTTTGTCACGGCAGCGAAAAACAGTTTTCGAAGACGCTGCCAACATGGCGATCTATCATCGGCTGCACCCCTATTCGGGAACCCGAACGAGCTGCATAGCATGGTGAAAGTTTGGTTTTGGAGGGTGCCTGCCGCAATATCATTAGCGGCCCGCCTTCCCGTCATATACGGTCAACAGGATTCTTCGCGAATTGTGATTGAGAACGGCTGATGCCGAGTAGGCAAATCGAAGCTCACTGCGAAAAGCCGTGGGGAATGCGATCGCTGTCGCGGTTCACTCTATTTAATTTGCTGCCAAAGGGGGATGGCTGGCTGAATAACGCGGAGTGCCCAGAGCCACCAGCGTCTCCCATGCATTGCCTATGGTTTCGTTGAGCTGCTCAGCATATGCAACCTGTTCGTTATAGCCGACAATGGGCAATGTCAAAGGCTCTCCCTGATAATCCACCAGCATCACCGTGGGAGTGGCATAGATGCCGTAGCGCTCGAGAAAAATTCGTGTGCGAACGCGCTCTCCATCGAAATCGACGATCTTTCCTCCCCGGTCTATATTGAATTCACGCACCAGCACCTTGTCGGGAAGTACGCCTGCTTTCAAAAGCGGTAACAGCACCTGCTGTTTGAGACTTGCACAGTAGTGGCACGCCTCGGTAACGAAAACGATCATGATGGGAACACCGGTTCTGCTGGCAATAGCGGTGTCGGATTCCCAATCGTCCGTCAAGTCGACTCGATCTACCGAACCGGCGGCAGCTACTCCTCCCAGAATCAGAGATAGGGTGATACCTGAAAAACAGGAAAGCAGTTTCATAACGGGCGACTCAACTCTAAGGCTGTTTGCGGCGTGAATCCGATTGAATAACCATCCATCCGGATTCCTTAAAATTAAATTGTCGTTCAACGAGAAGCGGATCTTAAGGTCAATAGCAGTCAATCATAGGATCAGTTGCGGTCAACAACCACTGTAGGTCGCCTAACAGTATGCAACTTATAAACGCAGTGTTTTCGGCCACTACATTGCTGAAACCCAGTGTAAAACAGAGTAATTCAACTGTTACATTATTTGTGACGACCTACACTACATGCTGAAAACGCCAGCTCCTGAAGAACAATACGACAATGCCAATCACCAGGCCAAAAAGATCTAAAGCAACGTCTTCTTTGGGTGTCGTTTAAAAATCGCGTTCAGCAGGCTACTTCGGTATCACAGATAAACAGTCTTCTGAGCTTTCCCCAGAATTCACCGCCCAACAAGTAAAGGGCTGAAAGCAACATCAAGTCGCCGACGACTGCGAAGGCAATACGTTGTTCCGCGTATCCAGGGATCAAATCACCCAAATACGGCGTAATCCAGGCGAACAGCAGTGGCAGGACAAACAGTACGAGTCCGATTCGATATCGAACGGCACTTACCTTCTCCGGCGGCGCCAGCCTGCCGATGAGACCAAGCAAACGGTGCTTAAGATAGCTATAGCCGGACTTGCCCAGAACGGAAGCTGCAATCAGCATGAACAGTTCGGGAATGCCGAGCAACAGCAGACCGGACAAAGCCGTCTTCCACTCGGTCGAGATTTCCATGCTGACGACCACAGGAACCAGGAGAGGACTTAGAATTCCCCCCACCACAAATATGACTCCACCCAACAGCAGGCGGCCACGCGGGGGAGGTGATTGCGCATACACAGGGGCATTTTTTTCAGTCACTGGTTTCGATGCCTCGGATCCAAATCATTCAATACAGCAGAGCGTCGAGAAGAGCCCCACGCTATACCTGCAACAGACTCCCTGAGGGCTCGCTCCAAAATATCTCCACATATCGGTTCTGTTCAAACTGCCCTCAAAGGTAGTGGAAATTGTCCGTAACTGACAGAATTTTTGGGTGTAAATGACATTACGCTTCAGCTAAAGTCTTGCCAAACTCCATCTAAAGGCTTGGAGGTAAAATCATGAATCCAATTTCATTGAAGCTTGAGAACCGGCAATACCAAGGCACAGCTGCCATCAGCAGGAATAACCGAGAATTTGGCTTCAAGCCTGCGTTCAAGGATATTGAAACGGGAGAGGTCTACCCATCCCGTTTCGCTAATGGCAATCAGGCACCGGTCCACCTGTTGGACGGTCTGCCCGGACACCTGATAGAAAAACGCGATTCCAGCGGCCATGTAAGCCAGGTCAAGGCCAGCATCGTTTCCGGTTTCGAAGCTTGCGGTGAGTTCTTTACCCGTTCCGAAATCAGCCAATTGAAAAACCGACTGCCCGATCTCGCATAAGCCGCATAGCCAGCAAGCCTGTCCCGAATACCACGATGCAGGCAACCGTCCATTGCCAGCTACCCGTTACTCCTGCGTCCGCAGATAGATCTTTCCGCACTGCTTGCTGACCTGTATGTCGAACGCCTCGTTCGCGCGGGACATCGGGATATCGTGGGTAACCATTACATCGATCATGCGCTGCACATCGAGATCCAGCATGGCGCGGATCAGACTTTCACGATCGAGCATACGCACATCGTGCTGACCGAACAGCGTGTGCGCCTTGTGGGTGACCCGGTCGAGCGGGCTGAAATCCAACGTTGCACCCGGTGTATGACCGCTGAAGTTGATGTTTGCATAATAGCGTGTGGCCTGAAACATCTTCTCCTGATAGAAGGGAACACCGGAACACTCGATGGCATGGTCTACGCCCTGCCCTTCGTAGGTGAGGGCCTGCACTTTCTCCAGCCAGTCTTCATCGTTCGGGTCGATGAAGTGTTCGACACCCATTTTTTCCAGCAATCCCCTGCGGTAAGGGTTGCGGATCAGCGCGATAACTTTCGCATTGCGATGGAGCGCGCTGATGATATGTCCCAGCGCGATGAAGCCGACGCCGCCGACCAGCACCGAATCGCCGGCTTTGACGTTCATGACCTCCTGATTGCTCCAGCCCACACCGAATGAACAGTTGGCAGATGCAGCGTGCCTGAAATCAAGCGCATCGGGCATCTTGTACAGGTTGGCCAGCGGCGCGATGCGATAGCGCGCCATTGCCCAACCGCCCGATTCACTTTCGTTCCAGTCCTGGATACCGGCCATTGCCACCCGGTTCATCCCCGGCCTGGGGTCTATATTGGTGTCGCAGTAGGTCGGAGAAAGTGCGTTGCGGCAGGAATAGCACTGACCGCAGTGATCGCCCTGAAAGACAACCACACGATCACCCTTTCTGAACGAAGAACCGGCGTGCACCTCTTCGATAACACCCACTCCTTCGTGTCCCAGTCCATCCGGGTAGTCGGCCTGCATGCCTCCGTGAAACATTTCAAATTCGTGATTGGACCAGATGCGCGAGCCTTCCAGGCAAACCGGGGCGATCTCGGTGCGAATTATTGCGTATCCCGGTTTGATTTTGGGATAGGGTTTTTCCTGCAGTTCGAACTTTCCCGGTTGCGGAATCGCCAGTACCACGTTGGTTTTGCTCATCTTATTCTCCTCAATCCGGTCTCGTTTCCGCAACCACAAGCCAGGTGCGCAGAAACGCGGTCCCACCTGTCCCCGCTTAAACCAATCGCTTCGCCAGACAGAACACCGCGCTGCAAACATCGCTCATTTTATTACCCTTTTAGAATAGATGAGCTGCCGACCCAGTCCATGGCATTCCGGGACAGGCGTGATGGCATATGGGGACAGAACTGAATTGGCATGTACTTTAAGCAAGAAAACCTGCGTCAATCCGGCGCAGGCCGCAATCCACAACCACCAAACGTGGTCGCTTTCTTGTCTTCTGTATGACTGCCTTCCCGCTTTGTGCGGTGCCCCCGGACGGTTTTCAGATGACAACCAGATTGGCTGTTAAAGACAGCGATCATTAGCGCGTATTGATTTAAAAAAGGGGACAGGCACGGCTTCAGGTCATTTATCCCCGCTGTCGACAAGAACGCAGAATTGGGAACGGGTCCAGAGGAGGAACCAACAGATGCCAGTATACAAAGCGCCGGTAAGAGATATGCAGTTCGTCTTTTTCGAGCTGTTCGACGGAGCGGGTTTACAGACACTGCCCGGTTTCGAAGAGGTGGACGAAGAGACGGTGGTGGCCATACTGGAGGAGGCAGGCCGCTTCTGCGAACAGGAACTGCTGCCGTTGAACCACAGCGGTGACGAAGAGGCGTGCCGCTTTGAAAACGGCAAGGTAACTACTCCGACAGGATTCAAGGCCGCATACCGCTCATTTATCGAGGCGGGCTGGAACAGTATCGCACTCGACGCCGAATATGGTGGCCAGGGGCTTCCCAAGTCTCTGCACATGATGGTGGACGAGATGCTGAACGCCACCAACCTATCCTTTGGACTCTATCCGGGACTGACCAACGGTGCCTGGGCCGCGCTCTCCAGCTATGCCGGCGACCAGCTCAAGGCGGTCTATTTTCCGAAGATGGCAGAAGGTACCTGGAGCGGCACCATGTGCCTCACCGAGCCCCAGAGCGGCTCCGATCTGGCGCTGGTGCGAACCAAGGCGCTGCCGGACGCTGACGGCACCTACCTG
>Ga0316201_10004856_pt1 | contig 10225 bp, 6 predicted proteins | sample CS6wburrow_MG_FD_204516 | JGI IMG/M metagenome (GOLD analysis project Ga0316201, IMG submission 204516) | Coastal sediment microbial communities from Delaware Bay, Delaware, United States - CS-6 worm burrow | ecosystem: Environmental > Aquatic > Marine > Coastal > Sediment | place: USA: Delaware...
CAATAATGCCTACAGCATCACCCATTTCGGCCATTCGACCAGTTGCAAGGTTTTTACCATAGCATTTTGCACAAACGCCCCTTTTCACTTCACAGGTTAATACAGAACGAATTGCAACTTCCTCAATCCCTGCTTCATCTATCTGGTCGGCAATCTTTTCAGTAATGTATTCACCTTCTTCTATGATTATCTCATCTGTCACGGGATCCGTTACATCATACAACGTATATCTTCCAACAATTCTGGAAGTCAAAGATTCGATGACTTTCTCATTATCTTTTAATGCCGTTGTTTCAATCCCACGTAAAGTGTTACAATCATCTTCCATGATTACAACATCTTGAGCAACATCAACGAGACGTCTTGTCAAATAACCCGCATCCGCTGTTTTCAAGGCTGTATCTGCAAGTCCCTTACGCGCACCGTGCGTAGAGATAAAATACTCCTGAACAGACAGTCCTTCGAGGAAATTGGCGAGGATTGGGTTTTCAATAATTGCTCTTCCCGTATCGCCTGATTTTCTTGGTTTTGCCATCAGTCCCCTCAGCCCGCAAAGTTGCTTAATCTGCGCTTTTGAACCCCGTGCACCTGAATGAAGCATCATGTATACAGAATTGAATCCCTGCTTATGCTCCGAGAGTTCTTTCATTAAATTCTCAGTAATCCGATTATCTGCATAAGTCCATTTGTCGATGATCTGGTTATACCGCTCATTATTGGTAATCAAACCCATATTGTAATTCTCCCAAACCTCATCCACCTCTTCCTGCGCATCTGTAAGCGTTTTTTCCTTCACAGTAGGTGTAATCAAATCACCAAGGTTAAAAGAAAGTCCGGCTTTAAACGCCCACATAAAACCTAAGTCCTTGATATCATCAAGGAATGTGGCGGTAGTGGCAAAATTTGTTCGGACAATGATTCCACTAATTACTGCTTTCAGGTTCTTTTTAGTTAAAAGTTCATTGATAAATGGAACCTCAACTGGTGCATTTTGGTTAAAAAGGACTCGACCAACAGTCGTTTCAATCCTTTTTATCACCAAGTTCCCATTTTCATCATCTACAGGAACCCGAACATTGATCATCGCATGAAGATCCAATTGGCCTTCGTTATAGGCGATCAAAACTTCTTCCGGACTATAGAAGGTCATTCCTTCACCCGCAACTTTATCACCGTTCAACGATCTTTTTTCCTTTGTCAAATAATACAATCCAAGCACCATATCCTGTGATGGAAGGGTAATTGGAGATCCGTCTTGAGGATTAAGCATATTGTGGGATGCTAACATTAATAGCTGAGCTTCCAAAATTGCTCCATGTCCAAGAGGAACGTGAACAGCCATTTGGTCACCATCAAAGTCAGCGTTGAATGCACCACAGACCAACGGGTGTAATTGGATTGCTTTTCCTTCGATCAATCTTGGCTGAAAAGCCTGGATTGACAAACGGTGCAATGTAGGAGCCCTATTCAAAAGAATCGGATGCCCTTTCAAAATATTTTCAAGAATTTCCCATATCACAGGGTCTTTTCGATCGACAAGCTTCTTGGCTGATTTTACTGTCTTGACAATACCACGCTCAATGAGCTTCCGGATCACAAAAGGTTTGAAAAGTTCTGCTGCCATTCCTTTCGGAAGTCCGCACTCATGCAGCTTCAACGTAGGTCCAACAACGATAACTGAACGCCCAGAGTAATCAACACGTTTTCCTAGAAGATTTTGACGGAAACGGCCTTGTTTCCCTTTCAAAATATCACTCAATGATTTTAATGCACGACCTCCTTCTGCTTTTACAGCATTCGATTTTCGTGAATTGTCAAAAAGTGAATCTACAGCCTCTTGAAGCATTCTTTTTTCATTTCTCAGAATGACCTCAGGTGCTTTAATTTCAAGGAGTCTTTTGAGACGATTATTTCGAATAATCACCCTTCTGTATAAATCATTGAGGTCAGAGCTAGCAAAACGACCGCCATCAAGAGGTACAAGAGGCCTCAATTCTGGTGGAATGACAGGCAGATATTGAATAATTGCCCATTCGGGTTTATTCTCCATCCTTTCATTGCCCTCTTTAAAAGCCTCAACCACTCTTAACCTCTTCAGTGCCTCAGATTTTCTTTGCTGGGATGTTTCTATCGCTGCCTGATGTCTCAGATCATAGGACAATTGCGCTAAATCCAGCCTCATCAGCAATTCACGGACCGCTTCTGCTCCCATGATAGCGATAAACTTGTTTGGATCTGTATCATCAAGCGCACTATTATCTTGAGGCAATGAATCCAATACTTCAAAATATTCCTCTTCCGTTAGGAGGTCAAGACGCACCATTCCTTCGGCTTCTTTTACACCCGGCTGGATCACCACATACCTTTCATAGTATACAATGGATTCAAGCTTTTTAGAAGAGAGGCCAAGTAAATACCCGATTTTATTTGGTAATGATTTAAAGAACCAAATATGCACTACGGGCACAACTAATTTAATATGACCCATACGTTCTCGACGTACTTTCTTTTCAGTCACCTCAACCCCACAACGGTCACACACAATCCCTTTATAACGAATCCGTTTGTACTTTCCGCAGTAGCACTCATAATCCTTGACCGGTCCAAAAATGCGTTCACAAAACAACCCATCACGTTCAGGTTTGTATGATCGATAATTGATGGTTTCCGGTTTCAGTACTTCACCATACGACCGTTCCAGAATATCATCTGGAGAACATAAACTCAGGGTAATTTTATCAAAACTATTATTTCGCTTATTTTCTAACTTCTTTTTTAATGGCATTGGTTCGCTACTTATTAAAGTTGAGTAATGATTCCTGAATTTGATTCAATTAATCAAATTTGATATCCAAAGCAAGACCTCGAAGTTCATGAACGAGGACATTAAAACTTTCAGGGATATTTGGTTCTGGTAGTAAGTCTCCTTTCACAATTGCTTCGTATGTTTTAGCACGCCCGATGATATCATCTGACTTCAGTGTCAGGAGTTCCTGTAAAATACTTGATGCTCCAAACGCTTCAAGAGCCCAAACTTCCATTTCTCCAAATCGCTGCCCTCCAAATTGAGCTTTACCACCCAATGGCTGTTGTGTAATCAAAGAGTATGGTCCAATTGATCTTGAGTGCATCTTATCGTCAACCATGTGCGACAATTTCAGCATATAGATCACTCCCACTGTTGCTTGTTGATGAAATCGATCACCAGTTTCTCCATCACAGAGGTACGTTTGTCCCAACTGAGGAAGTCCTGCTTTATCAATTTCCGCAGCAATTTCATCATATGTTGCTCCGTCGAAGATTGGCGTTGCATATTTCAGTCCCATCTTTTCCCCTGCCCATCCAAGAACAGTTTCAAATATTTGACCAAGGTTCATCCTTGATGGTACGCCTAACGGGTTCAAAACAATATCCACAGGAGTTCCATCTTCCAGGAATGGCATATCTTCAACACGAACGATTCTGGATACAATTCCTTTATTTCCATGTCGACCAGCCAGTTTATCCCCTACCTTTAACTTTCGTTTTTTAGCGAGGTACACTTTGGCCAATTTCAATACCCCAGCGGGCAATTCATCTCCAATACTGATATTGAAATTCTCTCTTTTGTATTTTCCAACTTCTTCGTTGACTTTAATACTGTAATTGTGCAATAGTCGTGCGATTAATAGATTCGTCTTTTCTTCTTTAGTCCAATTCGAATAATCAACCTGCGTGTAGTCAATTCCTTTTAATACTTTTTGTGTGAATTTGACACCTTTACCGACCATCTCTTCATTATAGATGCTTCGGACTCCTTCTGAAGTTTTGCTTTTTACAAGAATCGTCAGTTTATCAATGAGCTTTGTTTTCAACTCATTGAGTACGATCGCGTGTCGATCATCCAATTGTGAAAGCAATTTTTTCTCTTGCTCTTTTTGGAATTTATCTTTCTTCGCCCTGGCAAATAATTGCTTATCGATAATGATTCCTTTCGTCGATGGTGGAGCTTTCATGGATGCATCTTTCACATCACCTGCTTTGTCCCCAAAAATCGCACGTAACAGTTTTTCCTCAGGAGTTGGATCTGATTCACCCTTAGGTGTAATCTTACCAATCAGGATGTCTCCTTCTTCAATCCAGGCACCAACACGAATGATCCCATTTTCGTCCAGATCTTTTGTCGCTTCTTCACTTACGTTTGGAATGTCATTCGTCAGTTCCTCTTCACCAAGTTTTGTGTCACGAACTTCGAGTTCGAAGTTTTCAATATGAAGTGAAGTAAAGACGTCTTCGCGGACAACCCTTTCAGATAAAACAATCGCATCCTCAAAATTGTATCCTTTCCAAGGCATAAAGGCTACTTTCAGATTCTGCCCTAAGGCCAATTCACCATCCTCAGTTGCATATCCATCACACAAGATCATTCCTTCATTCACCCGATCACCTTTTTTGACAATGGGTTTTAGGTTGATACAAGTACGTTGATTCGTTCGTTTGAATTTGATCAGGTTATATGTTTTCACATTATCTACAAACGAAATAAGCTGCTCTTCTTCAGACTTGTCATAACGAATGACAATTTTATTCGCATCAACGTATTCAACAACACCATCTCCTTCTGCATTAATAAGCATTCGACTATCCCGGGCTACTTTTCCTTCCAATCCTGTACCAACGACAGGAGAACTGGGGCGTACAAGCGGAACAGCCTGACGTTGCATGTTAGAACCCATCAAGGCACGGTTTGCATCGTCATTTTCGAGAAAAGGAATCATGGAAGCTGATACCCCAACAATTTGGTTTGGAGCCACATCCATATATTCTATTTCATCCGGCGAAAGCACTGGAAAATCACCATGCTCCCTACATTTAATCCGATCATGCTCGAATTCTCCTTTACTGTCAACTGGAGAGTTTGCCTGAGCTATTTTCTTATAATCTTCTCCTTCAGCAGACAAGTATTCTGCATCCTTTGCAATCACTACTTTCCCATTCTTCACCTTTTTGTAGGGTGTTTCGAGGAAGCCCATTTTATTGACCTTGGCATGGACGCAAAGTGTAGAGATCAATCCAATATTAGGTCCTTCCGGAGTTTCAATCGTACATAGTCTTCCATAGTGAGAGTAATGCACATCTCGTACCTCAAAACCAGCTCTCTCTCTCGAAAGTCCTCCCGGCCCAAGAGCGGAGATTCTTCTCTTATGTGTAATTTCTGAAAGCGGATTGGTCTGATCCAGAAACTGGCTCAACTGACTTGTTCCAAAAAAAGAATTGATCACAGAAGACAGCGTTCTTGCATTGATCAAATCAATCGGCGTGAATACTTCATTGTCCCGGACATTCATCCTTTCTCTAATCGTTCTGGCCATCCTTGCCAAACCGACACCAAACTGAGCATATAATTGCTCTCCTACTGTACGAACACGACGATTTGACAAATGGTCGATATCATCCAATTCAGCTTTTTGGTTAATTAAGCTCACCAGGTACTTTACAATCGAAATGATATCCTCCTTCGTTAATACAAGGATTTCAGGATCAATTTCCAATTTGAGTTTGCGGTTGATTTTATATCTACCAACTTCACCCAGATTATATCTTTTATTAGAAAAGAACAGCTTATCAATAATACCACGAGCTGTCTCTTCATCTGGTGGATCAGTGCCTCTAAGTTGTCGATAGATATACTGAACCGCTTCTATTTCCGAACTTGATGGATCTTTTTGTAAAGTGTTGTAAATAATAGAATAATCTTCAGCAACATCTTCTTTTTGCAGAATAATCGTTTCTTCATCAGTACCGAGGATCAGTTCAATGTTATCTTCATCCAAAATAACATCACGTTCAAGGATGATTTCGTTTCTCTCAATGGTCACAACTTCACCAGTATCCTCATCCACAAAATCTTCAGTCCATTTTTTCAATACCCTTGCAGCTAGTTTTCTGCCAATTGCCTTGTTCAACTGTCTTTTATTCACTTTTACTTCCTCAGCGAGTCCAAAGATGTTCAGGATGGCTTTGTCATTGTCAAATCCAATCGCACGGAGCAAAGTTGTCACCGGAAATTTTTTCTTACGATCAATGTAAGCATACATTACCGTATTAATATCCGTTGCAAACTCCATCCAGGCCCCTTTAAAAGGAATGACCCGAGCGGAATAGATCTTTGTTCCATTTGGGTGAAAACTTTGGCTAAAGAAAACACCCGGTGAACGATGCAATTGTGAAACGATGACACGTTCAGCACCATTGATTACAAAAGTTCCCTTTGGTGTCATATAAGGGATATTGCCCAGAAAAACATCCTGCACAATAGTCTGAAAATCAACATGCTCCTCATCATTACAGGATAACCTAAGCTTTGCTTTCAGCGGTACACTATACGTCAAACCCCGCTGCATACATTCTTCAATGCTATACCTTGGAGGATCGATAAAGTAATCCAAAAATTCAAGTACGAAAATATTCCTTGCATCGGTAATCGGGAAATTTTCCTGGAATACTCTAAACATCCCTTCGTTCACCCGATTTTCAGGTGTCGTCTCGAGTTGAAAGAATTCCATGAAAGATTTGATTTGAATCTCAAGAAAATCAGGGTATTGTGTACCCAAATTTATTTTCCCAAAATTGACCCTTCGATCTTCTGATTTTTTTACTCTGGCAACAGATCCCATTTGAGTATTTTTATAGTAATTGATAAAGGATAATATCTTATCTCTTTAAGACAAGAATAGGCTTAGCCGAAATGTTTGCATTTCAGCTAAGCCAATGAACATGAGGTATGTATAAAAGTTGCTTCAATATGCCGCTTGGTCCTCTGTTTGATTGAAAATTACTTCAATTCAACATCAGCACCAACAGCCTCGAGAGCAGCTTTAATAGATTCAGCCTCTTCTTTAGGTACACCTTCTTTCAGTACACCTGGAGCTGCATCCACTAAATCTTTTGCATCTTTTAGACCTACACCCAGTAAAGTTTTCACTTCTTTTACAACTTTGAGTTTACCAGCTCCAGCAGAATTCAATACAACATCAAATTCTGATTTTTCTTCTGCAGCAGCTTCACCTGCTCCACCAGCTGGTCCAGCCGCAACTGCTACAGCAGCAGCAGCAGGTTCAATACCATACTCATCTTTTAGAATATCAGCAAGTTCACTTACTTCTTTTACGGTTAAGTTGACCAACTGTTCTGCAAATGCTTTCAAATCTGCCATGACTTTGTTTTTTTTTAAATTTTCAGTAAATAATAATATGTAGAAGCGTACAGCTTGGAAGCCAAACGAATGATATATAAATTAAGATTGTTCTCTTTCCTGTAAAGATTTCAATAAGCCTGCGATCGTTGAACCTCCAGATTTTAAAGCTGAGATTACGTTTTTCGCCGGAGATTGTAAGAGCATAATCACATCCCCGATCAATTCTTCCTTCGATTTTAATGAGACCAACATATCAATTTGGTCATCACCAAGAAAAATATCAGAGTCTATGAATGCAGCTTTTAAAATGGGCCTTTTAAAACTTTTTCTAAATTCCTTGATTACTTTAGCCGGCATATTTGAAGTCTCAGCAAACATTAAAGTAGTAGGACCCTTCAATGCATCATATAGCTGCGAATAATCAATTCCTTCGATTGAATCAAGTGCTTTGATTGCCAATGTATTCTTGACAACCTTCATTTCAATCCCTTTTTCGTAACACATTCCTCTAAGTTTGTTGACTTGCTCAACGTTTAACGTAGATGAATCTGTAACGTAGAAGTGGCTATTATCTTCGAACTTTGATTTTAACAAAGCTATATTCGTTTCTTTATCTTTCCTTTTCATCTCTCAATTCAATTTTGAATTACGTAATAGATTTTGGATCCACAGGAATTCCAGGACTCATGGTTGAAGCCACTGTAATTTTTTTCATATATGTTCCTTTGGAAGAAGCAGGTTTCATTTTGGTAAGTGTGCCTAATACTTCATCCGCATTGTTTGCCAGGTGATCCGCAGAAAAAGAAACACGACCTATTGAGGTGTGGATAATTCCATATTTATCTACTCTGAATGAAATTTTACCCGCTTTTACTTCATTTACAGCTGCTCCCACATCGATTGTGACAGTACCTGTTTTAGGATTTGGCATCAATCCACGTGGCCCTAAAATTCGGCCAACCTTTCCTACTTGAGCCATGACTGTTGGCATAGCGATCACTACATCAACATCTGTCCAGCCTTGTTGGATTTTAGTAATATACTCATCAAGTCCAGCATAATCAGCACCTGCTTCCAAAGCCTCCTTTTCCTTGTCAGGAGTGCATAAAACCAAAACTGTTTTTGATTTACCAGTGCCATGTGGCAAGGTAACAGTTCCTCGAATGGCCTGATCAGCTTTTCTTGGATCAACACCAAGATTTATATGTAAATCAACTGAAGCGTCAAATTTGGTCAGGTTGACTTCTTTTACAAGGCTCATCGCTTCTGAAAGCGGGTAAAGCCGCGAAGAATCAACTTTTTCTAGAGCTGCCTTTTTCTTTTTTGAAATTTTTGCCATTTCTGAATAGTTTAAAGGTCCAAACGCACATTTTTATTCAAAATCATGCTCCCTTTTATGAATGAATATGTTGACTAGTTAAGATCCCAGGGAGGCGTGCCTTTTACATTGAGTCCAAGGCTTCTTGCTGTCCCAGCAATCATTTTCATTGCAGAATCGATTGAAAATGCATTTAAATCTTCCATTTTGTCTTCTGCAATTACCTTAATCTGATCCCAGGTAACAGAACCTACTTTAATCCGATTTGATTCAGGTGATCCTTTTTTCAGTTTCGCTGTTTCCAACAATTGAACTGCTGCAGGAGATGTTTTGGTTACAAAATCAAAGGATTTATCCTTAAAAACAGTAATCACAACGGGTACCAGTTTACCTTGCTGCTCCTGAGTTTTTGCATTGAATCTTTTGCAAAACTCCATGATATTTACACCTTTTGCACCAAGTGCCGGTCCAACCGGAGGTGCAGGATTTGCTTGACCTCCCTTCACTTGCAATTTGATAAAAGTTTCTACTTCTTTTGCCATTATAATATTCCTTTTAGATTATGAAGTTTTCTCAACTTGCATGAAATTGAGTTCTACTTCTGTTCCCCTACCAAATATTTTTACAATTACTTTTAACTTTTTCTTTTCTTCGTTTACTTCTTTGATGTCACCCACAAATTCGTTGAAAGGTCCATCAATTATTTTCACCGTTTCACCCGGAATGAATGGTTCTATCAAGGATTCTCCTAAATCCTGGGATTCATCCACTTTTCCAAGCATCCGGTTAGCTTCAGAAGCCTGCATTGGAATTGGATTATTCCTTCCTAAGAAATGAATCACATTAGGTATACTGGAAATCGCCTGGATAACCTCACCTGACAATTTTCCATCTTCAACCTCAATCAAAATATAGCCTGGCAAAATGTTTCTTTCCAGAATAACTTTTTTGCCATTTCTGATTTTGTAGACCTTTTCTGATGGAACCAGGACTTGTGTAACAAAATCATTCCAGCCTGAACGTTGAACTTCAAGCTCAATTCGCTCCTTAATCTTTCTTTCCTTCCCACTGATAACGCGAAGAGAATACCACTTTTTTTCGCCAGGCATGAGTCTTTCTTTTTCTAAAGATTATAAATTATTCCAACGACCTGCCTTGAAATGAAATCCATCACCAGGATGAGTAAAGCAATAATCAAAGAAGCCACAAGTACTAGTCTTGTGCTACTTAATAAACTATTCCAAGAGGGCCAAGTCACCTTGTGCACCAATTCATTATAGCTTTCTTTCAGATAAAGGATTATTTGATCCATTCCTTGTTTTAATTTAATCTTGCTTCAGCATCCGTCTTCTCTATCTCTCTCTACTCAAACAAATATTGCAGGGGAGACAGGAATCGAACCCGCAGCCTACGGTTTTGGAGACCGTCGCTCTACCAATTGAGCTACTCCCCTTCCTGACAAAAACACAAGCTTTCAACTATTTTAAAAGCGCTTTATTATTATGCGAAAAATTAAGCACCTTTTGCAGATGCTTAATTTTTCAATACAGAATCAACGTTTATCGTAAATAAAACGATGGACTCTTATTAGTCGAGAATCTCTGTTACCTGACCTGCACCTACCGTTCGCCCACCTTCACGGATCGCGAAACGTAATCCTTTCTCCATTGCGATTGTGTTCAGCAAAGTTACTTCGAGTGACACATTATCACCAGGCATAACCATTTCAA
>Ga0316201_10004857_pt1 | contig 10224 bp, 15 predicted proteins | sample CS6wburrow_MG_FD_204516 | JGI IMG/M metagenome (GOLD analysis project Ga0316201, IMG submission 204516) | Coastal sediment microbial communities from Delaware Bay, Delaware, United States - CS-6 worm burrow | ecosystem: Environmental > Aquatic > Marine > Coastal > Sediment | place: USA...
ATTTCTTTATTGCTTTCTGATTCTAATGCAAGGACAAGAAGTTTTTCTTCTTTAACTAGAAATGGTCTATACTTAATTGTTTTTCCAGTCGATGGCAACTCAAGTTCATATGATGGAGTCGCAATTGTGGGTAAAGGCATAATGTCCTATAAGTGGTTCAGTAATGATATTTATTATGTTGCTACGGTAGGTCCAGGTGCTCCAGATGGTGGTCTTCCTAACTGATCTCTAATTCCAAATTGATCCAAAGCAGGATTTCCAAGATTTAAGAAATCATTCGGACCTCTAAATCTCTGATCTCTATTTGCAGAGAATTGAGGATCAAAGAATTCTGGACTATAATCAAAATTAAATTTATTAAACTCAACAACACCCGGTGCTTTTGGATCTTCTAATGTAGATGGTGGGATAATCTTGGTTCTTTCTCTTACATATCTAATATAAGAAAATGAAACATTATATTGCAACAACTCACTTGCTTGATAATTAACCGGAACTGATGTAACTGACGTAGGAAAGGCACCTACAAAAGTATAATTTAATGTATTACCAATATCCTTTTCATACTTTACAACATACATATCACTCTTATACTTTTCTGGATAGTTCATTCTATAATGAGTATAAGCACTCTTATATGCTTCTCTTCCAAAGGTGCTTCCAAGACCACTAATATAATCTATCCATCCATCAAAAAATTCTACAACATTATAATTTCTATCAACATAAAATGTTAAATCGATAGTGTCATCATAGATTCTACGATAAGCCATCTTCTCTGTTACACCATGATAATCAGATGTAACATCATGAGTTGCTAAACTTGTTCCAGGTAAAGTTGTTTCCGAACATAATAACTCAATGTTGGAAATATTTTCTGGTGTAACTCCTCTTCCACTTGCCGCAATGAAAGAAGACACAGCAGGAGGAACTGCAAACTTCACATGATATATTGAAGTTTGTGCTATGTTAAGTATTCTTGTTTTGAGATCACTTACAGAATAATATGTAGGGTTTCCTGGTGCTCCCATTTATAAATAATTTGACCTTATATATTATGTAGCCCAGATATGGCAGAAAGTTTAAAGTCAAAGTATAAACCTTCCAATCCTCAAAAATACAAAGGCGATTACAATAATATAATTTGTAGAAGCACTTGGGAAAGAAAATTTTGCAGGTGGTGCGATTTAAATGAAAGCATAATATCTTGGGGGTCAGAAGAATTTTTCATCCCTTACGTATCTCCTGTTGACAATAGAGTTCATAGATACTTTCCAGACTTTATAATTAAACTTAAAGAACAATCTGGCAAAGTAAAAACATATGTGATAGAAGTAAAACCAAAAAAACAAACTGTTCCTCCGGTAAAAAAGACTAGAGTAACAAAGTCTTTTATTCATGAAACCAAAACTTATGCTGTAAATCAAGCAAAGTGGAAAGCAGCAAAAGAATGGTGTGACGATAGACTTCTTGAGTTTAAAATTATTACAGAAGATGAATTATTTTAATAAAACCATTATACTAGAGAAAATTATAAAAGTAGGAAGAGAAAAAATGAAAAAGTTTTATACCTACGCATATGTTAGAAAAGATAGATCACCATATTACATTGGCAAAGGCACAGGAAGAAGAATGTATGGCAACCACAAACATATACCTGTGCCACCAAAAGATAGAATATTATTACTTAAAGAAAACTTATCTAATGAAGAGGCAATAAGGCACGAAATGTATCTTATTTCTGTTTTAGGAAGAAAAAGTGAGGGTGGAATATTAATAAACCAAACTCCTGGCGGTGAAGGTTTCTGTGCTCCACACACAGAGGAATCAAAGAAGAAAATGAGAGAGGCAAAGAGACCACCAGTTACAGAGGAAACAAAGAAGAAAATATCAGTATCACTTAAGGAGAAGTGGAAGAATAATCCGCGTCCTGTTGAATATTATGAAAAAAACTTACAAAAGATGGCAGAGAGAAATAGAACAGATAAGAAGAAACAACAGAAACATAGTGAGTTTATGAAAGACAAAAAATATGCTGCAAAACCTGTTAAATATAAAGGTATTGAATATCCTTCTATGGCGAATGCTATGGAACAAACAGGGTTATCAAGATATTTTATCTTAAAGGGGTAATTGGTCATTAAAAGGTAATCCATATCACAACTACACTTGGGAGGAATTCGCTAATAAATAATTAGAAAATGTCTAATGGCAATAATAAGGCGCTCACTATTAACTGACTCTTATACATTTGATCCAATAACAAACAATAAAAAGAACGTAAAAGTTCGCGCTAATGTTGAAGTAGATGACACAAGTCCATCGACTCCACCATCAGTTTCTGATGCGAATGGAGAAAAGTTTGCACAGTGGCTGCCACAGAATAATGCGTGGGGAGCAAACATCGAATATTCAAAAAGTAATATTCCTAATGACCCCAATGGACAACCAGTAGATTCATATCTTTTTCAAAATACTGAGAAGTTAAAATTAGCAACTAGCAATATAATAAATTCACTTTCACCTCAAACTGCAAGAGAATTTTCCAAACTATCTTATTCTCCTGGTGTTATTGCTAGTGATGCCTTTGCCACAGATCCTGCTGCCGGAGGAGGTCCTGGTGATGTTGGAAACCAATCGGAAACTTCGGACACAAATAATATTGATACCAAATCAAAATTGTCTAGTAGTCGCGGTGAAGTTCTTAGATACCCAATCAAAAATAATGATGGAGAATTTGATTTTTTAAAGATCACAGAGTTTCAATATCAACCTCCACAGTTATCGACCATTCAAAGTGGTAAATTTGGATCAGAGTCAACTGAAACAAGAATAAAAGAATATGGTGGAACAGTTTGTTTGCCAATGCATCCTGGAATATCAGATTCCAATTCTGTTGGTTGGGGAGATGATTCTTTAAATCCTATTCAAGCAGCATTTGGTCAAGTAGCTTCTAATGCAATAACAGATTTTTCAAACACTAAGAATCTTCAAGGTTTAAAAGACGCTCTTGGTGGAATAGTGGGAAATTCTTTGGATGCAATACAAAGTCTTGCTATTGATGACAATTCGAAAAAATATATAACTCAATACTTTGCTGGTCAAGCAGTTGGAGCAAACATTGTAGGAAGAACAACTGGTCTTGTTTTAAATCCAAATCTTGAATTGCTTTTCACTGGACCCAATCTAAGGACATTTAGTTATAGTTACAAACTAACTCCAAGAGATTCCAAAGAATCAGAAGAAATCAAAAAGATTATTCTGTTCTTTAAGAAAGCGATGGCAATTCAAAAAAGTAGCACCTCATTATTCTTAAAAACTCCAAGTGTATTTAAGTTAGAATACATTTATGGAAAAACTGGTGGACAACATCCATTCTTAAATAAGATAAAGACTTGCGCACTGACAAGTTTTAATGTTGATTATACTCCTGATGGAACCTATATGACATATAACGATGATGGTTCTATGACATCATATAATATCTCTATGAGTTTTAGTGAACTTGAACCAATTTATAGAAAAGATTATGACGACAATCTAGCGGACATGGGATTCTAAAATGGCAACTCCTTATTTCAGACAAGTACCAAACTTTGATTATGTAACTAGGGGAACTGATAGTAAAAGAATATCTGAATATACGCAGGTAAAAAATCTTTTTAGAAGAGGTGCATTAAGACCTGATATTGCAGACAACCTTTTATTCTTTACCAAGTATAGCATAATTGGAGATGAAAGACCTGATAATGTTGCCTTTAAATTTTATGAAGATGAAAGTTTAGATTGGGTAGTACTACTTTCTAATAACATTGTAAATGTCCAATCAGAATGGCCTCTTCCTCAAAGAATTTTTGATAAAGTGATGTTAGAAAAATATGGCACCTATGAAAATTTTTATAATGGAATTCATCACTATGAAACTAAAGAAGTTAGAAACAGTTTAGGGAAACTGATACTTAAATCTGGACTATCTATTTCCAATGTTTGGGAAACTGGAGGTGGATTTGTTAAAGACACAAGCACAACACCAACATCATACTACTATGAATATTATGATCCAGGAACTTCATCAACTGAAAGAGTATTCCAAGACAAATTATTAACTCCAATAACTTTTTATGATTATGAGAATCAACTTGAAAATGAAAAAAGAAATATCTTTGTACTTAAGCAAAGATATTTAAATGTTGTGTTTAACGATATAGAAAATATTATGACATACAAAAAAGGTTCGGAACAATTTGTGTCCCGAACCTTAAAGAGAGGCGATAATATTCGCCTTTATGAATGATCAATCATCAACAAGTTTCTGGAAATAAGAGATTGCATCGTCTTCATCTTCATCAGAACTTGAAGAAAGATTGTTGAGTTGCTTACTGAGATTTTCAGGAAGTTCACTCTCTTCACGACGCGAATTAAAGTTGGGAGTATAAGAACCACGATCGTTGTCCTCATCATCAACTTCTTCATCAAGACGTGGACGGGGAGCATTCTTCTGTCCAAGAACATACTTCAAACGCTTCTCAAGATCTTCATAAGACTTGAACTGGTCTGCTGCAGAAAGAGCATCTAGAGAATATTGCTTCTTCCAGAGGGCTTCCAGAGCATCGTCATCATCCAGGAGTGGTGCAATTCGGTCGAACTCTGACTTATCATAGTTCCAGTAACCATCCTTCTTGACGATTTTGATCTTGAAATTAGCACCTTGCCAAAAGTCGAAAGGATTGATTGGAGTTTCATCTTCAAACTCAGGTTGCATTGCTTCCATGATCTTATCAAAGATCTTCTTACCATACTTAAACAGGAAAACTTTACCTTCGTTTTGAGGATTTGCAGGATCCTTTACAACATAAATGTTAGAATAATAGGAGAGTTTACGCTTCTGCTTACGAACAGTCTCCTTATCTTTTTCATTACCACTGTTCCAGAGTTCACGGTTGTGCTCAGAAACAGGATCTTTCTGACCGATAGTGGTCAGAGAGTTCTCAATATACCAACCACCAGGACCTTGGAAGGCATGAGAATACATCTTTACCCAAGGGAGTTCTTCACCTTCTACTGCTGGAAGGAAGCGAACAATTGCAAACCCATTTCCGGTCTTATCCATCTCAGGTTTCCAGAAACGATCATCAGAACTGCTGTTGGTGTTTGATTTTTCTACTTCTTTAACCAACTTTGCAGTGAGAGAACCGAGAGAAGATTGCTTTTTAAGATTTGCGAAAGACATTAGATTACCTCTTTTTAAATTTGATTTGGCCTTTGGGACGACTTTATTTTACAGGAAGTAAAAAGGGATGTCAAGCCCGGTCTAGTTCCTTTTTCATTGACTCAACCATACGAGTCAGGTTGTCAAACACTACATTCACATTAGACTCATTTGACATACCCATCATTATAATAGAATCTTCAATTCTAGTTTTAAGTTCTTTTGCTTCTGGATCATCAGACAAACTTAACCGCACATAAAGTACCTTTTGTTTCTCTAAAAGTTCCTGAAGAACTTCAATATGTTCCATCTTTCTTTCTTTTGACATTGATGGATACTCAAAAACATTATCATAAACCCTTTGTTGCAAAGAGTTTATTTCCAACATTTCATTTCTTACGATATCTGAATCAAAAAAACTCATCGATTTACCACTAATAATTTTAACATGTCTCTAAATTTAGACACATCAATATTTAGAAATGGTGAATATTTTTTAATTCTAAAAGATGTTAATTCCCATACAGGGTCTATTAACTTACTATCAAATTTCTTCTTAAAGTTTAAAATATGATCCAGTATAATCAAAGTTTCGATTGATACTTTTCCAGAAAGAAATAACTTTAAAATTTTTGGATGCTTGCTTCCCTTGACAGAAAACATTTCATCAAAATTCTCATCCAAAAAAGAATTCTCAATCTCCGTCTTAAAAAAATAAGAAAGAGATTGCATTCTCTTGTTCCAATCAACATATCTTTCATTGCCAGATTTAATTATTTCTCCAATCCACAGTCTTTGCGGATCATCAGATAATGCAAAGTTGGCAACAAAGAAGTTTACAATCTCATCATCTTTCTTTTGCCTGGAAACTTTTTCAAACCAAAATCTATCTTTTCTTTTATAAAAAGTTTGAAGAGATGATTTTGTTTTGCCACGATACTTATAAAAGTCGTAGTTGTCTCTTGTAAAATGATTCTTAATTCCAAGATAAGAGTTATAAACTTCAAATGCTGTCATAGTATAAAAATAAAATCAAACAGGCAGTTTAGCTTTGGATGTTTTTTTGAGAAAATTAAGTTCCATTGCATTCCAACGGATCTTTTCTTTGAGTGGTTTTGAAATCAATTTAGGTACTGATTCCAATTCAATGTTATTCTTTTCACAATAGAAAACTATTGCTCCAATATAATCAAGGTCATTATCATTTTTGACGATCTCTTCAACGTCTCTTGCAAATTTTTCAGCACACATAAATTTTTTAGTAAACTCTTCTTCTAACTGGTTTTTAGGTGACATAGTTGTCCATCTTGTCTTTTACAAATTTTTTTATGTATTGGGTTAAGAGACGGATATACTTTTCTTTATCTCGTTCCTCATAGACAACAACTTCACCATTAGTGCAAGTCATAATGATGACAAATTTCTTTACAGAGATTCCAGTAATCTCATGTAGCATACACGCATAAGCACAACACTGTACAAAATAGTGTTCGATCCAATCTCTTGGCTTTGGTTTTTTTGAAGTCTTAAAGTCGATGATCGCAAGTTCATTATCAAACTCTGCAATACAATCTACTGTTCCCGCAACACCCAAGAACTTACTATAAAGAGAACCTTCTAGGGCGTAAATATTATTTATGCGGTTAAGTTCAGGCTTAGCAATTTTAAACAAATATTCCGAGATTGGTTGAACTGGAGGAAGTTCTCTATTATAAAGATAGTTCTCAATTAAAGTATGGGCATCAGTTCCCCTACTTGTTGCTTGCTTGGTAACTTTATTTGCTTCTTCTTCTCCAACTTTCTTCCTCCACCTCTCAAAGATTTCTTTGTTATAGTGACTAATGACCGAAGTAATTGAGACTGCTTTAAATGGATCTTCGATATCTTCAATTTTATAATATCTCACACCATCAATGACCTCCCTTTTTAGACTAGGGAGGTCTACGTCTACATGATTAAAGATCATTAAATTACATTCCCAATTGATGTTTTGCAGTTAGATACTCTTTAACAAGTCCGCTTCGGCAGACATCTTCGATACCAAATTCAATAATATCAAAAGATGGCATAATACGCAAGACTTACATAAAGTCAATAATGCCATTCTTTTCATTTGTCTTAATCAAATCAGTCTGAGTTGCATCTCCACAGAACATAATCTTTGAATTTTCACCAACACGGGTGATGATAGAATCCAACTCATGACCATTTAGATTTTGGAATTCATCTACAATAATGATTGCATTATCCAGAGTTGTTCCACGAATAAAGGAAGTGCTCCAGAAACTAATGGTTCCCTGAGTTTTGAGATTGCCATAAAGCATTTCAAAAGAAGCATCATCTGGCATCTCAAACATATACTTTACCATGTTCTTATATGGAATCTGGTAAAGAGAAGACTTATCTTCATGGTCTCCGGGAAGAAATCCAATTTCCCTAGTTGCTACAAGAGACCTTACGATATAAATCTTTTCATATGGCGACTTTTCATTTAATACATCCCTTAGAGCATTGTAGAGAGTAATAAAAGTTTTACCTGTTCCAGCACAACCATAAGCAACAAGATTTTGATCTAAACCATATCTAGAAAATAAAGTCTCTTGATTCTCAGTCAAAGGTTCAATCTTTTTCATGTAGTCAAGATTGATTGGTTTCTTTCTTTTCATTGCCCTATTGCTTGTTCCAAATGGTACTGGATTAGCAGCTCTCTTTTTTGTCATAGAAATCAAATCTTTTTTACTCTGGATTTTGGTGCCTTTGATACTTTGTCTAGAACGTCATTCCATCCTGGATGTTTCTTGATTAGTTTATCTTTCCATTCACCAACCTCTCCTGGTTGGGGACAAGTAGATGGATCAGACCAATCCCGAATCCAATCGGGATTGTCTTCTTTCCATTGATCCCAATCATTAACACTCATCGTAACTTCTTTCTGTTCACCAGTTTCTTTGTGAACTATTGGATATGTTGCCAAAATTTTCACCTCCTAAATTGTGTGAACTTATTTATTGTTTAAATGAGAAGATATTTCCAAATATATCCCTTATGTGTTTTTCTCTTATTCTGACAGACAAGAGTTATTTTGGAAGTAGAAGCATCATTTTCTTTTGCAGCAACAGTCATACTATCATACATTTTAATTAATTTTCCATCAATAGAATACTTAGCTATTTTTTTGATTTTGTGTGATGTTCTTTTATATGGTGCAATATTTGGTTTTGGCGCATCTTTAAAGGTTTTCCACTGATATCCACCATAGGTTTGATATTCTCCTCTGGTTACAGCATCTATCCCTCTACATTCTTTACCAAAAAGATCATAAGAGGCATCTCTGCAACTATCATATGTTTGTATTAGATTTCCATTTAAATCATAACAAGCAACTTTTTTAGAATTACTTTGTTTAATTGCAGATTTCCAATTATTTCCATGCTTTTTGTTCAGAAATCCTCCCCCATCTCCACCATTAGTCATATTATAATATGGATTTAAAGAAGAAACATAGTATACTTCTCTTTCATTTACATTTTTTTCATTACACTCCTCCAAAATATCAAATAAAAAATTACTTACACCATATTTTCTCATTGCATAATACAATTTTGTATTTCTTTTTTTAGAATGAGATTTATGTTGTCTCCATCTTGCCTTTGGGTTTTTAGATTTTCCAACATAAATCTCTTCATTAATGCAATTTGTTATTTTATAAATGTAATGTGAAACCATAATATGATAGTTTTACTCTACCATTATTTATATTTACATCACATTACAAAATCCAATCATTTTCTACTCCCCCAAGTGCTTCGGCACAAACAGGAAATTGCTCGGCAAAGATTTTTTTACATTCTTTGGCAATATCCATATGTTCTTTTTGAGTTCCTGATTTTTCCCGAAGTGCAATATATGTGATCCATGATCTACAACTACCTGCCATATAAAGACGGGTAGGAGTTGCCAGTGGAAGAACGAATCTACAGCACTCCTTTGCGATTCCCATATCAAGCATAGACTGATAGAGAACCATAGAGTCATCAAAGTGCTTGCGAATCTTATTCTCAAACTCTTTCTTTACTGAATCATCAATATCATCAATAGAGTTCTGACGGTTCTTAGTATCCTGACGACGCAAGTCAAAGAGAGGAATACTATCTCCCAGAAGAGAACTATCAGCATAGCGTTGAGAGAACTCCTGATAGGTGAAACTACGGTGCCTCAGGATCTGTGCTGCGATGCCCCTAGTGGTCTCGATCTCAAGCGTCATGAATGCCTGCTCAAAGACGCTCCAGTGCTGGTGTTTCACGCAGTACTTAAGAAGACCCGCAACGTTCGGATTCTCCTGGTTAGCGGGGTTGCTGACCCTCGCTACGTAACCCATGGTCTTCTCGGCGTCAGGGGTCACAGAAATCAGTTTTACTTGCTCACTCATTTTCTTTCTTATAAGTTTTACGTTTCTTTTTGAGTTCTTTCAACTCTGCTTTGATAAGTTGATAGGCAGTCTCTCCATCAATCTTATCTCCCATTTCCATTGCAATAATAACATCGGTGCGAGTGCCGAAGTGTTGCAAAGCCCTTTCGAAGGAATCTAAATCTTCATACATCAGTCATAACATCCTCAATAATTGATAATTCTTGTGGTGACTTCTATCACCTTTGTATGTCTTGTGCAAATTTTGTTTTGATAAATTGTGGTCCAAACAAAATTTAGAAAGATTACTCACTTCTATTATATCACCACCAGGAGATTTGACCAACCATTTTCTAGAGTTGTCTGGCATTTTAAAGATATTATTCCTAATAGCATCTTCAATATTTTCTTTTATTGTTCCCCATTTTAGATTGGATAAAGAATTATTATCTTTATCGTCATCAAGATGTCTGACTATTTCATATCCCTTTGGATTTGGAATAAATGCCATAGCAAGAAGTTGATGCAATCCTTTATGCTTCCTTTTTCCCTCTAAGTTGTACAAAGTAAAAGCATAATATCCTCTCTTGTTTTTATGTCCACTGAT
>Ga0316201_10004858_pt1 | contig 10224 bp, 10 predicted proteins | sample CS6wburrow_MG_FD_204516 | JGI IMG/M metagenome (GOLD analysis project Ga0316201, IMG submission 204516) | Coastal sediment microbial communities from Delaware Bay, Delaware, United States - CS-6 worm burrow | ecosystem: Environmental > Aquatic > Marine > Coastal > Sediment | place: USA...
GGCGGTGCAGGCACTGCCATGTCCGCGGGCCGGAAAGTTGTGAATAGCCGCAAAATCATTTACATAAGTTATTTGTTCAGCAGGTATGAACTCGGCATAAAGGGCCTCGGTTGCATCATTCACTTGTGCAGCAACCGTGGTATCCAGGGTGCCGTGAAACAACCAGACTGGATCATCTGCCAGGTTTTTTGTGTTCGCGACGAGACCCTGTTTTGCCGCGGTGTTGATCCCTTCAACCAGTTCCTCCACCGGTATGGAGGTTTCGGTTTTACCCATGCAGCGTGCCATGGCAGTTGCAAGTGAACCGTCTGCACAGCCAAAAGGCCCCGAGGCAAGGATACCGGCACCTGAAAACAGGTCGGAGTAGGAAATATGTAACTGGTGAGCCATCTGCCCGCCGGCAGAAATGCCCGAGACCGTGACACGGGCGGTGTCGATACTTAGTGTCGGGGCCTGTTCAGCTGATGACGCCGGTGTGGACAATAAAAGAAGAACTGGTAGCAACTTATACATGTTCTTTTCTCCGCAGAAATGAATCGATGCCGTCGAGGGCTTGTCGGGTTTGAACCTGGCTGACAAAACTTTCGCGCTCGGCCTCCAGGCGGTGGCGCAGGTGTTCAATGTTTGTGTTGAGTAGTTTACGGGTTCGGGTGATGCTGTGTGTCTTATGACCGGCGACTATCTTAGCCCAGTCCAGTGCACTGGCATCACAGTCGTTCTCAACCACCTGGTGGACAAGACCCAGTGCCAGGCAGGTATCTGCATCTTTGCTGGTATTGCCAGCCAGCCAGTTCATGCTCTGCTGACGACCAATGATATCGGGCAACAAGGCTGTCCACCCGCCATCCGGGCTGAATCCCACCACCGAATAATACGGTGTTATGCTTGTACCACGGCGAATGATGACCCGGTCTGATGCAAGTAAAAGGCCGATTGCGCCACCGGTCACCTGGCCGTGAACCGCGCAAACCATGACCGCAGGATGCGTGTAAATGGTGAGGATGACCTGGTTGAGCTTACCTACCAGTTCCTGTGCATAGTCACCGATGGTTTCCCGGTGATCCTGGAACCCGGAAAGGTCACCACCGGTTGAGAAAGACCGGCCTTCGGCGCGCAAAATGACCACTGCCGCGTCCTGGCAGTCTTGATGCTCAAGCACCTGTAAAAGGCGGGAAAGTAACTCGGGCACCAACGCGTTATGCCGCGTAGGGCGATTCAGGCTCACGATTGCGATCTTGCCCTGACGCCTTAGTGTTACAAGCTGCTCAGTGTCCAAAATCGGCTTTTCCAATGAGGTCACCTACATAGACCAGTGCCCTGCCGCTGGCGATGAGACGGCCATCGGCGCGCTGACAGGTGGTGGCGAGATCCACAAGCTGTTTGTCCGGTCTGAGCCGCGTTATTTCCACTTGTGCGGTCAGCGTTTCCCCGACCTTGGCGGTTGCGGGAAAACGGGTCTCCTGCTTGAGGTAATTGGTGCCCAGGCCGGGCAGTTTTACACCCAGCAGGTAGGAGAACAGGGCGCCTATCAGTGGTTCGGGAACCTGTTCACTTGAAGTTTTATGGGCGCTCAGCCCGGTGTAATCCTGCAAGTCCTGCATACTGAATGCCCGTGTGACTTTGACGCTGTCGCCAACCCTCATGTCACCACCGTGGCATGGCCCTGGCAGGTCACGATGTCATCATCCAGGCGTTTCACTTCCAGTTCCAATTCAAATTTGTCATTTTTGCTGCCGTTTACTGAAACGGCGAACTGCATCGGTTCATCCGCATAAGTGGGGGCTGGAAACATCACCGCTTGCTCGCTGATCCGGCTGCCGGGTTTCACGTGGTCAATCAGTCCACGCAGCACACTGCACAAAAGCAGGCCGTGGGCCACGGTACGTCCGAAACGGGTACCTTTACAAAAGTTCGGATCGGTGTGAATCGGGTTATTATCACCGCTGAGACGGGCAAAGAGATCGAAATCAGCCTGGCTAAAGACATGAACGATGACGGCCTTTTGATCCTGCATCATTCTTCCGGTGTGGTCATCGGGGGCAAAAGATGTTTTTGTACTTTACCTGCTGCTGTTCGTGCAAAATCTTCCACCCATATGAAGTGTTTGGGAACTTTGTATGCCGCCAGGTGCTGTTTGCAAAAGCTGACCAGTTCGTCATCAGAGATGGACGGGCTACCCGGCTGTCTCAGCAGGTAAGCGCATCCAACCTCACCCCATTTCTCGTCGGGCAGGCCAATGATAGCTGCCTCCAGCACGCCCGCGTGCTCTGCCAGTCGGCCTTCGACCTCCGCGGCGTAAACGTTCTCACCGCCTGAGATGTACATGTCCTTCAGACGGCCTACGATGTAGTAATAACCTTCCTCGTCCTGACGCCCAAGATCGCCACTGCGTAACCAACCGTCTGCGGAGAATGCGTCCGCACTGGCATCCGGCCGGTTGTAATAACCCGGTGTGATACCGAGCCCGGAAAACCACAGTTCGCCGGTGCTCCCCTGCGGGACGTCATTACCACCCGCATCGACCAGCCTCACCGAGGCCAGCAGCTGTGGTTTGCCAACCGAACCGATCTTGTTCATCGCGTTGGCTTCATCCATCAGGAAAACGGTCGGTCCGGTTTCGGTCATCCCCATGCCATTGAGTACGGTTGCACCACGTGCGGCGAATTGCTGCAGAAGTTTGTCGGGCATCGGTGCGCCGCCACAACCCCAGCACCGTACTTTTGAGAGATCAAGCTCGTTGAAACGGGTATGCAGGCTGATTGCCTGGTAAATGGCGGGAACACCAAAAAACGTGTCGAGCCTTCCGGCTTCAAGCAGCTTAACGGTGCAATCGAGGTCAAAGCCCGGTGTAATCAGTGTACGAGCGCCCATGATCAATGCCGGCAAAGTCGTCAGGTTGATGCCACCGGTATGGAACAACGGCAGGTAGTTCAGACTGGTATCATCGGCGCGCAAGTCCATGGCCTGGGCGATATTGATGTAATTGGCCAGCGCCATTCCGTAAGTTTGTATCACCGCCTTTGGTTTGCCGGTGGTGCCGGAGGTGTAGAGCAGGTACCAGGTTTCGTCCGCTGGCCAGTCAGCCCTGCCCTCAATTGCCTGCCGGTCATCACGGCGCTTGCGAAAACCGCCGTCACCACTGTCATCGAGGCCCAATAACAACAGCTTGTTACTGGCGAGGCTGATTGCGGTATCTGCGTCTTCGGACCCATGAATAAGCAGTTCCGAGCCGCAGTCATCGAGTAATGGTGCCAGTTCTTTCGCGGGCATACGCCAGTTTAAAGGCACCAGGATGGCCCCCAGGCGGGCGCAGGCAAACAGCAGTTCGAAAAACTCAATGCGGTTGCGGCATAGAAGCGCGACACAGGTGCCTTGCCTTACGCCCAGGTTTGATAGAAGGGCCGTGGTTCTGCCGGTGCGCTGATGCAGGTCGAGGTAACTAACCTGCTCCCCACTGGCGATATCCTCAAAGGCCACCCGCTCCGGACCCAGGTCAGCACGCCTGGCCAGTATATCGAAAACCGGAAAACTCATGGCTATTACCTCGGCCTGATGCCGTTGGCAATCAGGTCGGTGACAATCTCGGCAACCCTGGCTGCGGGTACATTGTCATCCCACTCGGTGTATTTCATACCGAGAAATACGGCGATACCCATGATGGCCCAGGTCCAGGTTTCATAATCACCCTCGCGGATATCCCCGCTTTCGCCGGCCTTTTTCAGGTTGTCATGGTAGGCACTGGCAAAATTTTCGTAGTGTTCACGGTAGGCATCATTGGCGACGAATTCGGCTTCGGTAATAATGCGATAGATACCCTTGTGGCGTCGTGCAAATTCAATGTATGCCTCGATACCCAGGCGTTCTGCTGCCATGCGATCCGGGGCGCCGGCCACCCGCTCACCAATCCAGCGACGGGTACGCTGGCTCATGTACGAGACAAGGTCGTGAAAAATTTCTTCCTTGCTTTCGTAATACGTATAAAAGGTACCAAGTGCAACACCCGCCCTGTGGGTGATGCCGCTGATTGCAGCGGAGTGAAAACCCTTATCTCCAAACTCGATTTCAGCTGCTTGCAACAACTTGTCCCGGGTACGTTTGCCACGCGCGGTTTTGGGTGTCCTGTCATTACTTGAAAGTTGATTCATGTTTCATAATGTTGCATACTTTGAATCACTTGGCAAGTTTTGTGTGCCAGTTTCTTCATTCACGACATATCAACGAAAATATACCTGCCATGGGCTTTACCGAACATCACTACAAGACAAACGATGAGCTGTCTCTGTACTACCGGTGTTATGGCTCAGGCAAAGATGTCGTCGTCTGTCTTCCGGGGCTGACCCGTAACAGTAAGGATTTCCACGAGATTGCCACACACCTGGCGTCACGGTACCGTGTTCTGTGTCTGGATTTGAGAGGCAGAGGTCAATCTGACTGGGACCCTGACTGGCGCAACTACCATCCAGCCACCTATATCAGTGATACCTGGGGCCTGTTGGATCAACTGGATATGTCCAGCCTCATTTTGCTCGGCACGTCGTTGGGTGGTCTGATGGCGATGATCATGGCATCGCAACAACCGAAGCGGGTCAGGGCTGTCATATTGAATGATGTTGGGCCGGAGGCTGATCCGGCAGGTTACGCACGTATCCTGGCTTCTTTTGACCAGCAGTTTGAGGTGAAAGACTGGAAGGAAGCGGCCCTGCACTGCGAGCAGACCTATCAGGCTGCGTTGCCGGATATGCCTGCCGAATTTTGGCATACCTTTGTCCATAAGAACTACCGGGAGGGGGAGGGTGGCCGGCCTGAGATCGAATGTGACCCAAATATTGGTGAGGCCATCCGTAAAGGTGACCTCAGCCGGATAGCCGGGGTTCAAATCGATCCCTGGACCGCTTTCGCGGCAGTTACCATGCCCTGTCTGGTCTTGCATGGGAAACTTTCGGATATCCTTTCAGCGGAAACCGTGAACCGGATGACCGTGGTCAAACCGGATTTAATAAGAGCGGTTATCCCCAACAGGGGGCATGCGCCATTACTCTACGAGGCAGAATCACTGGTGGCAATCGATAGATTCTTAGAACAAATCTGATATAAAGAATCAATAAAGTCTGAGTTAACAAGGGGCCGGCTGGTTGCTGCGTCCATCAGTGCGAGAACATTAAAGTCGCCATCTACTTCGGTTATCACCGGTGCATCATTGAGCTTGAATACTATCCAAGCCTCGTTTATCTGAAATTGACCCGGGTCGAACACCGATGTCACCTTCCTCTGAGACCTAACGTTTTAGTCAAGCCGCGTAGCGGAGTTGCTTCCGGTGAGCGAAGCGAATGACTTGAATGCTTTGTTATGTTGATCGCGCTAGTGAATTAGCTCCTGTGTAAAGCGATCACGATTCTTCCAATACAAGCAGTCTGGACATGACTCACCCTCTGGATAGTCGATGCCTTCTTCATGCGGGCAACCGAAAATCTGGTCAACCATTACTACCGAATTTGCTAAATTTTCATCCACAAAAGAGAGCACTTCTCCAAGAATATTTTCAGCTCTGCGAGCATCGGTGTTGGTAAACCACTTTTTGATTGGATCTACCTCGGCTCCTTCAGACCTGATAATCGCGCACACAACTTTAGATGCGCGCAAATTGTTTGGGCCGCCTATGTCAAAAATGCGTGAAACACCTTGTTGAACTCGTCCTGATGAGTTATGAAAGGCACATGCCCCGAGCCTTCGACGGCGATTTCTTTGTAGCTTCCACCTTGCTCAGCATACGCATCAAGAAGCGTTCTGATCTGCTCCATCATGGGTTGTGGCGGGTACACGTCTGATCCCGGGAAACAGGGGAGCCTGTCTGTCGGGCCCCAGGTGCCGGGGTCTGAAGCGGCGCTGTTGGAAACGGCCACGTCTTCGGCGCCGTAAATCCACAGCACCTTCACCTTGCGCTCCGCCGCGAGGATGCGATCGACCAGGTCACCAGCGTATTTTGGGGACATGGCATTGGTTGCACCCCATTTACCCGGTTTGACGTATGGCCAGTTTGGAGAAGGTTCCTTATCACCTGGCAGATCCTTGTCGCCGATATGTACCTGGAACATGGCCTCCAGAAGGTCGTCTTCGCGAGCCGGGATGCATGGCGGACCCCAGACCAGCAGTCGCAGCACCGTGCGCGGGCTGAACGGGTTGTCAGCGGTATAGTCGCCATCCAGCAGACCCTGGATCAATACCGGATTGAGCAGGCCGCCGCCGGAACCGGCGAAATCATCATTGGTGGGGGTGCCGTGCGCATCTTTTGTGCCACCAAACCCGAACGGGGAACCGGCACCCGGTAGTGTTACCGAGAGCAGGCGTCCGGGTGCATCCGCCATCATCCACCACGCAACCAGACCGCCGAGCGAATTGCCCGCAAGATGAAAGCGGTCGTAGCCAAGATGATCCATCAGTGCCAGTGCATCTTCGACAAAATCACGCATCCCCCGGGTGGCATCAACCTTTACTGTTGGGTCGGCATCGCCAAAACCACGCTGGTCGGGCGCAATGGCCCGGTAACGGGATGGTAATTCGACCATTGTTTCCTCCCACCAGGTGGCGGAGGAGAAGTTTCCATGGATGAACAACACCGGCTCGCCATCTTCCGGCCCTGCGAAAAGGACACGCGTGGTCAGACGATCGGTGGTGATGTTCTTTGCGGTTACACCGGGCAGTATGGAAACACTCATACGGGAACCTCTTTGCTGGTAAGCAGTTTCTTGTCTATTTTGCCGATCGCCGTCAAAGGCAGGGCATCAAGAACAACGATGGAACGTGGTAGTTTGTATTTGGCTAGACGTTCGAGGAGAAAAGCCCTCAGCTCATCTTCGCTGTAACCGTCTTCGACCACCAGGAATGCCCTGCCGACTTCACCCCAGGTGTCATGCGGCACACCGACCACGGCTGCCTCACTAACGAACGGGTGAGACAACAGGACGGACTCGATTTCGGCCGGATAAACATTTTCGCCACCGGAGATAAACATCTCTTTTGACCGGCCCAGAATCGAATAGCAGCCATCTTCGTCACAAACGGCAGTATCACCGGTGTGCAACCAGCCGTCGCGGATGGTTGCTGCAGTGGCCTCGTGGTTTTTCCAATAGCCCGCAACGATATGCGGACCGCGGATAAGCAGTTCACCCGGTTTTCCGCTTTCACAGTTGCCACCGTTATCGTTGATAATCTTCATATCAATGTGAAAGATCGGGTAACCAACGGAACCGATCTTTTTCTGAACCAATTCGGGCGGCAACCAGAAGTTGTTACCGGATGCCTCGGTGAGTCCATAGCCCATTTTGAAATCGACACCGCGGTCCCAGAATTTCTGCATGATGGGAAGCGGGCAGGGCGCGCCGCCACTGATGACCAGTTCCAGTTTTGAAAAATCGGTGTCTTCCCACCTGGGATGCTCCTGCAACATCTGGAACATGGTTGGTACCGCCACGTAATGGGTAATGCCTGAATGCTCAACGAGGTCAAAGGTCTCGTCCACGTCAAAGCCGGAGCATAGTATCGTCGTGCCACCAACGTGGACCAACGGCACCATGAATATATTCGGTCCGCCGATATGGAAAAACGGCAGTTGCAATGCGGCTCTGTGTTGGCTGTTGATACCCCAGGATGTGATGGTATTGAAGCTGTTCCAGGTCATATTGCCATGGGTGAGCACTGCGCCTTTGGGCAAACCGGTGGTGCCGCCGGTGTAATAGATACCCCATGGATCATCAAGGGTCAGTTCCGGTTGGTCAGAAAGCTCTGACGACATCAATTCCCGTTCCGCGAAGTCGCGTTCCCCCGCGACAGGGTTGGTCATGGCGACGACGTGCTCAACTGTTGTGAATGATGGCTTGAGTTCTTCGACCTGCGGGTGCCAGTCTTTGCTGTATATGAGAATTGTTGGGGCGCCGCTCTCAATGATACCCATCAGTTCAAACACGGTAAGACGCCAATTCAGGTTCTGCAACATCGCCCCGATTTTTGGTGCGGCCCAGAACAGGTCGAGATATTCAACCCGGTTCGAGGCATAAACGGCAACGCGGTCGCCCTTGCCCACGCCCAGGCTTTTCAGATAGTTGGCCGTCCGGTTGACCCGCCGGTTCCATTCGGTAAAAGTGGTTTCCGATTTGTCGCTGTAGTCAATGAGTGCAATTCGCCCGGGCGTAAGCTTCGCCCGTTTGTCGAGCCAGTCCGTAACGTATTGAGACGGCAGAATTACTTTGGACCCCATTGCACTATCGCTCCAGCCCAGACATAGCCGATACCCGCAGCGATAATGGCCATGGTATCACCCGGTTTGAGACGGCCCTGCTCGATACCCGCCTCGATATTGATGATGGCATCCTGCTCGCCAATGTGTCCTATGCTCGACATATAAACACTTTGTTCTTCACTGAGACCCAGGTGCTCAAGCATTTCACGGTGGCCGGATGGTTTGACCAGTGACATATTGAAAAAATCGATGTCACTGCGAGTATAGGGATTCCCATCGGGTTTAAGACCGGATTTTTCGAGTGCCGTATCAGTGCACGTCAGCCAGTTTTTGATCGAGACTTCTCCCAGGCGGCTTTTCATTGCCTCGGGCTCCACCAGCCTGAATTTGAAGCCGCCCTGACTGACTAAATCGTCCGTCGGGTGTTGAACGGTGCCGCTGGCAGGTACGATCACGTGGCGGCTCATGGAGCCATCTGCGATCAGGTGCATACCGAGTACCTCGTTCTCTAACCAGTCGCGTTTCAAAATCATCGCGCCGGCGCCGGCGCCGATATTGAAGAGGAATGAGGTATCGATGTCAGTGAGATCGATGAAGTGCGAAGTTGCATAACCACCGCCGATCAGGACGGTGTTGATGCCCGGATCATCTGCCATCAGGCCCCTGGCGAGTTGCATGGCTGCAATGGTTGTCGCGCAACGCGTGTGGACATCGATTCCCCATGCGTTTTTCGCACCGATTTCATGGGCAAGGTCAATGGACGTTGTCCACAGCAGGTATTCACGCCACTCTTCCGTGGTTCCCAGCACGACATCGATTTCCATCGGGTCGATATCCGCCTTGCTGATCGCCTTTTGTGCCGCATGAACGGCCATTTCGTTGGGGTGAACCTTAGGGTCCGCAACGAATTTGCGTTCGATACCAAGCTTCTCCCTGACGACCCATTCCGGCAGTCCACTTTCCCGGGCGATATCCTGTGCGGTGACATAGGTATCGGGGAAATACGTACCAGTGGAGACAATGCCCATGCTTGTCATGTGAATTCCTTTATCCAGTGGTTTCCTTATCGCATGTGCCTAATTTGGTAACACGACCGAATAATATGAAACCTGATTCAGGTGTCATGCTAAGTCAAGAAGATGAATACCGCAAGTCACACTATAAAACACCTGCTACTGACCCGAAAAAGTTCACTGCTTAAACAGATTACTCGCCGGTGTGTGGCTTCGCCTTAACTGGAGTGGCGCTACGGCGGCGGTATTGCCTGCCAGGACGCGCTCAAGCACATCCTTGTGTCGCTCGATTCTCGGCTTTGGCCCAGGCCACCCTCTCGACCGGTTCCCGGGCTCACCTTGCCTGCCTCGTACGGTCCTGGCAGGCAATCCCCCCGCCCCAGCTTCAGCCTGACCGAGTTCATCCATCAGAAACCACTGGCCCATGCTCTCGCACAAAGCAGAGGGTGTGCGGTACCTCTCTTCAGGACCGTGAGCGACAGGAAGTCGCGACCGAGCCCCCATGGATGGGTTCAACGGCGTGTCCTGAAGAGAGGTACCGCATGGCCTCTGCTACCCTGTCGAAGCGCCAGCAAGTTTCCAGCGATGACCAACATCCAGCAATGAAGTGAATGACCTAAACCAGGGGGATCGGCAATTTGGCCAAACTGGGACAGCAGTGACATCACCTGCTTCTTTAATTAACTTGAAACTTGATTCATGTTTCATCGTGTTGCATACTTTGGAGCATGGCAAGGTTTGTCCCGTTTGCATTGCTCGCAAATTTGGCAATCAACCAGACCAAAAGAAAAGGTACACAAGTCAACAGGCCGACACAGACCGGCTTCGAATCACACTGGATGGAGGAAGAATTAATGTTAACCGGACAAAAGAAGCAGGACGGCCAGGCCGTTTTGAAACGGTTATTTCTGGGGATCGCAGTAGCGCTTGGCACAGTGGCATTGATGCCTGCAACCGCATTTGCGCAGGAAGAATCAG
>Ga0316201_10004860_pt1 | contig 10223 bp, 9 predicted proteins | sample CS6wburrow_MG_FD_204516 | JGI IMG/M metagenome (GOLD analysis project Ga0316201, IMG submission 204516) | Coastal sediment microbial communities from Delaware Bay, Delaware, United States - CS-6 worm burrow | ecosystem: Environmental > Aquatic > Marine > Coastal > Sediment | place: USA: Delaware...
GGCCGTTATTTATCGCAAGACCGCCCGCCTGTTTGAGGCCGGTGCGCAGATCGCGGCCGTTCTCGCGAACCGTGACCCGGGCGACGAGGCGGCGATGATCAAGTACGGGCAGCACCTCGGGACCGCATTCCAGCTCATCGATGATGCGCTTGACTACAGCGCGTCGGCCGATGAGCTCGGTAAGAACCTCGGCGACGATCTCGCCGAAGGCAAAGCGACCTTGCCGCTAATTTACGCGATGCGCGCCGGCACCACAGCGCAGCGTGACCTGATTCGCAAAGCGGTGCTCGACGGTGGCCTCGAACACATGGATGAGATCCAGGCGATCATCCGGTCGACAGGTGCGCTCGACTACACAGCCAAGAAGGCCCGCGCGGCTGCGGACTCGGCCATCGCCGTTATCGAGTGCATCCCGGACACCAGGTATCGTGATGCACTGATGTCACTGGCAGAGTTTGCTATCCAGCGGCGCTCTTAGCATGGACCGCTTCAATACGCCCTGGCGGGTCACGGCTGCATCCATCTACACAACACCGACTGACTCCCGCGTCTACGGCACACTCGACATCGACGTCACCGACGCGAAACAATTTATCGACCGCAAGCGCGAGGAAGGCGTCAAGCTCACAATGGTGCACCTGACCACGGCCGTGCTCTCACGTGCCATAGCCTTCGACGTTCCCGAGATGAACTGCTTCATCCGTCGTGGCGCCGTGGTTGGCCGCGAACACCTGGATGTAATGGTGCCGGTGCAGGTCGGCGGCGACTCAGGCGTGACGCCCGCGATCGTGCGCAACGCCCATGCCCGTAAGGTCACGGATATCGCCGACGAGGTTCGTGCAAAGGCGGCGAAGAGCCGCGCCGGCTCTGAGATCAAAGCTGCGAAAAACAAGTACATGCTTAATCGTATCCCGTGGCCCCTGCGCCGCCCTGCGTTTCTTCTCCTCAAGTGGATCACGGTCGACATGGGAATAGAGATCAAGGCACTCGGCCTGTCTGCGCACAGCTTTGGCTCGTTCGTGGTGTCAGATATCGGCAGCTTCGGCCTGAATACGGGCATGACTGCCCTGATGCCTGCCGCAAAGGTGCCATGCGTCATCGTGCTCGGCAAGATCGAGGAAAAGCCAGTGGTGAGGAACGGCGAGATCGTCATTCGTACCATTCTGCCGCTGACTGGCACCTTCGATCACCGGATTGTCGATGGCATGCAGATAGGCAAGCTCGCACGGGGGATCAAGCGCCACTTCCGGAAGCCCGAGCAACTGGACGAGGTGCCGGAGCAAGAACTCGCGGAGTGTATTTTCAAGGTCAGGTAGCGAAAAAAGGCCGCTCACAAAAAGTGCGAGCGGCCTCTATTGAGCTTATTGGTCGGGGCGAGAGGATTTGAACCTCCGACCCCTTCGTCCCGAACGAAGTGCGCTACCAGGCTGCGCCACGCCCCGACCGCGGGAGGCGCATCTTACAGTATGTATTCCGGGGCTTCAATCTGGCCGAATGGGCTCCGCGAAGCGCTCCAGGCCACCGTAAACCACACGGCAGACCTGCCCTGCACTGGCCTCCGTCGCCTCGGTCACGACCGCTTCCTGCTTGAGATAGATACGGCCGGCCGTCACCACGGTACCCTCCATAACCAGCAACTTGTCGAGGTAAACCCGGACTCGCTGCCCTTTATCGAGCGACTCGTGGCGCAGCTTGAACTTGGCCTTGAATGAGAAATCGGGCTCGTCCTTCTCAATACGCGACATTTCGATATCGAACTCGCCAATCTCCCGCCCTTTCTCATCGCGAAACTTGGCCTCGAAATCCCATTGTTTCTTGATGCGTTTACCGAACAGCAGCGCCAGCACGAACAGGAGCAATAACAGGCCGAAGAAGCCGTACAAAATGTACAGAACGATCGTGAACAGAATATCCATGCACGCTACTATAGCCGACATGAAACGACTAGTAATCGCCTGCCTCGCTTGTCTCGCGAGCACCTCAGCGAATGCCGACCTCGCGCAGGACGTTCGCTGCCGAGAGATTGGTTTCAGCAAATCCGTCGAACAGCAGGACATCGCTGCATTCCGCTCCCATATCGATACCGACGCACGCTTCGTTGCATCCGGCATACTCAGGGGCATCGACAGCGTCGCCGAGGGTTGGGCAGTGTTTTTCACCGCCGATGGCCCAACGATCAAATGGCGGCCACAGGTCGTGGAAGTGCTCAAGAACGGCACACTGGCCTTGTCACGAGGCCCTTACCGGTTGCAGGCCAAGGATGCCGACGGCAATGACATCGAGAACTGGGGCACGTTTAACTCTATCTGGCGCTTGGGCGAGGACGGCCAATGGCGCGTCGTATTCGACGCCGGAAGTCCGGCCGCAAGCGAACCCGACGACCAGACAAAGGCCCTGCTCGACGAGGAAGATAACTGCTCTTGAAGCCTTGCATTGGCCTGCGCGACAAATTCCGGAACTGCTAGCGCCTAAGCTGCCGGATTGATATTCGCGTTCAGCCGGAACAGGTTTGTCGGATCGTATTTCTTCTTGAGTGACATCAGGCGAGGGAAATTGCCCTGGTAGTTCCCGTGACGAACGGCGCGCGATTCTTCCGCCGTATCGACCGTATAGTAGCCGTCGGTATGCGGCTCAAGCTCTTTCCAGTAACTCCTGATGTAATCGACGTGCTGGCCTGCTGCATCCTCGTTAGGCCACTGCACAATGAGGAACATATTCGCGACAGACTTGCGGTGGGCGAACGCGGTCGCCTCTGCCGGCACACGACCAATCGCGCCGCCCGACTGCTGGCAATACAGGAACACTGCGCGACGATCCCGCGGCTCAAGTCCGTTTGCAATCGAATCGATCAGTGCATCCGGCACATCATTGATAAACCCCGCCTTCATGTAAGACGCGTCGTTTCTCGGTTCCGTATTGTCGCCACTGCGTTGCAGCTCGACATAGTCCCAAGCCTTGAGCGTATCCATGATCGGCGTGCCAATCGCGCGGAACGGTGCGAGTACCTTCTCTGCGTCCCCCTCGGGCCCCGACCAGCAAAAATGCAAGCCGGCCATACTGTCCGCACCGTCCATCATCGAGCCAACGTAGGCATCGCAATACAATTCGTCTGGCCCGGTGACACCGTGTTCGCGATAGGCCTCGAACACCTGTCGAGCCATCGCTCCGGGAAAAATCAGGTCACCACCAACGACCTTACGTTGCATGGGGTGCAGAGCCATCTCGAAGTTGGTCACGATACCGAAGTTGCCGCCGCCGCCGCGCACGCCCCAGTACAGGTCTTCATTCTCCTCAGGACCGGCATGTCTTAACTGACCGTCAGCTGTGACGATATCGACGGCCCTGACGTTATCGAGTGCAAGGCCGAAGCGCCGGCCGACGCGGCCGAAACCACCTCCGGTGGTAAGACCACCGATCCCCGTATGCGACACGGTGCCCGCTGTCGTCACCAGGCCGACGGCCATCGACTCGCGATCGAGCTCACCCAACAGACTGCCACCCGCAATGTAAGCGGTACGATTGGCCGCATCGACGCGTGCATGACGTAACGTCGACAGATCAATTTGCATACCACCGTCACAGGTCGACTTGCCCGCATAGCTATGCCCGCCGCACTTCACAGCGAGCAGCAAGTCGCGCTCGCGCGCAAACGTCACGGCCCTGCGAATATCGGTAACGCCGTTAGGCTGGACGACCAGCGCCGGGTGCTTATCGATACCGGCATTTAAGACCTTACGCGCTGCCTCGTAGGCCGGATTGCCGGGCAATAGCAGGTTGCCTCGCAAACTGTTGGCAAGCTCACTGATCGCCGCCTGCTCAATTTCGATGGCCGCACGACTTCCTGTGACCGCGTTGACGTTCGCACTGACTTCGGTAAGTGCCGCAAACTGTGCGGCAAGAGATTGTGTTGCGGCGGCGGATACACCGGCGGCAACAGCCGAGCGAAGAAATAGTCGCCTGTTCATGGAGTCCCCTTCTTTTTTTATTTTTGTACTGCGTCAAGAATAGCCCAAATGAAATAGACTTGGGACATGAAACCAGACATTTCCAGCAAGCTCCCGAATCTCGGTACGACGATTTTCACGGTAATGAGCCAGCTCGCGACCGAGACCGGCGCCATAAACCTGTCCCAGGGATTTCCCAGCTTCGACCCACCGCATGCTCTTGTCGACCGTATCAAATGGCATCTGCAAAACGGCGCCAACCAATATGCGCCAATGCCCGGTGTCCCGTCGCTGCGCGAGGCTATTGCAGAAAAAACCGAACGACTGCAGGGCCGCAAACTCGATGTCGATACGGAAATCACCGTCTGCACAGGAGCGACCGAGGGGCTGTTCAGTGCGATTACGGCGATCGTGCGCACTGGCGACGAAGTCATCATCCTGGATCCGGCTTACGATTCCTATGAACCGGCTATCCAGTTGGCCGGCGGAATTACACGGCGCGTACCACTGATGATTGACGAAAACGGAAGCGACTTTCATCCCGACTGGCAGCGACTGGGCGACACCATCAGTGACAAGACGCGCCTCATTATTCTTAACTTCCCGCATAATCCAACCGGCGCGATCCTGACCGCCGACGACCTCGACAGGCTCGCCGAGCTCGTGCGTGACCGGGATTGCTACCTGCTGTCGGACGAGGTGTATGAGCACATCGTATTTGACGGTGAGCCGCACCGAAGCCTGGCGAGCCACGATGAGCTCTGGCAACGCTCGATGGTCGTCTGTTCGTTCGGCAAGACCTTTCACGCCACGGGATGGAAACTCGGCTACTGCGCCGCCCCGGCGCACCTGAGCGTTGAGTTCCGCAAAGTGCACCAGTTCACAACGTTCTCGGTGAGTACCCCAATGCAGCATGGCGTCGCCGATTTTCTCGCAAGTGACCCCGGGTTCTACGAAAGCCTCCCGTCCTTCTACCAGCAAAAGCGAGACCGATTCTGTGAGTTGCTCGCGCCGTCGCGGTTCAAGTTCCGACCCGCGCGCAGCACGTTCTTCCAGATACTCGATTACGGCGATATCAGTGACGAGATCGATGAGTCGTTGGCAAAACGCTGGACCCGCGAAATCGGCGTCGCCTCAATTCCACTGACGGTCTTCTGCGAAACACCGTTCACCGGTACGCGTTTGCGATTCTGTTTTGCTAAGGACGACGCGACGCTCGAGGAAGCCGCGGAGATATTGTGCAGGCTCTAAGCGCTGCCTATCTGAAACGCGAGTAGAGCACCGACGTAGCCGACGGCCGTCATGTACGTCCAGGCAAAAATCGGCCAGCGCCAGGAATTGGTTTCGCGCCGGATTATTGCCAGCGTAGCCGCACATTGCAGACAACACGCATAAAAGATCAGCAGGCCGATCACCATCGGCAGGGTAAATACTCTTGATCCGTCGGGTCGGGTCGCAGACTTGAGCCGGCCAGAGAGCGTGCCCTCGTCGGCATCATCGCCCACCGCGTAAACCGTACCCAGGACTGCAATGACGACCTCGCGCGCCGGAAAGCTCGCGATGACGGCGGACGACACGCGCCAGTCCCAGCCCAGCGGTTCAAAAACGGGCTCGACTACTTTGCCGGCCCTGCCCAGCCAGCTTTGCTCCATCTGCATTGCCGCCGCCGTGTTCGCGTCGAGGTCCGCCGACAGATCATCTGCGCGTGGAAAGTAAGCCAACGCCCATACAACGACCGCAACTGCAAAAATAACCGTGCCGGCTCGCTTGAGAAACACCTTGGCACGACCGAGCAACTGAATGGCAACGGTCTGCAGGTTCGGGCGCCGAAACTCCGGCAACATCAACGCGAACGGCGGCTTGGGTCCGCGCAGCGCCGTCTTGCGCATGATGAGCGCGGTCAGCACACCCATTACGATGCCAAACAGGTAAAGGCCCAACAGAACGAGCCCCTGCAGGTTCAGAAAACCAACCCGGGTCGCCGGCACAAACGCGGCGATCAGCAACGCGTACACCGGCAGACGTGCCGAACAGGTCATGAATGGCGCCGCCATGATTGTGGCTATGCGGTCTCGCCGATTCGGAATCACGCGTGTCGCCATGATCCCGGGAACTGCGCAGGCAAAGCTCGAGATCATGGGAATGATCGACTGCCCTGACAGGCCTACGGAGCGCATAGCGCGGTCCATCAGGTAGGCCGCGCGCGCCAGGTAACCGGAGTCCTCAAGGAGAATGATGAACAGGAACAGGATCAGAATTTGCGGCAGAAATACTACGACGCTGCCGACGCCGGCGATGATGCCGTCCGCAATCAGGCTGGAAAACGCGGTATCGCCCAGTCGTGCGAATACGAGCCCACTTAGCGTTGACGAGGCTGCGTCGATTGCGTCCATAACCGGCGTCGCCCAGGCAAATACAGCCTGAAATACAATGGCCATAACGAACAGCAGACCAACCGTGCCCGGCCCCGGGAGATTCAGGAAGCTCGTGACTTTGCTGCGCCACGTAACAAAGACAGGCGCCGACTTTTGCACCTTGTCGAGTACGCCTCGTACCCAGGTGTAGCGAATCCGCGCATCGCGCGCGATTGGCGGTTCGTCCTCGAACAATTCCGCCCGCACAGCGCTGATTTCCAATCTGGCCGCGTCGCTTAGCTTGTCCACGATGAGCTGATTCGACTCCGTCGGACCATCGATCAGCAATCGCTCGAGTTCCGCGAATCGCAGCGGCTCGCGCGAGTCTTTGGCCAGGCGTTCGGCAGCGGCTGTCAGCGCGGGCCAGATACGCACGCGGCGCGGCGGCGTGAGGTCGATAATTCCGGCCAGCGCGTGTCGCAACATGTCGAGTCCGGCACCGGTTGTTGCGACAACCGGGTACACCGGCACTCCCAATAGCGCGCTGAGTTCCGCAGTGTCGATCAGGATGCCGTTCTTTTCTGCGGCGTCGTTCATCGTCAGGGCGACGACCGTCGGCAACTCGAGCTCAACCAGCTGCTGCACCAGGAACAGACCCTGGTAGAGATTGGTAGCATCGAGGACCGCGAGGACGCCGTCTGGCGCCTTCGTGCCTTCCATCCGGCCGAAGATCACATCGACCGCGATTTTCTCCTCGAGCGAGTGAGCACTTAACGAATGCGTGCCGGGCAGGTCTACAAGCTCGACAACTTTGTCGTCGGTCTTGAGCAAACCGCTATGTTTCTCGACGGTGACGCCCGGGTAGTTGCCGATGCGCTGCTTCAGGCCGGTCAGGCGATTGAAGAGCGTGCTCTTGCCCGAATTAGGATTGCCGACAACCGCTATGTTCGCATCGATGCGCTTCGCTACGGTTATCTCATTGGCGGGAACGCGAATTTCAGTGGGACTAGTCACCAGCCCCTACAGGCGCGACTTTGAAATGGCGGGCATGCTCCTGGCGCAGGGAGATGGCGCAACCGAAGAGGCGAAACTCCATCGGATCGCCACCGATTGCCGAGCTCGCGTGCTCAACTTCGGTGCCTTCGACAAGGCCCAGAACCATAAGGCGCTGTACCTGGGGGTCCGCCGCGTTGATTGCCCGGATTACGCCCTTTTGGCCGCGTTTCAGAGTGGCTAGTGTGCTGCCGTTGATCGCCATAACTACCTATAAATACTGGATTTTTCCAGCACTGCTTGGACTATGGCAGAAATGATAATGATTCGCATTACTAACTGCAATAGGCAATTCTACGGATACGGCCCCAGGTCTAGCAATTCGGCTTGCCGATCTCTCTCGGCAGAACCGACTCGATGCGTTCCATCACATCCAGTCGGTGCACCAGGTCGTGTATGTAGTCGAGCCTGTCGGTCTCGAGCACCAGCACCTCGCTCATGCTGTAGGACTCGATCCAGCCCTCGTAGAGCCGATCCAGGCGCTTCAGATAGGCAAGCGGCACGTCCTGCTCCATCCGCCGTCCACGCAACCTGATGCGCTCCCGCAGCGTGCGCATCGAGCAACGCAGGTAAATCATCAGGTCCGGGGGACGAATGGCGTCGAGGATGGCGTCGTAGAAGCCACGATAAGTTTCCCAGTCGCGCTTCGAGATCTTGCGCATCTGGTGCAAGGCGGTCGCAAAGACCTCCGCATCCTCAAAGATCGTGCGATCGAGCGCAACAACACCCGACTGTCGATCCAGTTCCTGGTGCAGGCGGAACTTATTGGACAGGAAGTACAGCTGCGACTGAAACGCCCAGCGTTTCATATCCTTGTAAAAGTCGGCGAGATAGGGGTTTTCGTCATTGGGCTCGTAGAACGGTGCAACACCATAAGTGCGGTGCAGAAATTCGACCAGCGTCGATTTGCCGGTTCCCATATTGCCCGCGATTGCGATCGAGCGTTTCATGCCCTATTCTCGATTCCCATGACCATGCCTGTTGTACTCATTAGCGAAGAGGAAATCCAGAGCCGCGTTCTGGAACTGGCCGAGCAGATTTCCGCCGATTACGACGATAGCGGTGAACTCGTTATGGTCGGTGTCCTAAAGGGGTCGTTCATTTTCCTCGCAGACCTGTCACGTCGCCTCAGCATTCCGCGCATGATCGAATTTATTGCGGTATCAAGTTATGGCAACGGCAGCCGCGCATCAGGCGCTGTGCGGCTCGTCATGGACGTGCGCGGCAATATTGAGGGTAAGCATGTCCTGATTGTCGAAGACATCGTCGACACAGGGCATACACTCAAATATCTGATTGGGATGCTGGAATCACATCGACCGGCGTCTGTCCGCACCTGCGCCCTGGTGCGCAAAGCCGAAAGCGCCGAGGTCGACGTTAAGGTCGACTACCTCGGCTTCGATATCGGTGATGAATGGGTTGTCGGTTACGGACTCGACTACGCCGAGCAGAACCGCACGCTACCCTACATCGGCGTTGTTACACCCGACGACTAGTCCGACGTCGGCGTATCATCGTTCAGGATGGGGTTGGCACTATCCAGATCGAACAGCGACAAGCTGCGCACGCCACCGCCATCGGTCCACAGATAGCCATTAGCGTCAACGCCGCCGCCATCGGTCCACAGGTAGCCGTTAGCACTCAGTCCTCCGTCGGTCCAGAGGTAGCCAAACGCCGCGACTCCGCCGTCCGTCCAGAGGTAGCCGTTGGCCCAGACTGAGCCATCCGTCCAGATATACCCGTTCGCGCTCACTCCGCCATCCGTCCAGAGGTAGCCGTTGGCTGCAATGCCGCCACCATCGGTCCACAGATAGCCTGCGCCCCACAGCGTATCGCCCCACAATGCGGACGTATCTTCAATGAGCGTACCGCCCGTTGCCGCGTCGTAGGCCAGCAATGGCGAAAGCGCCTCACCGTCAACAACGCCGGTCTCGTTCATGGCCGCTTCAATATCAAGCAGGCCGGCGCCCGCAACGACGGGTGACTCGTCAAGCTTGCGCGCTGAGCGCATCAGGCGTGCTTTTACCGTAGCGGGTGACAGAGACTGGTCTTTCTCCAGCATCAGGGCCGCCGCCGCCGATACCATGCCCGTAGCCATGCTTGTACCTGACAGCATCATATAGTTGTACTGACACGAGTCCTGGGTGGTGCATGCGACCACTCGGTTCGGCAGAAGTTTGGCGAGTTTCGACTTGGCTGGTGTTGTCGCGATGAGGCGGTTGCCGGGCGCTACCAGATCCGGTTTCGCGACATGATCTCCGGGCGTCGGGCCCTTCGATGAGTAGCTCGAGACGTAATCATCGTTGTCGTTATGGCCGGTGTCGTTGTCGGTCAACGATCCAACGGTGATGATCTTGCGGGAATTACCAGGGCTGGTGGTCGAGAAATAACCCTCACGACCATAGTTGCCTGCCGCGACCACGACCACGATACCGCTGTCCCAAACCTGTTCAATCGCGAGTACCAGGGGGTCGGTTGTGTTGGATTCGGTGACTGGCTTGCCCAGTGACAGGTTGGCGACACGAACATTGAAATAGGAGCCGTATTGCAACAGCCAGTCGAGCGCAGCCATGACGTCAGACATGCTGCCCTGCCCGTTGCCATCGAGAACCTGCAAAGACAAGACGCTACCGCCCCGGGCCGGGCCGGCAAAATCGCCTGAAGACTTGTAGCCATTGCCGGCGACGACACCCGCGATGTGCGTGCCATGCCCGTACTCGTCTACACGCCAGCTGCTGTTGTATTCATCGATCTCGTCGTTATCCAGCTCCGGCTGAGGGTACCTGCCGTTGAGGAAGCTGTACTGCCTGATATTGCCGCTGAGGTCAGAATGTTGTGCAACGCCGGTATCAAGAATGGCGACGCCGACATT
>Ga0316201_10004861_pt1 | contig 10222 bp, 3 predicted proteins | sample CS6wburrow_MG_FD_204516 | JGI IMG/M metagenome (GOLD analysis project Ga0316201, IMG submission 204516) | Coastal sediment microbial communities from Delaware Bay, Delaware, United States - CS-6 worm burrow | ecosystem: Environmental > Aquatic > Marine > Coastal > Sediment | place: USA: Delaware...
GTTAGTTGACGACCCCTTAAGTCGAGTCATTCAGCCTCGGGAGGAAATTCGTATGGCGAAACCTCAAATTCCCAAGACGGTTCAGTCATTACTGGATGTCTATCAACACCCTTTTGTATTGGTTGATCGCAATTTCAATATCGTGGCTTCAAACAAAGCCTACGCAGCCCAGTACGACCTCGAACCCGAACAGCTGATCGGATGCAAGTGCCACAAGATCTCCCATCACTCCGACCAGCCCTGTACCGAAATCGGTGAGGACTGCCCGCATCGCCGCATGTTCAAAAGCGGCGAAATCGAAGAAGCACTGCACGTGCACACACGACCGGACGGAACCAAGGATTGCGTCGAGATCAAGGCACATCCGATCTACGACGACGATGGTGAAATCCTCTACATGGGTGAACACCTGCGTCCGATTGAAACACATGACATGCTCAACGAAAACGAACTGGTAGGCAGTTCCGAAGCATTCCTCGATGCGGTGCGCGAAGCCTGCATGCTGGCACCTTCCAACCTGCCAGTGTTGATCAGTGGTGAAAGCGGGGTTGGCAAGGAAAAATTTGCATCCTACATTCACAAACGTTCCTCTCGTGCCCACGGCCCCTTTATCACACTGGATTGTTGCGGTTTGAATGAAACCCTGTTCGAATCCGAACTGTTCGGACATGAAGCCGGTTCCTTCACCGGTGCACAAAAGCAGAAAAAAGGCCTGTTCGAGATCGCTGACAACGGCACGCTGTTTCTGGATGAAATCGGTGAAATCACGCTGACGCTGCAAGCGAAACTGCTGCGCGTTATCGAGACCGGTGAGTACCGTCGTGTCGGCGGCAACAAGATCCGCAAAGCCGATGTACGGATTGTCTCGGCGACCAACCGGAATCTGCCTGACATGGTGGAGGACGGCACCTTCCGGCGTGACCTCTATCACCGACTCGCGGGCCATACCGTGTCGTTACCGCCATTGCGAAAACGCAAGGATGACATTCCACAATTGCTGTGTTTCTTCATGCAGAACATGGAACAAAAGGCCACTCCGGTGGGAGACACCCTACGATTGCTGCAGCAGTATCCGTACCCCGGCAACATCCGCGAACTGAAGTACATAGTAGAGCTTGCGGCACTCAAGGCCGTGGACGGTCACATATACCCCGAACACCTGCCGGACAATGTTCGCTTTCAACGAAACGAACAGCAAATTTCTCATCAGGAAATAGCGACAGAAGGTAACGAGCCGGACAAGGAACCGAGTGACAATGGTTTACGCCGAGAGAGCGACAGGGTGATCATGGGGCAGGACACAGCAATGGTATTGCAAGCCCTTGATGCCTGCCGGGGATCCCGGCGCGCAGCGGCGAAAGAGCTCGGTATCAGTGAGCGCAAGATGTACCGATTGCTCAAGCGTTTTCAGGAAATAGGGTTGGAAATTCCAAGGCCTTATCAGTAAAGACGGCGATTCGTCTTTTGTAATCACCAGCAAAGGGTGGCGATTGCCACCCTTTAGAGTTCGTTTACAACCTACCTGAAATACTTCTTGATTCACCGTCTAGCATCCACGCGGTCATGCTCCGAAACAGCGTGTCTGTCGCTGTACTCAGTACCAGCGTAGGGATGACCACCACGCGACAACCGGACAGGATTTGCGTTTTACAGCGAACGTTACCGCCTGTGACAGTTCAGACACCTAACGTCAGAAATAAAGTTGTGCCATGTCAGACAGCATCAAGGCATAACTCTGGCAGAAGTTCTGTCGTAACCCGTCATAAGCCTGCACATACGACAAACCTCCAGGACCATGCGCCATAAATACAGCGCTGGAATATGTGCACTGCCTGGCCTGCAATAAGCGCAATCAAAAATCCATTGCAGTACAGGACGATACCAGTATGTGGCGTTTGTGCAGGCAGCCATCGAAAAGAAATCGTAACCCGTTAACCTGACACACATTCGTAACATTGGCCCGCTGTTTGCAATTGCAGCATACAAGTCCGCCCCAAGCGTTTCCTGTGGCGGGCCTGCCGAACCCGGCGGCTGGAGTGTCGGAACCTCGGTCATAACCGGATTATTGTGTGGACCAAAACCCGGTATCCGCAGCATAAGCGGGCCACGCGGAGGGTCCGGACTTAAAAGACTGCCAATTCAGTGTGGAGAGATAATCTATGAAACATCGGAAAACATTAACCGCCATTGCGGCTGCCATGAGCTTTTCGGTAGCCACAACGGCTGCCGAAGCAGGTGAGCGTATTCCCTACGAAATATGGGCCTCAGATCAGTCCAACTCCGTTGCCGGCGCACCCGCACGTGGCGTGGACGGCAGCTACATGTGGATCTGGAACAGCGAAGATGTGGTAAGACAGACGCGTCGTGCCGGCCCAGAAGCCAAACCACTGAGGTGTGATGGCAGTAACGAACCCAACCCGACCGGACTGGGCTGCGACGTGTGGGATATCTTCACCAGGGACCTGAAAGAGCATGACGGTGATGACCTAACCGGCGAGACGCTGGGATCGCTACATGATAATGGTGCACCATTCGGTAAACTGCATGGCGCCCTGCCCGACCCGCAGAACAAGTACGTCAACGTCAACATGTTTGCCCCGAACGGCGGTTACGTCGGTATTATGGACGGCGATACCAAGGAAGCCGTTGCCCTGTTCCGGGTAACTTCGACCAATACCGGCAACACCATGCACATGACATTCTGGAGCCGCAGCGGAGATGCAATTTACATCGCCAATCTCGGTGGTCGCGCACTGGAACGTATTGATATCGAACGTGACGCCGACGGTAACATCACGAAGGCGACCATGAATCGTTCTGCAACTCTACCGATAGGCAGAGCCCCGGGTGTCACAGACGAGGCGACCGCGTTTACGGGCAACAATGCCCAGGGCAACCCGCTGGTAAGCGCTGTTGCGGGCGATTATGTTCCATCGGCATTCAGCCAGCTGACACCTGCCGGCTTCTGTAAGGAAAACGGCTGTGCCGACGGTCCGGATGCACCTGATGGCGGCCGTCCCAACACCGTGATCGTTTGTCCGATTGCGAGCAAAAACGACAATGTTTACATTACCTTGGGTGGTGGTGGCCTGCTGGTCGCCGATGGCAAGCAGACACCAATGACAATCGTCGCCGAGTATGCGAACCAGCACTTCAACGGCGCTGGTTGTGGTGGTGTGCAGGTCGGTGATCGCATCTGGCTTAACGCTGGAGCTTCTGCCTCCGGCGCAGGTGCGACACAATCGACCTTCACCATGTACACCATCGACGATAGTGCAATCACTGGTGTGATGGCTCCCAATCTGCCGACACCAAACGAGGTCTACAAGGATACGGACGACACTGATGGAAATGCCGCCAACACCGCCACCATCGGTAACCAAATCGGACCGGCATCGAATAACACCGGCCAACTGCCGGGTATCACCACCCGTCGTGATGCTCATGGTATGACGCGAACGGTGGACGGTGCCTACATCCATAATGTGGATCGCGTCCAGAACATCGTGGAAGTGTTCAGCACCACTCCGGGTACCGAGGAACGTGTTGCCACATACGACCTGACGTCTGCTGACGGTCAAGGTAATGGAAAAGGTGCTTGTGGCAAGAAGTCGGTGACAGACGATCCGGGCCTGCCGGGCAACGACCCTGCACCTGACCTGATGTACACTGATCCGAACGGCGAGTTCCTGGTATTTGCGGCTCGTGGCCCGATTCCCGTGTCCGTGACGCACGCGGCCCAGGGTAGCTGCCCGGGCGTCGGCATCATCGAGCTGACCAAAGGCGGCATGAGCGGCAAGCTCGCCGGCGTACTGCGCACGACCAACTACGTCGACGATACGCCTGCCTCTGCACCAGGTGGCCACTCCTACACTGGTGGCGAGCATAGTGACCCGCACGGTGCCTCCATCCGTGTTCGTGTCGAGGATATCGACGGCGACTTCCCGCTGCGCGACTACTGAGCAACCGGCTCGGGTCACGGGTCTGGCTCCTGACCCTTGGGAAGGCGGTTTCGACCGCCTTCTCTTTTTCCGGTTGGCGCAATCCGGTATTGTGGTTGTTCATTCCATCGGCCTGGTTCCGGTGTCGACTACAGACAATCTCGACATGCCGCACATCGACCCGGTGCATTTGCAGAACAATGTAACCAATCAAAAGTAGCACCATGCGCAACATCATCATACTGATCATCGTTTTCTGCGCCGGAATTGGCGCTGGCCTGCTGTCTGCCCGGTTTCTGTCGACGAATGCAGTAGAGGATGTTGATTCGGCCGCGCATGCTGTGAAACACCTGGTTCCGGGCTACGTATGCCCCATGCACCCTTCCGTAGTATCCAACGGCCCCGGCAGCTGCCCGATCTGCGGTATGGATCTGGAGCCGAAAGCCCTCGATACGCTGGGTGATGCATCGGACGGCGTTACCGTATCACCGGCCATGAGCAACAGCCTCGGTGTGCGCATCACGCACGTCGAGCAAGGGCGGGTCTCGGAGCAAGTGTTCGCCAGCGGATTTGTGGAGACGGTAACCCCTGCGCAGACAACCGAGATAAAAGCGGCTTTTACCGGGAATGTAAGCAAGGTAGTCGTCGAGCCGGGTAGCTGGGTAGCAGCGGGTGAAATCCTGTTGCAGGTTGATTCCGATGAGTACGCCGAATTGCAGGCAGCCTACCTGGAGGCGCTCGCCGCAGGCGACTATGACACCGTCAGCAGCTTGCGACCACAGCTGGTCAGAATGCACGCAAGTCAGGCGGTCCTGGATGGCATTGACCGGAAAACAGGCAAGCCCCTGCCGCCGCATTTTCAGCTGGCAGCGCCGCACTCGGGCGAGGTCGTCCGCATTGCCAAAAGCGGAAATGCAATCGAGCCTGGCGACACCCTGCTGGAAATCGTCGCGCCGACCACCGCCCGGGCAAGACTGCGTACCTATGCCCGGGCTGCGCGCTCGGTAATACCCGGACGGCATGCCCAACTGGACCTGCCTCACGAGCCGGGCCTGTACTGGCCGGGCCGGGTAGTAGAGGTCAACCACGATGTTGGCGGGTTTTACAGCCTCATAGAGGCGGACTTCGAGGTGCCGGGGGACTCGACGCACAAGGGGGTCTTTGTTGGTGCCTACGTGAATGCCGGTTCCAGTGCAGATGTATTGAGAGTTCCGGCTTCCGCAGTTATTCGGGCAGAAGGTGAATCCCGCGTGATAAGAATGCGTGCTGATGGGCGATTCGAACCGGTTGTCGTTGAAACCGGTTTCATCGGAACCGAATGGGCCGAGATTCGCAGTGGTCTCGGCAAGGGGGACGCCGTGGTCGTGAGGACCCAGTTCCTGATTGACTCGGAGTCTACATTGCAAGCCGGCCTATCCCGCATGGCCGGTGAGTAGGCACGGCTGACCGTTATCCATGATCGAGCAACTGATTATCTGGTCAGTCCGCAACCGCGCCCTGGTGCTGGTTCTGGCGACCATGCTGACGCTGGCCGGGACATGGCTGATGGACAGGTTGTCGCTGGATGCGGTACCGGACCTGTCCGATGTTCAGGTCATCATTCGCGCCACACATCACGGTCATGCCCCGCAGGTGGTCGAAGACCAGGTGACCTACCCGCTGGCGACCGCCATGCTGGCCGCGCCGGGAGCGCGCGCTGTGCGCGCCTACTCGTTCACCGGTGATGCCTATATCTACGTCATCTTCGAGGACGGCACCGATCCGTACTGGGCGCGCACCCGGGTACTGGAAGCCCTGAGTGAAATCCGGGAGCGGCTGCCGGCCGATGCCAAAATCGTTCTCGGCCCTGATGCCAGCGGTGTCGGCTGGATCTACCAGTACGCGCTGGTGGATCGAACCGGCAAACACGATCTGGCCGACCTGCGCACCCTGCAGGACTGGTTTTTGCGCTACGAGCTGACCAGTGTTCCCGGAGTCGCCGAGGTGGCGACACTCGGCGGCATGGAAAAGCAGTACGAGGTACGCCTTGATCCGATGCGCATGGAACGCGAAGAGCTTAATTACCACCAGATTCGTCACGCCATCGCCGACGCCGCCCAGGAAGTCAGCGGCTCCATGCTGGAAATTGCGGAAGCGGAATACCTGCTGCGCGGCAAGGGCTACTTGCGCGGGATTGAAGACATCAAACGCGTACCCCTGTTGTCCCGTTGGGATTTCAGTGCGGTACCGCGCGTCGGGGATATCGCCAGTGTCGTCGAAGCGCCGCGTAGCCGACGTGGCATTGCCGAGCTCGATGGTAAGGGTGAGACGGTTGGCGGCATTGTCGTTATGCGGCATGGCGAAAATGCACTGGCGATTATTGAGAGGATCGAGGCCCGGCTGAAAGAGCTCGCCGGGAGCCTGCCGGAAGGTGTGCAGGTCGTGGAGACATACAACCGCGCGCAGCTGATCAAACGCGCGGTCAATACCCTGTCACACAGGTTGCTGGAGGAATTCATTGCCGTAGTGCTGGTGTGCGCGGCATTTCTACTACATTTACGATCCTCGCTGATCATCGTCATATCTTTGCCCATCGGTATTCTTGCCGCATTCGTGGTGATGGCGTTGCAAGGTATTACCGCGAACATCATGTCACTGGGCGGCATCGCAATTGCTATCGGCGCCATGGTGGACGCAACCATTGTCATGATCGAAAACGTGCACAAACGCATGGAAGGGCAACAGGTCCTGCCGGATTCTCCCCTGTTCATCGATGCACTGGTGGAGGTCGGCCGGCCCCTGTTCATCTCGCTGCTTATCATTACCGTCAGTTTCATTCCCATCTTTGCACTGGAGGCGCAGGAAGGTCGCATGTTCGCACCGCTTGCCTACACCAAGACGTACGCTATGGCCGCCGCCGCTGGTATTTCGGTTACGCTGGTCCCGGCACTGATCGCCTACCTGGTGCGGGGCAGGATCAGGCGTGAGGCCGATAACCCGCTTAACCGCTGGCTGATGGCCGCTTATCGGCCGGTAATCAATGCATCGTTGCGACATCCGCTACCGACCCTGATGATCGCAGTGCTGCTGGTTGCCAGCACGGTTCTGCCCTGGCGCCAACTGGGTGTGGAGTTCATGCCGTCACTGAATGAAGGCGATCTGTTGTACATGCCCAGTACCATGCCCGGCCTGTCCGCTGGCAAGGCTGCCGAACTGTTACAACAGACCGACCGGATGATCCTGACGGTGCCGGAGGTTGAACAGGTATCTGGCAAGATCGGTCGTGCAGAAACAGCAACCGATCCGGCACCTTTGACCATGATCGAAACCACCATTCGTTTGAAACCGGAGTCTGAATGGCGCGAAGGCATGACACTGGCCAACATCCGGGATGCTCTTGATGAGGCGGTTCAAGTCCCCGGCCTGACCAATACCTGGCTCATGCCGATCTCTGCCCGTATCGACATGCTCGCGACCGGCATACGGACGCCGGTTGGTATCAAGGTTGCCGGCCCGGATCTCGAGGTCATCGAAAATCTGGGGCAGCAGATCGAGCGGGTAGTAGCTGATGTGCCGGGCACCCGGTCGGCATTCGCCGAGCGAGTGGATTCCGCGCGCTATATCGATATCGAAATGAACCCGGAATCGGCCGCACTCTATGGCGTGAGCGTCGGTGATGTGCAGGAGGTGGTGCGAACCGCTGTCGGTGGCGAGGACGTGGCCTGGACCATCGAAGGCCGCGAGCGCTATCCGGTACGCTTGCGCATGGCGCCGCGCTTCCGGGAATCCCTGGCTCGAATCGCCCAGATCCCCGTGGACACGAAACGCGGACTGGTGCCTCTTGGTGATGTGGCCGAGATCGTCATTCACGACGGGCCGGCAATGATCAAGAGCGAGAATGCCCGACTCAATGGCTGGACGTATATCGATATCAGCGGTACCGATGTGGGTACATGGCTGACCGAGGCACGTGCACGGGTCGCGTCCGAAGTCGAGATACCGGCTGGCTATTCACTGACCTGGTCCGGCCAGCATGAGTACCTTGAACGAGTGACGCAGCGGCTGACTGTGATTGTACCGCTGACACTGGGGTTGATTCTGGTGCTGCTGTACATCAACTTCCGCAATCTTACCGAGGCGCTGATGGTCATGCTGGTATTACCGCTGGCGTTGGTGGGGGGCATATGGCTGCTGTGGTTGCTCGATTATCACCTTTCGGTGGCCGTCGCAGTGGGCTTTATTGCGGTTGCCGGCGTGGCGGCCGAGTTTGGCGTGGTGATGCTCGTCTATCTTGATACCGCGGTACGCAACGCGCGGCCGCAAGGACGCAAGGCGCTGAACGCGGCGATTGTCGAGGGCGCCCTGCAACGGCTGCGACCGAAGGCGATGACGGCGACGGTGATTATCGCCGGCCTGCTGCCCATCCTGCTCGGCGGGGGTACGGGCTCGGAGGTCATGAAGCGCATCGCGGCACCCATGGTCGGCGGGATGATTACCGCACCGCTGGTCTCGATGGTACTGCTGCCGGTGCTCTACAGCCTTTGGCAGCAGTCAATGTTGCCAGCGCAGCAGCCGGGGTCACCTGACTCACCGGCAGAGACAGCAGACTCCAACTGAAGCCGGGGTGCAAGTGCAAAAATCCGCGCGGTACATCGACTTGCCCGGGTCAGATTCGATGAAAGCCCCCCGGTGGTGATATCAACGTTGAACACCAGGTTGATGCGTTACACCCAGATCATGGTGGCTTGGGTTTCGGCCGGACTTCAATGGGGCCAATGACGCTTATTTCAAGTTGACGAGATTGATCCTGTCGAGCAACTCGAGCGCCTGATCAAAATCATAGCTGTCAAGCGCCTCACTGATTTGTTCGAGCACTTCAGCTGCTGGATGGCCCGCAAGCCTGGTCTCCAGTTCCTCCAGCATGTTAATTTGCATTTAAATTTGACCCGGGTTTTGCGTGGGCAAACCCATTCCAACGCTTTATAACTGACTGTAATTATTATCGAAAGCTTGGGTAACCCATTGACTCACAAGGCAAGGAAAAGGTTTGGCCGAGACCTGTCCATGGCGAGTTCCTAATTATCGTCTAAACACAGAGACTAAGGCAGTCTTGTTCCGGAAGGCAGCCTTCCCTACCCTAATCTCCCATGAAGGACCTGCTGCTGATTATCGCACACTTGTTGACAACGCTCGCCAAACTGCTTGGACCAGGCGGGGCCAAGGCCGTCGTCGCCGATAGCCTTCTCATGAAACAGTAACTGCTGATCATTAATAGATCTCGTCGACGTGCGCCCAATGGTCGATTTCGCTGGAAGTCACATTGTCGGGATTTATACCAGCTACTGTAGCCGCTTGAATATCAATTCGCCAGGGACAGGCCTCCATGGGGAGATTGCAGGCCTTCACGGTAAACGCCTGCGACCTGTGGAACGGTCAGGAGTATTTATGGATGGCTGAAATAGGGACTCATAGAGTCGATCGCCCGCGGGGTCTGTAGCTTTTCGAACGAGAAGAAGCTGGCGAGCGGCATTCGATACAGATGGCCGCGCTTCAATATAAACAAGGGCTTAGATGGCACTTCCCACCCAGTCAGTCATTCACGAAAAATAAACGATTTAAAGCTCTCTCTTTCTGCCGAAAGCATTGGTAACCCGTAATATACTCGTTAACCGTAGGTACCTGTTAGCCCGAAAAGACTTCCAATATGCGTACTAAAGGAAAAATAACGTCTTGGAACGACGACAAAGGATTTGGATTTATCACGCCTAATACTGGCGGAAAACGAGTCTTCGTTCATATCAATGCTTTTGGCAATCGCACTCGGCGCCCCGAAGTCAATCAAACGGTAACCTTCGCCTTGTCTACTGACAAACAAGGTCGGCCATGTGCTGTAAAGGCAACGTTAGCTGGCGATCGCCTCACCCAACAGTCGCAGCAGGCTAACGGTTCTATATCTATCATCGTGGCTGCCCTCTTTCTCGCCATTGTCGGTGCTGCTGTTCTTACTGATAAAATTCCGTCTTTAGTTTTCGTCATTTATATGGCCGCTAGCCTACTCACATTCATAATGTACGCAGCAGATAAATCGGCAGCCAAAAAAGGGCTCTGGCGAACCAAGGAAAGCACCCTGCACTTGCTGTCACTGGCTGGGGGCTGGCCAGGAGCACTCGTCGCCCAACAAAAGCTGCGCCACAAATCCAAGAAACAATCATTCCGCTCTGTTTTCTGGGTAACAGTCATGCTGAACTTTGCGGCATTCATCTGGCTCTTAACGCCAACCGGCACGGCCACGCTGCACTCGT
>Ga0316201_10004862_pt1 | contig 10222 bp, 10 predicted proteins | sample CS6wburrow_MG_FD_204516 | JGI IMG/M metagenome (GOLD analysis project Ga0316201, IMG submission 204516) | Coastal sediment microbial communities from Delaware Bay, Delaware, United States - CS-6 worm burrow | ecosystem: Environmental > Aquatic > Marine > Coastal > Sediment | place: USA...
GTGGCAGGGTTTTTGGCTCGGGTACGGATGCAGATCTGGCCGTATAGTTTTCCACTCCAGATTGAGCTTCTGCCGAAGAAGAATCGAGTGGAACCATCATGACGAGTAATGAGATGAAGCTCACACCAATGTGTTTGACTACTGACAACTTGAACATGAGAAAAGCCCTCCAAATTCCATGAAATACCATTGTTCAGAGCAGGAGAAATACCCTCGACTCACAATTAATTATAGCTCGCTAATTTCGATTCGCTGCGCTTGCTACCGTTTGTACGGACTAGACAAGTGCCAAAGAAGCGATATATGCCATTGATAGTATTGGTTATTTTTTATAATCTGGACTACAATTTTCCTTACAAGCGGGCTTACCTCCGTCAAACCCGTCTCCGTATCTAATCAGTCTTCGGTGAGCTTTTTTTCCACGCTGTCGAGTTTATCCTGCATGCTCTGCTCACGATCCACCCGTGTACCCGCTTTAATGGTGGTTGTTATACGTGGAGCACCCATTTCGTGGATCACTTCGTGGCACTTCTTGACCACCGCAAAAACCTCGTCCCACTCACCCTCGATGTTGGTGCCGTAGGCATGTAGCATCGATTTCAATCCTGCTTCCTTGATAACACCTTCGCACGCAGCAACGAACCTGGAAACCGATAAACCAGCTCCTAAAGGTACAACGCATAGATCGATGATGACTTTCATAACTCAACTCCCTGGCAAGTTTTTATAAAACAAATAGCGATTTATGAAAGAGTTTATAGGGAAAAATTCAGACCTTTAACACATCTTCCAGCTTCACCTGGTCCGCTGCAAAATTACGTATCCCTTCCGCCAGTTTTTCGGTCGCCATTGCATCCTCGTTGTGCCCCCAGCGGAAGGCCGCTTCACTGAGACGTGTTTTGGCATCAGCTGATGATATGGATCCGGGATCAAGAATTCTATCCAGCGGCTCATCACTGTCCGCCAGTTCCTGCATCAGACCCGGGCTGATGGTTAAGCGGTCACAACCCGCGAGTTGACGGATCTGGTCGCTATTGCGAAAGCTCGCACCCATTACGACGGTTTTGAAGTCATGTGTTTTGTAATAGGCATAAATTCGTTGCACCGAGCGCACGCCAGGGTCGTCGGCCGGCGCGTAGGAATCCACGCCATCGAATTTTTTATACCAGTCAAAGATCCGTCCGACAAAAGGCGAGATCAAGAATACACCGGCATCGGCACAAGCCTGGGCCTGGGTAAAACTGAACAACAGGGTCAGGTTGCAATTGATGCTTTCCTTCTCCAGAACGGCTGCTGCCTGGATTCCTTCCCAAGTTGAAGCCAGTTTGATCAGGATTCGATTACGCCCAATACCACTGTGCTCATACAGGTCGATCAGTTTTCTTGCGCGTGCAATGCTCGCCTGCTTATCAAATGAAAGCCTCGCATCGACTTCGGTGGACACACGCCCGGGTACGATACTCAGAATCTCCTGTCCGATAAGAACGGCGAGCTTATCGGTTGCATTATCCAGCTGGGTTTGAGAGTCGCCACCCTGGGATTCAGCGTATTTCCGTGCCTGCTGCAATTGCGGCTCATAATGCGGCAGGCCAACAGCCTTTAGTAATAACGACGGGTTGGTCGTCGCATCTTCGGGCTGATAGCGTCTCATTGATTCGATATCACCGGTATCGGCGACCAGGGTGGTAAATTGCTGGAGTTTTTTGAGCTGGTTCATAGTCGGTTTCGTCATTATTGTGGTTTCCAAGCGACTGATTGTAACAAGACTATGGCAAATACGTGGGCAAAATGATCGGTTAAGCTGCCAAGGCCCGTGTTAATATTCAGCGCTTCTAAATTTAAGAATCGAAACCCGACCGACAAAATTTACAGGAAGAAGTCCATGGCCATTCATCCAGATGCCGGAAAACCCGTCGCAAAGGAAAACTTGACCGATGTCGCCGAACTGATCAGTCTTTATTATCAGTCGACCCCCGATGTATCTGACCCTGATGAAAAAGTCGCTTTCGGAACCTCCGGTCACCGTGGCACCTCCCTGAAAAACAGCTTTAACGAAGATCACATCATCGCGATTGCCCAGGCGATCTGTGAATACCGTGCAGGGCAGGGCATCAGCGGACCGCTTTTTATGGGTAAAGACACACATGCCCTTTCCACGCCTGCCGAAAAGACCGCCCTCCAGGTTTTTGCAGCCAATGGCGTAACCGTGATGATCGATCATGAGGGCGGTTACACACCCACTCCGGTTATCTCACACGCCATCCTTTCCCACAATAAAGGAAAGACCGAAGGGCTTTCTGACGGTGTTGTCATAACACCCTCACACAACCCGCCAGATAACGGCGGTTTTAAATATAATCCGCCGAACGGTGGACCGGCCGACAGCGATGCCACCGGTTGGATCGCTGACCGCGCCAATGAACTGCTCGCCAATAACAACGAGGATGTTGAAGGCCTCTATTATCCGGACGCCTTGGAAGCCGCCACGACAGTGGCTTACGACTTTATCACCCCGTACGTTGAAGACCTCGCAAACGTGATCGATATGGAAGCCATCAAAAACGCGAATCTCAACATCTGCGCCGATGCCATGGGTGGCTCCGGTCTGCGCTACTGGCAGCCGATCGCCGAAAAATACGGGCTGAACCTGACCATCCGCAACAACACCGTCGACTACACGTTCAGCTTCATGACCGTCGACCACGATGGCAAGGTTCGCATGGACTGCTCTTCACCATACGCAATGGCCAGCCTGGTCGCCCTCAAGGATGACTTCGACATCGCTTTTGGTAATGACCCCGACTATGACCGCCACGGTATCGTCACAAAATCTTCCGGCCTGATGAACCCGAACCATTACCTCGCCGTCGCAATTAACTATCTGTTCAGCAACCGCAAAGGTTGGAGGGCAGATGCCGCCATTGGCAAAACACTGGTCAGTTCGTCAATGATCGACCGTGTTGCCGCCGACCTCGGTCGCGATCTGCAAGAGGTGCCGGTTGGATTCAAGTGGTTTGTAAACGGACTCGTTGATGGTTCCTATGGTTTCGGTGGTGAAGAATCCGCCGGCGCCTCGTTCCTGCGCAAGGATGGCACGGTTTGGACGACAGACAAAGACGGCATCATTCTTTGCCTGCTGGCCTGTGAAATCCTCGCCGTCACCGGCAAGGACCCGGGCGAGCATTACCAGGATCTCGTGGCTAAATTCGGTAACCCGGTCTACGAACGTGTCGATGCGCCGGCCAACCGCGAAGAAAAAGCGAAGCTGGCCGCCCTCTCGCCGGAACAGGTGACGGTTGAGACTCTGGCCGGTGAGCCAATTACTGCCAAACTGACACATGCCCCCGCTAACGGTGCAGCCATCGGCGGTCTCAAAGTCTGCACCGAAAACGGCTGGTTTGCGGCACGTCCATCGGGCACGGAGGACATCTATAAGATCTACGCCGAAAGCTTCAAAGGTGAAGAACATCTCAGGCAGATACAGGCGGAAGCACGCGAAATTGTTAACAGTGCCCTTACATAGAGAGTTATATCAATATTTATAGGTTAAAACGATGTTCTGACTACCGTGTTACAGCGAACGGAACCAGTTCTTCACTTGGAGCAAGTCTTAAATAATGAATGCACAAAATTTGAAATTGTCCTTCCGTGAAAAATTTGGATATGGACTAGGCGACACGGCAAGTCACTTTGCGTGGGATTTAGCCGGCATGTTTCTGTTCTTCTATTACACGGATGTGTATGGAATATCCGCTGCGGCTGCCGGTACCATCATGCTGGTTGCGCGTGTTTGGGATGCTATTTCCGATCCGCTAATCGGCATCATTGCAGACCGGACAAATACCAGGTACGGAAAGTTTCGCCCCTACATGCTGTGGTTCGCCATTCCCCTGGGGGCGACACTGGTCATGCTATTCACCACGCCGGATTTTGATCAAACAGGCAAGATCATTTTCGCTGCCTGCGGGTACCTGATGCTAAGCACTTTTTATACGGCGGTGAACCTCCCATTCTCGGCCTTATCAGGGGTGATGACCAGTGACTCCAAAGAACGGACGCTGTTAAACCAGTACCGCTTTTTTCTTGGTTTTACCGGTATGTTCGTGGTCAGTATGACCATGACGTTCAAGAACTACCTGATTGTCGATGACGTGCTGGCCCATGCGATTGCCATGAACCTTCCGGCAGAAGCACTTGCTTATATCAAAGACTTTAACTGGGGTGAGGCTCGCCTGCTGGACCCGGGCGGAACCTTGAAGCAGGTGATTACCCAGGCTGAACGAGGCGCTTTTCAGTTGATTGCCACCGTGTTGGCGGTAGTGGGTACTTTTTTACTCATCTTCAGCTTCCTTTCAACCAAGGAGCGCATTGAGCCACCGAAAGACCAGGTCAATAACATCGTTGAAGATTTCAAGTGTGTGTTTGGTGTTCGGGATTGGTTGATTCTGTTCATACTGGGCGTCGTGACCTTTATTCTGATCAATATTCAGGGTGCAGTAGTAAACCAATATTTCAAGTACATTGTCGGACGCGAAAACGACGCAACGATCTTTTACACCTCCACCACCCTGTGTCTCATATTTGGCGTATTGATGGCCGCCCCTCTGACCAAGCGATTTGAAAAGCGCAATGTTTACCTGTTCTGTTCGGTGTTGTCGGGTGTCTTGACCATGGCTTTGTATCTCCCCGGCCCCGAAGACTTTTACCAATTACACATTACCAATATTTTGTCCAAGCTGGCCATTGCGCCGACCATTCCCCTGTTGTGGGCGATGATTGCGGATACCGTGGATTTTTCCGAATGGAAAAACAAACGACGGGCGACAGGGCTGTTTTTCTCGGCGACAACCTTTGCTCAGAAAATTGGTGGCGGTATTGCAGTGGCCATTGCCGGCGTGTTGCTGACTGTTGCCAACTATGACGGTGCAGCCGTACAACAAACCGATGAAGCACTGGCTTCGTTGCGCCTGATGTTTTCGGTGATTCCCGGAGCCCTGTATGTAGTAACCGGTGGATTATTGCTTTTTTACCACCTGACTGACAGCAAGCTCGAAACCATCCGGATTGAACTCGACCGGAGACGGCTTGCGGAGTAACAGGTCGCTTAGCTCAACCAGATTCCGTGCTTACCGATGGCGGTGTTTACGACAACCTCGGGGTTAACCCTTTGTTCCGCACGACGCGAAACAAAATCGATTACGCCATAGTCAGTGATGGTGGCAAGCCGTTCATGATCGATGAGACACCTACCCAGGCCGGTTCCATTGTCTTGAAAGAGGCCATCGGTATATTGATGGAACAGGTTCGTGGCTTGCAATTCAAACGTCTTGAGTTGAGCCATGCGGCGGGGCAGGGGCCGAAATCTATCTGGTTTTCGATCGATAGCCGCAAAGGTGAAGTCAATGAAGGTGACGCGGTGTTTGCATCATCGATCAGTACCAATCTGAAGAAACTTGATACGGCAGAACTGGGCGTATTGGGACGACATGCGGGTGGATTGCTGGCGAGCAGAATCGAGCTTTATGTCCCGGAGTTGATTGCCACGGGGGATTGAAGCTTTAACCTGCCGGCATCCACAAATGCGTCCATATACAGCATTTTTACCTCGCTAATTCAGAGATTTTAATTCTAAATCTGTACGAATTTGTCTGAAACATGCAGCTTTATCGAAATCAGCTATACTCAAATTAGAAGAGGATTTGTAGTCAAAAGTGTCTGAAAATATCGCAACAGGTGGAGGAGTTGTTCCGGATCACACATCATTTGTCTGGACAGTCCTCAACGGTGCATTCGACAACGTTCGGTTCAGGCTGAAAAGCCTCTGGAAGTTAGTTCACCTCATTTCAAAAGGAGAATTTCAAATGGCAAACACTCACGCTAGCGAAGAGTTACTCGCAGCCCCACTCCCTGAGCTCATTCGTGATCTTGGCCTTGCGGTAGCCGGTGCCAATATGGAGCTCGCAAAAGCTGAAAATGCGGATCTCATTTACACGGTTGATAAAGCGGAAATTGAATTAAAAGTGGCTATCTCAATTTCCCAGGAATCTAAAGGTGAAATCAAGCTGGGCGGAACAATTTCAGTGTTCAACGTCAACGCCTCTTATGCCCGGACCTACGGGTACAAAGAGGAAGCTTCGAGTCTTATCAAACTCTCACTGGCGGCCAAACCACGCCCGGCCGCTGCCGCCTAATAACCCGTTAATTTGACCAGTCATAAACTGTGAACAACACAAGAGACTAAATTATCATGGCCGATAATCATGATCAGAAAGTTAAAGCTGATGCGACTCAGACAACCCTGGAACAATTTCTGGTTGCATGTCAAAAAAGTCTTGCACGATCCATTCAAAACGCACAACAAATGGGTAAATCTGACAGCGAGTTTGCACAAGGTGAACGGCCTGTATATGTGATCGACGAGGTAGCCTTTGATTTAAATGCCGGTGTACATATTGACCCTCAATTAGAGGGTAGACTTGGAGAGCGGGTGATACTCGATTTCGACGCCCCGGGAGAACAACGCTCCCAATTACGTTTCACAGTCACGACGAAGCCGGTTGAACTCATCGTTGGTGCAAAACTTGAACTCGCCAATCTCGACCCGTTGGGTGAAACCCTTCCCAATTCGCGTCTAAGGACTTGGCTGGTTGATGATCATGGAGTACCAGTTGCCAACTACCCCGTAAATCTTCACTTCGCCAGGGCTGGCGAAAAGAGACTGAAGAAACCAATTACCATTCCAACGGATAGCGTCGGGCGCATCGATTTCAAAATCAACATCCAGACCAACAAAGTTAAGGTAGTCGGCATCCGAAAAGCTTTCGATGTCTACCTGCAGGGTGCCGTTGAAGAGTATTTCGTTTGGGTGACTGCTGATCGTAAATCTGAGTGGGAAAGTGTAGTGGAGCCAGCAGCACCGCACCCACCCCGAGCAATACATCGGGACTCAGAGGGACATCCCCTTGAGCTTTGTTCCGAGTTACTACGACTGCGAATTCGATGAGGATAATTAACAATGGCTAGTCAAAAACCCGAGACGATTTTCAACATTGAAAAACTATTTACCGATATAAATCAATCGTTTCTCGCTGCAGCGCGGGGGCTTCAGGATACGCTCGATACGGAAGAATGGAGTGACTCTCCCTATGTCTATCATATGCCAAAGATGCACATGTCAATGCGACTGGAGCTTTCACACAGCGACGGTAAGATAAAGGGTGTGTTTAGGAAGTCTTCATCACAGAAAGAAGAATCTGTAACCAGCGTCATTGAGGTAGATGTCGTTGCAGTTCCGCGTCAGCCTGTTCCGGTCGCTGCAAAATAATGGTGATATCAGGTTTCCATTGCCACCTTGATCGCCGCAACCGCCCGTTCAATGTCATCCGGAGTCGTACGGAAATTACTCAATGAAATCCGCATGACACGCATGCCATTCCACACGGTTGGGCCAAACCATGCCTCACCACTGGCATTGATTCGGGTGATGACTTCATCGGTGCGCGTATCATGGTCGCCATACGGGTCGAGAAACCGCACCAGGCCCTGGTTGATGACCGGTGTCGTCAGCACTTCAACGCCGGGCAGTTCGCCCAGTTGTAAGACGAAATCCCGGGTCAGGTCGCAGCAACGCTCGATCATTTCGGCAACACCATTACGCCCAAGCGTTCGCAGCGCCGCGTAAATGGGTATACCGCGGGCACGTCTTGACCACTCGGGCCCCCACTCGAACTGGTCGCGCACGTTTTCAACTTCTACTTTGTAAGCTGCCGGTATGGTCATCGCGATTTTATGTGACTCGGAATCAGCTACAAATGCTATGCCACTATCGTATGGGACATTCAGCCACTTGTGCGCATCGGTTGCCCAGGAGTCGGCCTTTTCAATGCCTTTTACCAGGTGGCGATAGCGCGGGCTTGAGGCCACCCATAAACCGAAGGCGCCATCGATATGAACCCAGGCGTTGTAGCCGTGGGCCAGATCACAGATATCAATGAATGGATCAAAGGCGCCACGATTGAGATCACCGGCGGCCAGCGAAACAATCGTTGGCATATCGGGGTTTTTTTGAAGCTCTGCTTTCAATGCGGCAACATTGATTGTGCCATCGTCTTTCATATCAATCTGGACAACCGCATCGGTGCCAATACCAAGGTGACGAAGGGCGCGTAACAGCGTTTCATGGTGCTCTCCGACCAGCACGCGAATCGGCGGGCTACCGGCCAGGCCCTGTCTTTCGGCCGACCAGCCTCTATCGGCCAGTAACTTATGGCGTGCCGCGGCCAAAGCGGTGACGTGCGCCATCTGGCAACCGGTAACAAATGCATAGGACGCCTGTGGTGGCAGACCCAATATGTCTTTCAGCCAGCCGGCAACAACATCTTCAATGATAGCGGCCGAAGGCGAGCAGGCGTAGGCCGCTGCATTCTGGTCCCATGCCGAGGTCAGCCAGTCAGCCGCGATCGAGACCGGAATTCCACCACCGATGACCCAGCCAAAAAAGCGGCCACCGGCGCTGTTTAATAAGCCGTCTTTCGCGTCTTCGGCGAGCTCGTTGATAACCTGTAAAGGTGGCAGACCATTTGCTGTCAGCTCCTTATGCAGCCTGTCACGAAGTGCTCGTGGATCGGCTTCCTCGCTGACTTTCTGATGATCAAAAGATTCGATGTATTCCGCAGCAAGTTCTGCCGCGCGTTTGAGTTCAGGATTCACCCGTTGGCCTCCGAAGTGTGAGCGGTGATTATCTCTTAAGACAGGTGCACTGACCACCCGGTTATTGTGGAGGTTATCATGATCACGCTGGGAGTCGCCTTACCCTGTATTGTGCGCCGCGCTTTCCTCTTCTCACGCGGCTTGCAGCACTGAATTGTGCCGGCCAGGACTCGCCAGTCTTGGCCTGGGCATTACCCAAAAAATTGTGGAGTGTCGCTCTGACACCCCGTTGGGTTTCCAGTAACAGGCGTACGCGCTGTTTTGCCCGGTAAAGCACGCGATCGAAATGTTCTGATTTGATAGCGAAATCCCTGCAAATAGAATTTTTATCTTCCTCAAGTAAATAAAACCTGTGCAGGATTTCCCTGTCTCTGGCAACCGGTAACTGATCCAACAAATTGTTCAACAAAAAATTGATGGTTTCTGAGTCTATTTCCAGGGTCGCTGCAGACTCCATGTCACCCGTTAATTGAAAAACCCTGTCACCTAAGTTTGTGTAGCGATTTTCAGTCCGACGGTGAGTGATGACAACATTTGCCGCTGTTCTCCTTAGAAATGCCAGTATACTTTCCGGTTTACGAATATCTCCGGCGCGAATCTTTTCGAGTGCAATCAACAGGGTTTTTTGGTAACAGTCTCTTGCAATGTCAGGATCTTGAGCGTCGCTTAGGAGTAATGACATCAGACTGTCTGAATAAACTTTAACAAACTCAGTTTCGGCTCTTTGATCTCCGGTCTGAATTTTGCTTACCAGGCTGACTGCAAAAACAGTTTCGGAATTACCAACTTTGCGCGCAGAAATATCCACAAACTTTCCAAGTGGGTCATATTCTTATTCTTCGAACAAGGAGGAAAAGTCCTCAGCTCTCGATCCCGTCTCAAATGCAAATCGATGCTATTTCCGCAGTCTAGCGCAGGCCCAGAATCATCCATGAGGCCTATTATAATTATAGTGCAATTTTTAGATTTTGCTTTTGGCATTGAAAACCTTGATGTAGTGGCGTTGGTGTAGACATCCATCATTGCAAAGTCATTTGTACGCACTTTTCCTCCCCTCATGCGTTCAAAAAAACACGTGATTCAAGGAACCTTGTAATATCTTTGGTGATCAAATTTTTATACGGTTTATGTCAGGATGGAGGGAAATACCATGAGCGCCGCAATGCATAAAGTGGCAGGCAAATCAAATGTAGTAGACCTTCTAACCACGGCACCCTGGCCACCGGCCAACCGGTTTCGCGACCTGTTGGAGGTAGGCCGCGAAGCGGTGCGCTTGAAGCGATCAGACTATTTTCGATCTGTTTTTGGCTCACCCGGTAACTGGCTTCCGCCACACCGCAGGTTTTCCGAGTACAACATCATCAATCCATGGCGCCTGATGACCACAGCACGGTTTCTCATGGACATCACGATCCCGTCGTCAGCTGTAACCACACCGGGTTGGGCCAGGACGTTGTTTCCGGACGTGATCAACCGGAGATTCTGGCACCCCACCAGCTTTTTCCGACAGCCG
>Ga0316201_10004863_pt1 | contig 10221 bp, 7 predicted proteins | sample CS6wburrow_MG_FD_204516 | JGI IMG/M metagenome (GOLD analysis project Ga0316201, IMG submission 204516) | Coastal sediment microbial communities from Delaware Bay, Delaware, United States - CS-6 worm burrow | ecosystem: Environmental > Aquatic > Marine > Coastal > Sediment | place: USA: Delaware...
GATCGAGGAAGATCTGGCCACGCAATACACCCTGGTCGAAACCGATGACGGCAAGCAAGGCTACGTGTTGAGCCGTTTCCTAATGCCTATCCCGGCCGCCCGCCAGACGCTGCAGGAACTGCAGCAAAGTTACCAGCAGCAGCAGGCCAAGGTTGATTCGCAAAGCAGTCTGATCGATGAGCTCAACCAGGCACTGGCGCGGGAACAAAGCGATAACGCGGCGCTGAAGACAACCCTGCGAGCCTCGGAACAGGAACTGTCGCAGGTGCGTAGCGCGGCCCAGGATACACTCAATATCCTCGAGCAGAACAAGCGCCTGCAAACCGTGGTGGAGCAGTTACGCGAGGAAAAAGCGCAGTTGACGGAGATCAACGCCGAACTCAGCGACAGCACCAGGCTCGACTGGTTCATTCGCGGTGGCGCGGTATCGCTGATCGCCTTCGTGATCGGCATCCTGGTGACGCGCATCCGCTGGAAAAAACAGGATTCCTGGGGATCTTACTAGGACGCCCTGACTTGCCGCAGGGATAACCGCGCCGGTTACAATCCCAGGGGATTGTCGATATCGACCCCGTCCATGAAGGGCTTGAGCCGGTTCACGTTGGTGTATTGATAGATCAGTCCAACCCATTTGCCGACTACCGAACTGGCGGTGTCCTGCCAGGTGTTCTTCAGGTGCTCCAGCACCAGGTGCTCCGGAAATTCGGGAACAGGCGCCTGCTTTTCGAGGCTCTTGCCGATACGGTACTGATACTCCCTGAACACCGCGGCGCTGAAGTGACTGAAATAGTTGTCCGGCATCGGCGGGTATTGTTCGAGCTCGCCGGCGATATAAAGGTTGACGTCGCGTTTGTATTCCTTCAACAGGGAGACCGTGTCGTACTCCGGATGTCCCTGGAAAAAAACGGTTCGAAAACCATCCGGGCTGGTGGCCAGATGCACACCATCGTCATCGGTGGTGACCAGGACTCTCAATCCCGCGGCCTCGAACTGTTCACGGGAAACGCTGTTCCAGCGCGAATGCGGCACGTCGAACACCGAGTTAATTTCAGCCACCAGCGGATGCGTCGGGTTGACTACCTGGTGTCGAAACACGCCCCATTTCTTGCTGCGCTGCTTTTCGCGCTTCTGACCGTAGCGAAAATTCAGCACCGCGTGGGTCGCAAGACAGGAGCATAGCGTCGAGGTGACGTTTTCGTGCGCCCAGTCGGCGACCTCGATCAGCGACTCCCAGAAAACCTCTTCCGACAGATCGGCGCCGATGACGTTCGCGCCGGTAATAATCAGCGCGTCGAGACCCTGTTGCTTGATCTGCTCGAAACTGTCGTAATAGCTTTCGATATGCTCGCGTGCGGCCTCGGCGCGCGGCAATGCATCGAGCGTAAACGGATGCACGAAGAACTGCGCGATCGGATTGCTTTCGCCGATCAGGCGCAGGAACTGACGCTCGGTGGCCTCGAGCGCGGCATCGGGCATCATGTTGAGCAGTCCGATATGCAGCTCGCGAATATCCTGTTGATTGGCATGACCCGGCGCCAGCACGCGCAGGCCCTCGAGACGAAGCTTTTCGAATGTCGGTAACTCGTTGTGGGCAACCAGCGGCATCAGGCATTCCCCTCCGGCTGTCTTGCGATCGCCATTTCCAGCAGCTGCAGGAAGTCGGCATCGTCTTTTACCTGGTCGACCTCTGCCGAGGTTACGGTGTAACCGAGCCGGGCTATTTTCGCGTATCGCGGCAGGCGCGAGCGAAACAGGCGCGGGAAAACCCAGCGCGCAAACTCGTCGGGATCGATCTGGGCGGCGTACTCGAGCCCGGTCTCCTCGAAATACATTTCCAGGTGCTGCTGCAGGAAATCCGGCCGGTAGTAAAGCGGCTTGGGATCGGAAACCGCGCGCTCGATCAATACCTGTTCCTGCGCATCGTTGGTAACCTGGATATACAGGATTAACGTATTCTCGACCAGGATATCCATGACGCCCGGCTCGTCGAGTTCGCACAGGCTGCCGCCGACGTCGTTGACGAAATGCGTGTAGCCGTAAATCTTGCGGGCCTTCTCGATGAAATGCGGAATATCGTACATCGCGTCGACTTCCGCCTGGCGGTAAATCGCCTGGCGCTCGATGAATTCGCCCATCTCGACGCCACCCAGCTCTGGATTACCGAGTTTACCGACGAAGCTCAGCACCGGGCCCAGGTCGTTGACGCGAATATTGTTCTTGATGTAAATCCAGTCCTTGCGCAACAGTTCCCGCAGGAACGGCACCTTGATCGCCTGTTCCTTGAGCATGTCGATAATATGCTCGTCCAGGTAGCGGGTGCCGATGCGGTAGTCGCCGGAGTAATGAAACCAGTTACTGCCGCGCAGCTTGGCCGACAGGTAGGATTTACCCACACCCGACATACCGACCAGGGTAACGCGCTTGTTGTCCCAGTCGCGGAATTCTTCGACGCTGAATTTCAAGATTGGCTCCATCAAGTTTAGCGCCCAGATTATGCATCAACAGGGGCCTCGGTGAAACCTGAAGTTAAGTCTGGTTTTGCTTTACCCGGGTTTTCTAGGGACTATAATCCTGTTACTTTTTTTCCGGATCAGCGCGTGGAACTCGAGTTCGACTACGTCATTATCGGTGCAGGTTCCGCGGGCTGCGTGCTCGCCAATCGCCTTAGCGCCGGTGGTAAAGACACGGTACTGGTGCTCGAAGCCGGCGGCAGTGATAAACGTTTCTGGATTCAAACCCCGATCGGGTACGGCAAGACTTTTTACGATCCCTCGGTCAACTGGATGTACAACACCGAGAAAGATCCCGGTATCAATAACCGCCAGAGTTACTGGCCGCGCGGCAAGGTACTGGGCGGCTCGAGCTCGATCAACGCCATGGTTTACATTCGCGGTCAGGCGGCCGACTACGACGACTGGCGCGACCTCGGTAACGACGGCTGGGGCTGGGACGAGGTGTTGCCCTATTTCATCAAGTCGGAAACTTACTCGAATGGCGGCAACCAGTACCGCGGAGCTGAAGGTCCGCTACATGTCAGCAACGTCAGCAGCCAGCACCACCCGCTGTGCCAGCGTTTCTTTACCGCCGCCAAAGAATGTGGCTTCGAGTTCAACCCGGACTTCAACGGCGAAACGCAGGAAGGCGTGGGTTATTACCAGATCACCACGCGCAACGGCCAGCGCATGTCGACGGCGCGCGCCTACCTGCACCCGGCGCTCAAACGCGACAACTGCCACGTCATCACGCAGGCGCATGTCACCCGCATCCTGTTCGACAATACGAGCGCCACGGGCGTCGAGTTCCTGCAGGGCGGGCAGCGCCGCCGGGTCAGGGCGCGCCGCGAGATCATCGTCAGTGCCGGTTCGATCAATTCGCCCCAGGTATTGCAGCTATCGGGCATCGGCGACGCCGGGATACTGAAAAACCTCGGCATCGACCCGCTGGTAGAGCTGCCCGGGGTTGGCAGAAACCTGCAGGATCACCTGGACTGCTGTTATTACTATCGCTCGCGCCTGCCAACCCTGAACAACCAGCTGGCGCCGTGGTGGGGACGAATGCTGGCGGGGATGCAGTACCTGCTGTTCAGAAACGGCATGCTGTCGCTCAGTATCAACCAGGCTGGCGGGTTCATCAGGAGCCACCCTTCCCGGCCGCGGCCCAACATCCAGACCTATTTCAACCCGATGTCCTACACCACTGCGCCACCGGGACAACGACCATTGATGCGCCCCGACCCCTACGCGGGATTTGTCAATTCGATCGGCCAGATTCGGCCCCTGAGTCGCGGCCACCTGCAGATCGATTCGGCCGACCCGCTGGCGCCGGTCAAGATATACCCCAACTACCTGTCAGAGGAAGAGGACGTCACGCAAATGCTGGAAGGCGTGCGCCTGCTACGCAAGCTGGCGAGCTGCCCGTCGCTGGCCGAGATCATCGAGGAAGAGATTACCCCCGGTGCCGAAGCGCAGAACGATGCCGACCTGATCGCCGATATCCGCGAGCGCAGTTCGACCGTTTTTCATCCGACCTCGACCTGCATGATGGGTCCCGATCGCGGTAACGCCGTGGTCGACTCGCAGTGCCGGGTCTACGGCACGCAGCGTCTGCGGGTGGTCGATGCATCGGTGTTTCCAAGCGTTATTTCGGGCAATACCAACGCCCCGGTCATCATGGTCGCGGAGAAAGCCGCCGACCTGATCCTCGCCCAGCCGGAGCGTTAAGGTTTCCAGCAGTCCACTAACCGCAACTAGACCGGCCGATAGTCCGTTCGTCGGCTTCAGCGCAATGATGATGAGCATCCTGCTGTTTTCACTGATGGATGCCAGCGTCAAGTGGCTGGGGGCTATCTATCCTACCGCGCAAATCATGTTCTTTCGTTGCGCTATCGCGTTGATCCCGGTGGCAGTAATCATCTACCTGCGCGGTGGCCCCCGGATCCTGAAAACCAGGCACAAGGAGCTGCATCTGTTACGCAGCGTGCTCGGCATCGGCGCGATGGGATTCGCGTTTTACGCCTTCTCGTTGATGCCGCTAGCCGAGGCGATCTCGATTCTGCACACCGCGCCGTTATTCATGACCGCGCTGTCGGTATTACTGCTGCGCGAGCACGTCGGTATCCGGCGCTGGACGGCAATCGTTCTCGGTTTCATCGGCATGCTGATCGTGGTGCGCCCGGGCGCCGACATGCTGGCCAGCGGCAGCCTCTACATGCTGACGGCCGCGTTCCTGATCGGTTGCACCACCATTATCATTCGCTACCTGGGACGCATCGACGACCCGGTTTGCATCACCTTTTACTTTACCGTCACCGGGGTGCTGGCAAGTACGGCCGGGATGCTTGTCCAGGGATGGCAACAACCCCCGCTGACAGATCTCGTGCTGCTGTGCCTGGTCGGACTGTTCGGCGGCATGGCGCAGTACCTGATGACGCTGAGTTACCGCCATCTCGCGGTCGGCATCCTGGCACCGTTGAAATACCTGACCATTGTATTCGGCGGCTCTATCGGTTACCTGGTGTGGGGTGAGATTCCCGACCCAAAGAGTGTTATCGGTATCGGCATTATCGTTGCCACCGGCCTCTACACCCTGCACCGCGAACTGACCCACGGAATCCGCGACAAACCATGATCAAGGCTCAGCATCTACGTGCCTACGCATTGCTCATCGTCACGACCTGGTGCTGGGGGCTGAACGCGATTATCAGTCGCCTCGCGGTCGGAGAGATCTCGCCCATGCAATTGGTAACCTTTCGCTGGCTCGGCGTGGTGCTGTTGCTGCTGATATTCGCGCGCCGCCAGATCGCCAGGGACTGGCCGGTGCTGCGCCGGCACCTGCCGTTCCTGTTCCTGATGGGCAGCTGCGGGTTTACCGCTTTCAACGCGCTGTTTTACGTGGCCGGCCACCATACCAGCGCCATCAATATCGGTATTTTACAGGGTTCTATTCCGATATTCGTGCTCGTCGGCAGCCTGCTGATACTGCGCCATCCGATCAGCGCGATCCAGGGCATCGGCGTCATCGCTACTCTGCTCGGCGTCGCCATCGTGGCTTCGCGCGGAGACCTCGGCGAACTCGCGGCACTGTCGGTCAATCGAGGCGACCTGTTCATGTTGATCGCCTGCTTTTTCTATGCCGCCTACTCGATCGGGCTGAGCCGCCGCCCCAACGCCAGCGCGCTGGCCCTGTTCGCCATCATGGCCACGGTCGCGTGGCTGGTTTCCCTGCCACTGGTGGCTTTCGAGACCTGGCAACTGGGCTGGAGTTCGCCGTCGCCCACCGGCTGGTTCCTGGTGCTATTGGTGACAATCCTGCCGTCGTTTGTCGCGCAGATCTCGTTCATTCACGGCGTGGCGCTGATCGGACCGGGCCGCGCCGGCGTGTTCGTCAACCTGGTGCCGGTATTTGCCTCGATCATGGCGGTGATTTTCCTGCAGGAAGTGTTCGAGCTCTACCATGCGCTTGCGCTGGCGCTGGTGCTCGGGGGAATCGGCCTGTCCGAAATTGGCAAACCAGGGCACTGAGCCCGATTAATCCCTAGTCGCTACTGATTTCGATCGCTACCATACCGAGTGATTCCATCACCTCGAATACCATTTCATCGGCCAGCTGACAGGCACTGGCAATCTGCTCCAGCGAGAAATGGCCCTGATCCCAGTTTTCGATGTCGTCGAGAATATTACGTGTTTCCTCGTCGTCCAGCGGCGGCACATACTCGCTGAGTTTATTGGCCAGGTAAATCAGGTGGGTGGCGAACCGATGCGGCCCGTCATGTACCACCTCGTGATGGTTGCTGGCGCAATCGATTAGCAATTGCGGCAGGCCCCAGTGTTGCATCAGGGCTTCGCCGACAGCCGTATGCGTAACCCCAACCTGTTGCAGCTCGGCGCTCAGGATATCGATCCGCTTCTGGATCATGAATTCCTCGGCCGACAACATACGCTCTGGAAACTTCTTGATTAACAGTAGCTTACCTATATCGTGCAGCAACCCGGCGGTAAACATGGCGTCGGGTTCCGCGATCTGGGCAACCTGCTGGGTCAGCTGGCGCCCGATGATCGCGGTCTTGATACTGTGCTGCCAGAATGCCTGCATCGAAAACGCGGGATTATCGTCGCTGCTGAAGACGCCACGCAGCACCGAACCGATCAGGATATGCTTGAGTCGTTCCCGGCCCAGTAGCGACACCGCCTGGGCGATCGAAGATACCTGGTTGGGCAGGCCATAGTAAGCGCTATTGACCATTTTCAGCACGCGCGTAGAGATCGCCGGATCGTTTTGCACGGTATTGCCAATTTGCTGCACGCTGCTGTTTTCGTCTTCGAGCTGCTCCGAGACGCGCAGGTATATTTCAGGCAGGCTGGGCAGGTCCTGGCCCTTGCCAACAAGCTGTTCCAGCGTCACGGGCGGGATAATATCGAGTTCGGCGTTTCGCATAATGCAATTGAGCATAGCAGAGAAATTTAGGGATATAGCGTCGAATATCTGACATTCCGGATCGAGCAACCAGGGGTCGGTGCGGCGCCTTATTTTGCCATATATAGGCTTGCCGGGTACCGCTTCGGGAATCCCCAAACACTGTTAAAAATTCGGATTACTAACGCGAATTCTGCGCTATTAGCGGAGAGGGTAATCGAAACGTAAGAATGAGGCTTGGTCGATGTAAAACTTCGAACGGCAATAAGCAATTGTCAGGATCGGCATTGAGAAAGGATTTGCCTCATATTAACAAATTACTTTAACTTTATATTTTATATTATTGATTTATATATATTTAACTCTATTTTTGATATCGCTTCTAGCAGATCACTACTTGCCGATGGACTATTGAATGGATGCGCGCCTGGAGAGATTGTGCGGCACATCCTTGTGCCGCAGCACCCCTACGGACGGCTAATGCCGCCCTCCGGGGCCGCCCTGCGGGCGTCCAAAATCGCTCCCGGCGATTTTGTCGAACTGGGAGTTCTCATCTGATCCCGCAGAAACCCCATTCACAAAAAAAAACCCCGCTTTGCGGGGTCTTTTTATGAATGGCGCGCCTGGAGAGATTCGAACTCCCGACCGCTCGGTTCGTAGCCGAGTACTCTATCCAGCTGAGCTACAGGCGCATAAATTCGAAGGCGCGATTCTACGGATATTTACGGCATTTTACCAGAGCCTTTTCAATAACTTGTCATCCCGCGGCTCGACGCGGGATCCATAGAAAAATCCCGCTTCAGGTATTCCAATCCTTGAGGTGGATGCCGGATCGAGTCGGTCATGACGCCTGAAACAACCGGGAATTAACCGATATACTCGCGCTTGGCGTGGGCACCGACGTTGCACAGGATTTCGTAGGCGATGGTTTGCGAGCAGTCCGCGAGATCGTTGACGCCTGGGCTCGCGCCGAACAATGTGACCTCGTCGCCTACCCGCAGCCCCGGCACCTCGCTCGCGTCGACGGTGATCATGTCCATCGAGACGCGGCCGACAACGTCGCACAGCTGGCCCTTGATCTCCACCTGTGCAGTATCGACCTTGTGGCGCGGATAACCGTCCGCGTAGCCGGTTGCGACCACCGCGATGGTCATGTCCCGCGGACAGGTATAGGTGTTGCCATAGCCGATCACATCGCCGCTGGCGTGGGGATTGACCGCGAGCAGGATCGATTTCATCGTCATCACCGGCTGAAGATCGCGCTGCGCGGCCTTGCGATCCGACATCGGGTCGGCGCCGTAGAGCGCGATCCCGGCACGCGCCCACAGGCGGTGGGCGTCCGGCCAGCCGAGAATGCCCGCCGAGTTGGCGATGCCCCACTCGTAGCCGTTGAGGTCGAGCGCGCGTACGTTTTCGATCTGCGAGCTGGTAAACGAGCATTCCAGGTCGTCGGCATTGGCGAGGTGGGTCATCATTCGGATGCTGCCGAGCGTATTCAACTCTCCAAGCCGGGTCAGCACATCGTTGGTGGCGTCGGTCGGAAAGCCCAGCCGGCCCATACCGGAATCGATTTTCAGCCAGACGTCGAGGTCGTTCAGGTCGCCGCCATCACGCAGGCAATCGAGATGAAACGGGTGATGCAGCACCGGGTCGATGCCGAGGCCGATGCAGGTCTGCAGCTCGACCGGCGTGGTAAAGCCGCCCATCACCAGGATTTTCTGCCTGATGCCGGCCTCGCGCAGCGCCAGCGCCTCGCCGACCGCGGCAACCGCGAAGGCATCCGCGTCATCGAGCGCGCGCGCCACCTCGACCGCGCCGTGACCGTAGGCGTCGGCCTTGACCACGGCAATCAGCCGGTTGCCGCCTGCCACCTGTTTGAGATACCGGTAATTGTGCCTTAAAGCGTCTAGATCGATGATTGCACGTGGATGCCGGTTTGCCCCATGGCTATTCAAACTCGCCCCCGCCGTAATCATCGAAAGCGAGATTCTCGAAGCGTGTGTATTGCCCCAGGAACGCCAGTTTGACCATCCCGATCGGGCCATTACGTTGTTTGCGGATCAGCAATTCGGCCACGCCCTTGTCTGCGCTGTCCTGGTTGTAGACCTCGTCTCTGTATATAAAGAGTATGACGTCGGCATCCTGCTCGATACTGCCCGACTCGCGCAGATCGGACATCACCGGGCGCTTGTCGGGGCGCTGCTCGACGCTGCGGTTTAACTGCGACAGCGCAATGACGGGCACGTTCAGCTCCTTGGCGAGCGCCTTCAGCGAACGCGATATTTCCGATATCTCGGTCGCGCGGTTTTCGGTAGTACCGGAAACCTGCATCAACTGCAGGTAGTCGATGACGACGAGGTCGAGGCCATGTTCGCGTTTCAGGCGCCGGGTGCGAGCGCGCAGCTCGGTCGGCGTCAGCGCGGGCGTGTCGTCAATGAACAGCTTGGCCTTGGATAGCATGTTGACCGACGAAATCAGCCGCGGCCAGTCATGGTCGTCGAGCCGACCGGTACGCAGGTTATGCGAATCGATGCGCCCGAGCGAAGACATCATGCGCAGCGCCAGCTGCTCGCCCGGCATTTCCATGCTGAACACGGCAACCGAACGTTCGTTATGCATGGCCGCGTTCTCGGCGATATTCATCGCAAAACTGGTTTTGCCCATCGACGGACGTCCGGCGACGATGATCAGGTCGGATTTCTGCAGTCCCGAGGTCTTGTCGTCGAACAGGTTGAAGCCGGTGGCGATTCCGGTAATCGCTTCCTTGTTGCGGTACATTTCCTCGACGCGCTTGACCGCGCGCCCGAGCAAGTCGGTAATCGCCTCGAAACCCTCGCGATTGCCGGCGCTCTGCTCGGCGATCATAAATACCTTGCGCTCGGCCTCGTCGAGCAGGTCCTTGCTGGGCCGGCCATCGGAGTTATAGGCGCTGGCGGAGATTTCGTTGCCGACCTGGATCAGGCTGCGCAGCACCGAGTATTCGCGCACGATATTGGCGTAAGCCTTGACGTTGACCGCGGTCGGAGTGTCATTGGCGAGAATACTGAGATAGGCCAGTCCGCCGATGTTGTCGAGTTCGCCCCGCGAACTCAGCCACTCGGAAACCGTGACCACGTCATAAGGTTTGTCGTCTTCGGCGAGCGCATGGATGGCCCTGAAAATCAGGCTGTGGTCGTGACGGTAAAAGTCTTTTTCGTTGACAATATCGGCGATATCGTCCCACGAGCGGTTGTCCAGCATCAACCCGCCGATAACCGACTGCTCCGCTTCCAGCGAATGCGGCGGGACCTTGAGGTCGTCGACGCGCTG
>Ga0316201_10004865_pt1 | contig 10219 bp, 9 predicted proteins | sample CS6wburrow_MG_FD_204516 | JGI IMG/M metagenome (GOLD analysis project Ga0316201, IMG submission 204516) | Coastal sediment microbial communities from Delaware Bay, Delaware, United States - CS-6 worm burrow | ecosystem: Environmental > Aquatic > Marine > Coastal > Sediment | place: USA: Delaware...
GCACTAAATTGAACTTGAAATTTTTTCATCATTTTGGTGTTCCTTTAGTTATTGATAAAGTCAACTATTCTATTTAATTTTCATTAAGATGACAAGTTTTTATTAAATAGAATTGCCATTTTTAAGTTTAATTTAACATAAACAGTCAGTCAATAAAAATTGGGTATATAAATTTTATGATTACATTAATTAATATTAATGGTTTAGTTGGTAATATGAAACAATTAGAATTGCTGGGGCACGGGAGTGAAGGTTGATTACTAAAGCTATTTAAGTTATTTTTAAAAAATGACTATACAAACCTACTCACCTGAAATTGAAACGCAAATGCGTAACTTCTATAGCAGTTTATCAGAAAAAGATCGTCGTCGCTATGCAGCCATAGAAGCTTTGAAGTTAGGATATGCTGGAATCAGCTATATCACGTGTTTGGATGTGACCGACATACTATTGGACAAGGAATACAGGAATTACGCGAATCATTGCAAGAAAAAGAGCAACGGATTCGCCAACCTGGCGGTGGACGAAAATCTGTTTTAGCGACAACAGATGGTTTGGAAGAGGCTTTTTTAGGCGTTCTAAGGCGATAGCGGGAAAATAATATACCCATAGAGAAATAAATATTTTTGAATAACACCGTTTTTTTTAATTTTGTGTGTGTATTTTATTTAGCCGCAACCGCCTAAAGGATCATACTGCTGGTTTAGCAATGAATGATAAAGTTAAATGGACTAACCTGACACGACAGGAAATTGCTGACAAACTTGGAGAAAAATATTTTCCTGTTAGCGTCACTGTAGTTGACCAACTGCTTGAAAAACAAGGCTATCGCCCACCTCAAGCATTTAAGAGCGAAGCGAGGAAAAAGAATATTCCAGACCGCGATGAACAATTTAATAACATAGCTCTACTTAAGGAAGAATACCATGCAAATGGCAATCCAGTGATGAGCATGGATGTCAAAAAAAAAGAACTAATTGGGAATTTTCACCGCCGAGGAACATTGCAAACACTTGAACCAGTGCGTGTTAATGACCACGATTTTGAGTCACTAGCAGATGGCTTCGTTAAACCCGATGGTCTTTATGACCTTTATCAAAACCTCGGTTAAGAACGAAGGGAAGCAGTCACGATACCTCTGAATTTGCTTGTGCTTGTATTGGTCAATGGTCGCTTAATCATGGTCAGTTTGACTATCCCAAGGCTAGTAGCATTCTGATGCTATGTGATTGTGGAGGAAGTAACAATGCACGTTACTACATTTTTAAACAAGACTTACAAAGGCTTGCTGATGAGTTAGGCATTGAAATCCGTATTGCTCATTATCCACCTTACACCTCAAAGTATAACCCCATAGAACATCGCTTGTTTTGCCATATTACTCGGGCTTGCCAAGGTGTTATAAGAGTGTCGAACTTGTACGTGAACTTATGAACAAAACAAAAACCACGACGGGTCTCAAAGTAAAGTTCTAACCACTATCTTGGATAATACCTTTGAAACAGGGCGCAAAGTGACCAAAGACTTTAAGCAAAATATGCCTATTCATTTTGATTATTTTTTACCGAAATGGAACTACGTTGCAAAGCCTTCTACAACAGTAGAAGGTTAAGTTATTAAATCCTGAATCCTACCGAGACATATATACCCTTGGGAATATTGGATGAGGATATTGGGCAACTCTATATTATTTTTGGGTATACTCAGCACGGGAACAAACTTAACTTTTCTAATGAGGCTAATGGGCAAAAAAAAAGACTTTGCCACCCTTTATAAAAGTTAAAATTGTGCCCGCGTGCAGTATATTCAAACAAAACGAGTGATTTTATTGTTGATAGCTTGGTTGAATGGTTTCATAATTTGAATGAATCAGAGCAGCTGTCCATTACTCTGATTCAAATAAAAATTGAGAATGGCCCAGAGAGCAGTGGGGTACGGACCCAATTTCTCAAGCGTATGACAGAGTTTGCAAAAGCAATTGGAAAATCCATTCAACTTCTATATTATCCACCATACCACAGCAAATACAATCCTATTGAACGCTGTTGTGTTATTTTACAGCTTAATTGTAACTTAGGTTTATTGACAGATACTAAAACTATGTTGAAATGGGCAAAAACAATGACTTTTCAATGCCTTCACCCTATTATCAGCTTGACTAAAAAGTTCTATAAGAAAGGCATTTCACTGACCAAAAAAGCTATGAGAAAAATTGAAGCAAAAATCGACAGAAATCCATCTCTACCAAAATGGGATATTTATATTCTGCCAGATTAAAATTGTGGTACTTTATTTTATGGAAATTACCTAACCTCTTCAAAGTTAACAGGTTTTAGATACCTTTTCCCCAAGATTTCACTGATAATAGTTCATTGATCATTGATCACTGAAATGAGTTGTGTAGTGGAACAACCTTCTAAATAATCTAAGGTTAACACCTGCCCGCCTTGTGCAAGTACACAGTCGCTACCTGCAATTTGATGCACTTCATAATCACCCCCTTTGACTAAAACATCGGGTATAATTTTACAGATCAACTCTTTTGGTGTGTCTTCTGAAAACGGTATAACCCAATCAACACATTCTAGCGCATTTAAAACAGTCATTCTTTTTTCTAATGTATTGATCGGCCGATTATAGCCTTTTAAGCGGCGTACTGAGTCATCGTCATTGACGGCGATAATCAAGTGATCACCCAGTTGTCGCGCCTGCGTTAAATACTGAATATGCCCTGCGTGTAGAATATCAAAACAGCCGTTAGTCATCACAACGCTTTCACCATTAGCTTGCGCCGCTTTGACGGCCGATTGTAAGGTGATTGCATCATGTAGCCCTTTCCCATGTTGTTTGTGCAAAGCGTGTTCTAGTTCGGCAAGACTGACATGGCTTGCACCGAGTTTAGTAACCGTTATCCCAGCGGCTAGATTAGCCTGTGCTGTTGCACTGATCCAATCTTGTCCAGCGGCTAATCCGGCTGTTAAAACACTGATAACCGTATCACCTGCGCCGGTGACATCAAAAACTTCATGTGTATGGGCTGGCAAGTGTAAGGCCGGATGGCCTTGGCGCAATAACGTCATACCGTCTTGGCTACGGGTAATCAGCAGTGCTTCTAGGCCTAAGTGTTCGCATAATGCTTGACCTTTTTCAACCAATTGCGTTGGTGTTGTACAGGGGCCAACAACCGCTTCAAACTCGCCTAGATTGGGCGTGATGGCAGTTGCACCTTGGTATTTGCTAAAATCACAGCCTTTCGGATCAACTAAAATGGGTTTATTAGCAGCACGAGCATAACGAATTAATGTTGTTGGATCGACTAACGTACCTTTGCCGTAATCAGATAAAATAACGGCATCAACATACTCAAGTTCAGTTTGCATCTTATCAGATAGCAATTGCGTGTCTAGGTTAGTGAAACGGTCTTCAAAGTCTAGCCGTATGAGTTGCTGATGGTGACTGAGAACACGTAACTTAGTAATGGTGGGTTTATCAGCTAACTGAATAAACGCACACTGTACGCCTTTTGCCTTCAATTGTGTTAAAACACGCTTCGCAGCGTCGTCTGTGCCAGTGATGCTTATAAGCGTCACTTGTCCACCAAGTGCGCGGATATTCAAGGCAACATTGCCAGCACCACCTGGACGTTCTTCTTGTTGTTTAATGTGAACGACAGGTACTGGCGCTTCTGGAGAAATTCGCGATGTGATACCATGCCAATAACTATCTAACATGACATCGCCTATAATTAAGATGCGAACTGATTCATACGTGGGCATGTCGGGAGTCATATAAATTGGTGATTTTGAATTGGCGAACTGATTCATACGTGGGCATGTCGGGAGTCATATAAATTGGTGATTTTGAATTGGGAATTAAAATAGCGTTTTAATCGTTCAATCGTTCAGTAGTAAATAATGCTTGATAGCTTTTCGATCAAGTTGGGCAATAAAGACTGCGTTAACCCATAAAGCACGATTTATCACTACCCCTTGAACGCAGCAGATCACAGCGGTTCACAGAGATAAATTCTAAGGCAAACCGTAGCCTGTTGCAAAACCTTGGAAAACTTTCAGGCTTTTTTTTAACTCATGAACCTTGAATAGATTGAGGAGTCTTTATGAAAGCATTTTTTATCGGTTTAGTGTTGTTTTTTTGCTTAGCTACTTTGTATGCAGCAGACACTTTTCCACCGCCCTTTATAGCTGAATACATGCTTTCGGCTAGAGGTATTCCAGTGATTGGGGAGGGCCACATTGGCAAAGGCACACGGACTTTAACTTATCTTCCAAATGGGCAGTTTGAATTTAAAAGTTTTGCTAAAACCACAGGCTTAGCTGCTTTCATTAAAAAGATTCGTATTGAAGAACGTACTCTGTTTACACGAGTAGATGGGAAAATCCTGCCTTTGGAATATAGCTATCATCAAACTGGTAGTCAATCTCGAAACCATACGGTTTCTTATGACTGGGATCAAGGCATAGCAAAGAACACATACAAAGGCCAAACTCAGGTTATCCCGCTTGAAGAAGGCATACTGGATAAACTGCTCTATCAAATTGTGTTGATGCAGGAATTAATGCAAGGCAAGCGTCAACTTGAATACAAAGTGGTGGGTAAAAGCAAAATCGCCCTCTATCGGCCAACTTTTATTGATTGGGAGTTTGTTGAGACAGGGGAAGGCAGCTTGAGTACACTCAAGTATGAGCGCAAATCAGAAAACGGCAAACGGCGTACCCTTTTATGGTGTGCGCCCCGTTTGCATTATTTACCCGTACAAGTTGAACATATTGAAAAGGATGGGGAAGTGTTCAAGATGGTATTGCAATCTTTTATTTCTCAGTAACTGATTATAACGGATGAAAGTTGATCGCTTATCAACACGCCAATACCGAAGGTATTAAATGTGAATAGCCCCAGGCGGAACCCTTATTGTTATACCTAAAAATGGCAATGACTTAAATTTTACTGTTATTAATCAATGATTTAATTAGTTTTTCATTTCACATTTGATGAGTGAAATAAAACGGAATTTTTTAAATTAATTTTTTAACTAATTCAATGTGTTAAGTGAAAGAGTCATTTTTTTTTAAATTGCCATTTTTAGGTGATATATGATTCATCTAGCTAAACTTTCTGGCGGATTATTTGACCTTTATCATCACGATTATACTGCACGCGGGCACAACTGAAACTTTTATGTAGGGCAAAAAGGCAAAATATTTGCCCACCATCCTCATTAGAAGAGTTCAGTTTATTCCCGTGCTGAGTATAACTCGTTTTCGTCTTTAATACTGTCTTCTCATAATAATTCGTTCGCTTTCTTTGAAAAGCGCCGTTCAAATTCCGGTTCCAAACTCGAATAGCCATCGTTGCAATGCTCTCCATAGAGTTGTATGAGCAACATCACAATGTAACTCATCTCGCATGACAACGACGAATTCTTTCTATATATACCGATTAATTATAGATAGGTGGTAAGCCTACAGACTGCTTTGATTGCATTCTACCCATCCCTGTGTGTGTTCTATCACGATTTCCAATAAAGCTTGTATGTGTTCAAGGTGATCATTCAATGCTGGAATGTAGTGAAATGCTTCCCCTCCTGATTGTAAAAAAAATTCGCGGTTTTGTTGATCGATTTCCTCTAAGGTTTCTAAACAGTCTGCTGCAAAACCGGGGCTGATGACATCAACTCGTTTTACTCCCGCTTGGGCTAAGCCTTTTAAAGTTTCGTCGGTATAAGGTTTTAGCCATTCTTCTCGTCCAAATCGTGATTGAAATACCACTTGCCATTTTTCTTCAGGTAACTTGATTTGTTCTGTTACCAAGCGAGCGGTTTTGTGACATTCGCAATGATAAGGATCGCCGGCGAGAAAAAAACGTTTGGGAATGCCATGAAATGAAAACAATAACTGATCTGGGGTACCGTGTTCGGCCCAATAGCTTTTGATCTGCGTTGCTAAAGCATGGATATAGGCTGCGTGATCTGGGTAATGTGATACAAAGCGCACATCGGGTATCCAACGCCAGCGTTTCAATACGTCTGCAATGGCATCAAAAGTCGAGCCTGTTGTGGAAGAGGAATATTGCGGATATAGGGGTAGGATTAAAATATGTCGTGCATTCGCTTGACGCAATTTTTCTAAAGCTGAAGCGATGGAAGGATTGCCATAACGCATTCCTAAAGCAACGGTCATAGAACCTGTAAAATGCGCTTTAAGCACTTGCTTAAGGGCTTGGGCTTGGGCTTGACTAATCGTTAATAAAGGCGATCCTGTTTCCGTCCAAATCTTTTGATAATTACGGGCTGTACGGCGTGGACGAACGCGCAAAATGATCCCGTGCAAAATCAACCACCATAACCAACGCGGCATTTCTGTTATTCTCGGATCTGCTAAAAATTCTCCTAAATAGCGACGTACTGCGGCCGGTGTAGGGGCATCCGGTGTGCCCAAATTGACTAATAAAATACCCGTTGTGGGTAAACTATCGTGAGCATAAGAAGAAGTATTATAAAAAGACATATTAATTGCTAATTGCTAGTTATTAATTAATAATTATTAATTAATAATTATTAATAATAAAGCCGTCAAAACGAGAGGCTTTAAAAGTGTAAGGGTTTTGGGATTAAGGCTTATGGGCCCTCGCCATAAGCAACTTGTGTATAACGATGAGGCGCGAACCTTTGTTATCGCCCTTTCGTATTTTGGTGTTAAATGTGAAAAAAAAAGCCGTGTCCCAAACGCAGGTACACGGCTACTAAACTTAAGGTAGGTTAGTTATAAAATCGGAAAGCGAAGGTTAAAAGTCGCAGGTTAAAAGTCGCGCTTAATCTTAGCTTTAAAAAACCCGCTATCCTTGGATGAAAAGCCACTGTTTCCAGTTGTTGGGATAGGTTATTTCATAGTCAGCAGTACCATCCCCGTTTTGATCCGCAACTTCTTTTAGCTTTGCAGTATCCGTCGTTGCTGGCGGTATTGACTGGCCTTCTGGATAACTGGGTTGTTCTTGGTTCAAACTCAATTGCCCTTGAATGATGACTTTGCCATCGGCTCCCTTGAGAAGAACGTTACCGTCTTCATCTATACTCACCTTGCCATAGGTATTCAGTGCGTTTTGTAGCGCAGCTTCATTACCTGCGACGGGACACAGCTTCCAGGATTGTGCAGAGCTATTGCTGCTTTCAAAGTCTAAATACTTACAAGCACTGCCAGGTATATCAACCAGTTTAGCCCCAGTTACTCGTCCACTCCGCGTAGCTTTTCGCACTTGACTATAGATGGCGGGACGCACGACGTAAACAACACCACCTATGTATACAGTGACAGTATCGCCATCCGTTTCCAGTCCAAAATCGTCAGGGCTCGCATCACCCAGGCCAAGGGCATACAAAACGGCTTCTTGAACGTCTTGAGGCACCATATCATACTCAATGAGCTGTATTTCCGCATCACCACTGGTGGCATAAAGCCAAGAACGATAGTTACATTCCTTAGCTGGCCATTCAATGGATTCGATGTCATAATATTCAGGCACATTCTTAAAGGTGCGACTGGCAACAACTTCACATGCCTCCGGATCGTAGGCCACAATACCAATGTTATTCTTGTGATGGGCAGTTAAAAGCAAGATATCATCAGGCTGCATTTCCATACCTTCAATCTCTGCCCGAAGTATGCCTTCGCAAACCCGTTCTAATTTTTGGGACAGATAATTGTACGCATACAAATCTGTACCAGTATCTGTCACTACCGTACCATAGAGCTTTTGACTATCATTGCTCCAAGCAATCGCTTGAATGCCGGGTTTTTCAAACGGAAAAGCCTTAACCAGTGTGCCAAGATTGTTTTTGTCCGAAGCATCCGGATCAATAATAATGGGCCCCGTGGGACTACATTGTGTCCTGTTACCGCCTCTGGCCCATCCCCACAAGGTATTATCAGTGAGTCTGACCGCAAATGCAGAAACTTCACAGAAACCGGTTAGACCGATCTGGGTCACGAAACCGCTAGTACGGTTGACCTGATAAACCGCACCATCAGGAATGCCTGTGACTTGATCAGAACCTGAACTGGCATATAACTTACCGTTCTCCTGATCTAAAGCCAAACCTTCTAAATCATGTCTGGGATACAAGGGTCCTAGTGGTCTAATCGCACCTGTGCCACTTGCTGCAAAGGGGTCGATTTCAATCATTTGAGAATCATACTGGCCCTCATCATGTACCGCATACATCAGACAAGTATAATTGGGTGGCACCATTTCCGGTCGGCAAGACAGTGCTTCGTAATCCTGTTGCGGTTGTTCAGGCTGCTTCAACCGTCCAAGGTAGGCCGCTGCCCCTGTTGCTTTATTGATCTCATAGATCCGATTCTTAGCTGTGGGATCGAGATGTTTATTGTGTCCACCATTACCCGTGGTGCCGTAAAGTCTGAATGAACCATCGGGTTTTGCAATTCTCTCGAAAGCCAGACTTTCTAGATCATCCACTGCATTTGAGCCAACCAACGTCGCAACGCCAGTCGGTTTACCGTTGGCTTTCTCAAGGGTAGCCAACACACTCGTCACACCATTGCCTGTATTGGCAACAATATAGAGTGTTCCATCAGCCGGATCACTGGCAATATCATCAATATCATAATATTGCGGATTGCCTTCGATTCTAACCACCACATAGTCTTGGTTTGGTCCAAAAGCGTTTGGTACAAATTGACCCGTATAGGGATTGATCTGAAACAACAGATCGTATAGCTGCGGTGTCCGATGTTCACGGCGGTGAGTCCCATAAACGAAACCTTCACCCCCAAAATCAAAAGTCAGGCCATCAATGTCATCAAAAGTAATCAGGCCTTCTTCACCATTGCCCGTGCCTATACCATTACCGATGGGCTCAAATTGAGCCGTTTCCAAATTAAGCGTACCAAACCGAGCACCGTCGCTACCATCTGCCGGCTCAGCCGCAGCATAGAGCACTTTTCCGGCTATATCAAAGGCCACTGCCTCCATGTGTAGCGTGCTAGTCGTCCCAACTTCTTCAATCTTGCCATTGACATACGTTCTAACCAAAACATCCTCGGAAGAACCGCGTTTGTCATTGTCAGCAACGGCATAACACATCGTATCCATTACCGGCTCATCTTGTGCCATCGCCAGGTTATGGTAAAGCGAAGTCATAGAAACACTTGTGGCAATTATGCATAATAACGAATGCCTCAATGGATGTTTTAAATGCTTATTCATTTTGTCCCCCTTCTGTGGGCTTTTGTAAACAAAAAATAACAGCTCTGTCAAGCGAATTATTATGGTTGTCCCCATTTTTTGACTCGTCAGAATATAAAAAAAATCAATAAATTTTCAGCCCTGATTTTTGGATATAATTGGATATTATATTATTAATAAACTAACGCAATTTTTAAACCAAAAAGAATAAATCCTGATTTTTAATACAATATTTGTTTAGTTTGAAATCATTTTTTTGCAAAATACAATGCAAAATCAAAACATTATTGCAAAATAAGAATAATGCGTTTCTTCTAATTCAAGTTTGTTTCGGTCACGTACCCACTTTAGTTTGTTTAGAGCTATGTACCCACTTTAGTTTGCAAACAAACTAAAGTTTGAACGCCTATCTTTGGGTCGTCTTGCTATGTAGCTTGATAGAACGCTGATTCTGCTTCTGATCATGATTTGCGCTGATTTTTTTTGACTCAATCAGTCTAATTCGCATTCTATCCCTCGCACGATAATCAATCACCAACATTGCTGCTTATGTTTAGGAAGGATTACCGATCACTGAACATTGCTCATTGCTCATTGTTCATTGATAATTGTTTCCGCGTTTCCATCAGAATGATGCCTAAGCGATTTTTGCCGCTACCATTACTACCACAACCCCAATAATAATCCCTTGGGGCATTTTCGACTAATTTCTCTTTGCCTGTACTGAGCAACCGTTTTTTGATATCCTCATGGCTGCTAAATTTTGCCAACACCGCTTCTCTCATAATATTATCTTTAACCGTTTCCCAATCGGCGCGTAATGGAACTGAACGTGTGCGGCCCAATTTTTTAGCTTGTGTTGGGTTTGATGCGGTACGAATACGTTCTTCTAATGCTTGTCCGGGAAATTTTTGGGCCTGAAAATAGTGTTCTACTGTAGGCCAATATTTTCCCTTGAGCGTAAAGCCATGTTGGGAAAAGTTTGAAAATTCAGAATAGT
>Ga0316201_10004866_pt1 | contig 10219 bp, 8 predicted proteins | sample CS6wburrow_MG_FD_204516 | JGI IMG/M metagenome (GOLD analysis project Ga0316201, IMG submission 204516) | Coastal sediment microbial communities from Delaware Bay, Delaware, United States - CS-6 worm burrow | ecosystem: Environmental > Aquatic > Marine > Coastal > Sediment | place: USA: Delaware...
CCCGATCAGCCGCCGTCATTTCCCTGCAAAGCCGCAAGACTCCAGCATCTCGCGGGTAATCTGCCCCTGGTTACCCGGCTGCGCCGCGGCATCACCCTGCAACAGCCGCTCCAGGTAGCGTGCCACCAGGTCAACCTCGAGGTTCACCTCGCGGCCGGCGCGGTATTCGTGCAGGGTCGTCTCGGCCAGGGTATGCGGCACGATATTCAGCTCAAAGACCGCACCGTCCACGGCATTCACGGTCAGGCTGACCCCGTCGACGCAGATCGATCCCTTCACGGCGATATACCGTGCCAGTTCGGCGGGTGCCTCCACGCTAAACTGCACCGAGCGGGAGTCCTCGTTACGCGCGCGCACGCTGCCGATGCCGTCGACATGGCCACTGACGAGGTGACCGCCGAGACGCGTCTCCAGTGTCAGCGCCTTTTCCAGGTTGACGGCGTCACCCGTCGACATCGCGCCCAGCCGGGTACAGCGCAGCGTTTCAGCGGACACGTCGGCCAGAAATCCCTGCGGCGTTTTCTCGATCACCGTCAGGCAGACACCACTGACGGCAATGCTGTCACCGAGTTCGACATCGTCCATCGGCAATGCACCGGCAGCGATCGACACGCGCAGGTCACCACCGCGCGCGTCCATGGCGCTGATACTGCCAACGGCCTGTATGATTCCGGTAAACATAAATTCTGATCCGTATTCCGTTTGTCATGTTGCAGGAGCGTCTTGCAGGCACGAATATCGATTCGACAAAATTCGCGCCTGCAAGGCGCTCCTACACACTATTCCAGTTCGCCACCGAGGCGCTGATGCGCCAGTTCTCACCAACCGCGTCTATCGGCAGATTCAGTCGCGCTTGCGAAGCACTCCTGCAATTAACAACCCGGCACTACTCTCGCCTTGTTACAGGAGCGGCTTGTAGCCGCGATTGTTGTTTCGAAAAACTTTGCGGCTACAGGCCACTCCTACACGTTAGTCTGGTTCGCCACCGTGGCGGTGATGCGCCAGTCCTCACCGACTGCGCGCATATCGGTTATCTTCAACTGCACTCGCTGGGCCAGCGTGTCCAGCCCTGGCAGGTCAAACAGGCCGCGCGCTGCGTTACCCATCAGGTGCGGCGCCATGTAGATCACCAGTTCGTCCACCAGCCCTGTCTGCAACAACGCCCCGCACAGACCGGCGCCCGCCTCCAGGTGCACCTCGTTCATCTCCAGCGCACCGAGGTGCTGCATGACCGCCTGCAGATCGAGCCGGCCGTCGACCAGCGGCAGCGCAACCACCTCGACGTTCGCGTGCATCAGCCGTGCGTGCCGGTCGACATCCGTTACGCCCGTCAGCACCAGCGTCCTGCCGGGCTTGTTCAACAACCTTGCAGCCGGTGGCATGCGCAGCCGGCTGTCGAGCACCACGCGCCACGGCTGACCCAGTTCCTCTGCCGACAGGTCTCCCGGTCGCGCCGTCAGTGACGGATCATCGGCCAGCACGGTGTTGATACCCGTCATGATGGCAGAGCTGCGCGCACGCAACCGCTGCACATCGCGACGTGCCGCCGCGCCGGTAATCCACTGGCTCTCGCCACTGGCCATCGCGGTGCGCCCGTCGATGCTCATGGCAAGCTTGCAGCGCACGTGCGGACGTCCCGTGCGCATGCGCATCACAAAACCGGCGTTCAACTGTTGCGCCTCACTGGCCAGCACGTCGACGGCCGTTTCAATACCGGCCTGCTGCAGTGCCAGCAGGCCGCTGCCGGCAACCTGCGGGTTCGGGTCGCGCATCGCGGCAACCACGCGGGTGACACCGGCAGTGATCAGTGCATCGGTGCACGGCGGCGTGCGCCCCTGGTGACAACACGGTTCCAGTGTCACGTAGGCGGTCGCTCCGGCGGCCCGCTCACCGGCCTGCTGCAGGGCATGGATCTCGGCATGCGGCTCACCGGCCTTTTCATGCCAGCCCTCGCCGACGACCTCAGCGTCCCTGACCAGCACGCAGCCGACACGCGGGTTCGGATCGGTGGTCCACAGGCCGCGTTCTGCCAGGCGCAGTGCCTGTGCCATGTACATTTGATCGTTTGCGGGATTCATATTGAATGACGGGAATACAGCAGGAATAGACTGGGAACGACGGATAACACTTTCACAGTATTACTGATGAATTAATGAACGCCTTACATACTCAGTCATCCGGCAACAACGATATCTGGTCCTTGGTGTCTTCCGCGGTCGGTTCCTGTTCCAGTCGCTCGATCTCCTCGCGGAATTCATTGACGTCTTCAAAGCTGCGGTACACCGAGGCGAAGCGCACGAACGCGACCTGGTCGAGCTGGCGCAATTCGTTGACCACCCACTCGCCCAGCTGCCGCGATGCAATCTCGCGTTCGCCACTGGCACGCAGGCGTTGCTGGATGCGCATGATCGCGGCATCGACACGCTCGGATTCCACCGGGCGTTTTTCCAGCGCGCGCATCATGCCGGCCGTGAGCTTGCCTTCGTCAAAGGGCTCGCGTGCACCGCCGCCCTTGATAATGCGCGGCATCACCAGCTCCGGTGACTCAAAGGTCGTGAAACGTTCGCCGCAGTCGAGGCACTCGCGACGCCGACGCACCTGTGCGCCCTCGCTGGCAAGCCGCGAATCGATAACCTTGGTGTCCTGCTTTCCGCAAAAGGGGCAATACATGGTTGCGGATCAGGCGTTCGCGTACACAGGAAAACGCTTGCACAGCTCAAGCACCTTGTTGCGCACGCTGGCGATGGTTTCCTCGTTCTCGACATCGTCCATGACGTCGCACATCCAGCCGGCCAGTTCCTGCACCTCTGCCACTCCGCAACCGCGCGTGGTAATGGCCGGTGTACCAACGCGAATCCCGCTGGTCACAAACGGTGACTGCGGATCATTCGGTACCGCGTTCTTGTTGACGGTGATGTTGGCTGAATCCAGCGCCGCATCGGCCTGCTTGCCGGTAATGCCCTTGTCGATCAGGTCAACCAGGAACAGGTGGTCATCGGTCCCGCCGGAGACGACCTTGTAACCGCGCGACAGCATCACCTCGACCATGGCGCGCGCATTATCCATCACCTGCTGCTGGTATACCTTGAAGGCCGGTTCCATGGCCTCTTTCAGTGCAACCGCCTTGGCGGCGATGACGTGCATCAACGGCCCGCCCTGGGTACCGGGAAAGATCATCGAGTTGAGTTTCTTCTCGATGTCCTCGTTGGCGCGCGCCAGGATCAGGCCACCGCGCGGACCGCGCAGCGTCTTGTGTGTCGTGGTGGTGGTGAAGTCGGCGATGTTCACCGGGCTGGGATACAGGCCGGCCGCGATCAGACCGGCCACATGCGCCATGTCGACCAGCAGCCAGGCGCCGATGCTGTCGGCGATGTCACGAAAGCGCTGCCAGTCGGCCTTCAGCGAGTAGGCGGAAAACCCGGCCACCACCATCTTCGGCTTGTGTTCCTTTGCCAGTGCCTCGACCTGGTCGTAGTCGATCTCGCCGGTATCATTGTTCAGGCCGTACTGCACGGCGTTGAAGATCTTGCCGGAGAAATTCGGTTTGGCGCCGTGGGTCAGGTGACCACCCGCATCCAGGCTCATGCCGAGGATGGTGTCGCCCGGCTTTAGCACGGCAAGATACACCGCGGCATTGGCCTGTGACCCGGAATGCGGCTGCACGTTGGCATAGTCGGCATTGAACAGCGCCTTGGCGCGATCGATGGCGAGCTGCTCGGCGATGTCCACGTACTCGCAGCCACCGTAATAGCGTTTGCCCGGGTAGCCCTCGGCATACTTGTTGGTCAGCACGGAACCCTGTGCCTCCATCACCCGCGGGCTGGCGTAGTTTTCCGAGGCAATCAGTTCAATGTGATCTTCCTGCCGCTGGCGTTCGCCCTGCAGGGCAGCCCAGAGTTCGTCATCGTAGCCGGCTATCTGCATATCCTGATCAAACATTTTCTATAACCTTATGAAGTGGGTAGAAATACCCCGGATCCCGGGAGCAGCAGATAATAGCCGAATTGGCAGGTTCATGCGATACAGAATCACGCTGGTGTTCACCACGAAACAACCGGTTTCAGTCGCTGATCAGGGCCTCAAGCACGGCCGTCCAGGCACGCGCGAGGTTGCCGCGGTTGTACCCGCCCCCGCCCATGGCAAGCAGCCGCCCCTGCGCGTGTCGCTCGGCCAGCACCAGCAGCCGCTGTGTCGCGTGGCGGTGTGCCGCGGGGCTGTAGCACAGGTCGGTAATCGGGTCGCCGGCGATACTGTCCGCACCGCATTGCAGCAGGATGAATTCCGGCCGCCGCGCATCGATAAACGCCTCCACGCGTTGCCAGGCGGCCAGGAACCGCTCGTCGTCCGCCTTCGGGGGCATGGGGATGTTCAGCTTGGTCCCGGTGGCAGCACCGCGGCCGGTCTCGGCCTCGTTACCGGTTCCGGGGTAGAGAAAGCGACCATCTTCATGCAGATCGGCGAAGATCAGCCCTGGATCTCCCTCATAGCTGTAGAACACCCCGTCGCCGTGATGTGCATCGATATCGACATAGGCGATGCGCTGCACGCCGTGCCGGCTTCGCAATGTCTCGATCGCCACGCCGCAGTCATTGAACACACAAAAGCCGGCGGCACTGTCGCGGCGCGCATGATGCAGGCCCGCGATCGGCACGAAGGCACGCGGACACTCGCCCTCGAGTATGCGCTCGATGGCGTCCAGCACGCTGCCGACGACGACCCGGGCAGCGTCGTAGATCCCCGCCACCGCGGGCGTATCGCCACCGTCGAGGTAGCCTTCAGCGGTTTCCGACTGCCGGATCACGCGATCGATGTAGTCGTCGGTGTGAAAACGGGCGAGTTCATCCCGGCTAGCCGCAACCGGTGTACACAGCCGCACGCGTTGATCCATGCCCTGCTCACAGGCATGTTGCCAGAACGCATCCAGCCGATCCGGTCCGAACGGGTGCCCGGCACCGAAACCGTATGCGGCCAGTGCCTCACCGATGTACACACAGGGCGACTTGGACATCATTACTCCAAACTACATTAATAGTTAACTGCAACCAGCCGGAAACGAATACGACCCGACAGACCTGACACCTGCTGATTACCGTCATTGCCGCAATTACTGTCATTCCGCAGTCACTGTCATTCCCGCAATCACCGCCATTCCCGCAACAACTGTCATTCCCGCGCAGGCGGGACAAAAGCGCGCAGCGCGTTGAACGCCCGAAGGGCGGCCCGTAGGGTGAGCGTAGCGAATAATCCAGTCGTCGCTAGCACATTGGGTTGATTCTCTGAATTCCCGCCTGCGCGGGAATGACGCCTCGAGTATGGACCAGGAGGGCCCGACACATGCACCGCCTTCAATACTATAATGCAGCAACCTGACCACCATAAAAATATCGGGATCATGCCAACTATAACCCGCAGCTTGCTGTTATTAATTTATTTTTCAGCAATCCCGTGGTCGCCTGCAGGGGCCGCAGACAGCGTCGAGACCCCCATCGTCAGCCCGGCAACCGTCGCGGGCACGCGCATCGTCAACAGCGAGCAGCTGATCGAGGCGGCCAGCGACATCCCGGGGCTGATCCTGATCGACTCGCGCGTTGCCGCAGACCGCACCGACGGCTTCATCGAGGGGTCTGTCAGCCTGACGGATACGGATACCAGCTGCGCCACCCTCGCCGAGGTCGTGCCTGGCAAGGCAATCCCGGTGCTGTTTTACTGCAACGGCATTCGCTGCGGTCGCAGCGCCAGGGCAGCCGCGGTGGCCGTTGCCTGCGGTTACAGCGATGTCCTGTGGTTTCGCAACGGCATGGAAGAATGGCTCGACAAGCAGTACCCGCTGGTGCACTAGCTGATATGTCCCGTGGCCGAAGCAATTCGACACCGCAGCCCAATCTCGTGTTGCAGCCCTGCGGTCGAATAAATTCGACCCTACACCTGCCGTTTTAAAGCACGTCACCCTGTAGGGCCGAATTCATTCGGCCAACATCCCGTCCCCCGCATTGAACCGCAAGGGCCACCCCGCAGGGCCGAATTCATTCGGCCAATGGCTGTAAGCGGATGACATATCACGAGGAATCACCCGAAGGCCAAATGAACCAGCCCCAGCCGGTCGGCAGGCTGCAAGGGACGCCTCGTGGAAAATGTGTCATTGCGGTTGCCCGCCCGAGTCCGGCGCCTATAATGTGCGTCCTCAGCAACACGTTCCGGGATTACCGTATATATGGCGCAGTACGTATACACCATGAACCAGGTGGGGAAGATCGTCCCACCCAAGCGCAAGATCCTTGAAGATATTTCACTGTCGTTCTTCCCCGGTGCAAAGATCGGTGTGCTCGGCCTGAACGGTTCCGGCAAGTCGACCCTGCTGCGCATCATGGCGGGTGAAGACACCGAGATCGAGGGCGAGGCGCGCCCGCAAGCCGGCATCAAGGTCGGCTACCTGCCACAGGAACCGCAGCTGGACCCGGACAAGGACGTACGCGGCAACATCGAGGAATCCCTCTCGGACCTGACCGACGCGCAGGCGCAGCTGGATGCCGTGTATGCGGCCTACTCCGAGCCGGATGCCGACTTCGAGGCACTCGCCGCCGAGCAGGCACGGCTGGAAAACATCCTGCAGGCCAGCGATGGACACAACATCGACCGCAAGCTGGATGTCGCTGCCGAGGCACTGCGGCTGCCGCCCTGGGACGCCGACGTGACCAAACTCTCGGGTGGTGAACGCCGTCGTGTCGCGCTGTGCAAGCTGCTGTTGTCGAACCCCGACATGCTGCTGCTGGACGAACCCACCAACCACCTCGATGCAGAGAGTGTCGCCTGGCTGGAGCGCTTCCTGGTGGAGTATCCCGGTACCGTCGTCGCCGTCACCCATGACCGTTACTTCCTCGACAACGCCGCCGGCTGGATACTCGAGCTGGACCGCGGCCACGGCATCCCCTGGGAAGGCAACTATTCCTCGTGGCTGGAACAGAAGGAACAGCGACTGGAGGTCGAGGAGAAACAGGCCTCGGCCCGGCAGAAGGCCATGAAGGCCGAACTGGAATGGGTGCGTTCCGGCGCCAAGGGTCGCCATGCCAAGAGCAAGGCACGCCTGGCACGTTTCGAGGAGCTTGCCTCGCAGGAATCCCAGCAACGCAACGAGACCAAGCAACTGTTTATTCCACCCGGTCCGCGACTCGGCGACCTGGTGATCGAGGCCAGCCACATCAGCAAGCGCTTCGGCGATACCCTGCTGTACGAGGACATGAACTTCAACCTGCCGCGCGGCGGCATCGTCGGCATCATCGGTCCGAACGGTGCCGGCAAGACCACGCTGTTCCGCATGCTCACCGGCGCCGAGCAACCCGACAGCGGCGAACTGCGCATCGGCGAGACCGTGTCGATTGCCTGCGTAGACCAGAGTCGCGACAGCCTCGACAGCAGCAAAACGGTCTGGGAAGAAATCTCCGACGGCCAGGACATCATCACCGTGGGCGCACACGAGCTGAATTCACGCACCTACGTGTCACGCTTTAATTTCTCCGGCACCGACCAGCAGAAACACGTCGGCAACCTGTCCGGCGGCGAGCGCAACCGCGTGCACCTGGCTAAATTATTAAAGAGTGGCGGCAACGTGCTGCTGCTTGACGAACCCACCAATGACCTCGACGTGGAGACCCTGCGCGCCCTGGAAGAAGCCCTGCTGGACTTTCCCGGCTGCGCCGTGGTGATTTCACATGACCGCTGGTTCCTCGACCGGATTGCAACACATATCCTCGCCTTCGAGGGCGACAGCCAGGTGGTGTGGTTCGAGGGAAACTATGCCGATTACGAGGCAGACAAAAAACGCCGACTGGGCGCAGACGCCGACCAGCCGCACCGCATCAAATACAAGCGACTGGATAGCTGATACATGTCACCAAAAAGCAAAGAAGAACTGCGCAGGTTCGAACAAAAAATGCACGACAAGGGCAGCGACGGTTTCGCCGACGGTCCGCGCCCGTGGGAACACTGGGACGAGTCGGGCAACCAGGCCAACAGCCGGGTGTGGGAAGGCAGCGCCCGGCGCATCTACGGCTCACGCAGTGCCCACAGCCTCGGTCATCGGCTGTTATCGTTGCTTGCCTTCCTGGCCCTCGCCACCCTGCTGGTCGGGATTGGCGGCGTCTACTACACGCACATGCAGACACAGCAGATTGCGCAGGAAGACATCCGCATCCAGCCCTTGCCCACTATCGACAGGACGCGTTCCGTCAGTCCGGCAGCGGAACCGGTTGCCAGCAAAAAGATTATTCGGGACGTCGATGAACTGAATGTACTGACGGCGCCGGCTGCCGGTAGTGACTCTGCCAGCACGACAGCGATGGCGGCCGACGCTGAAATGGCCGGCGTTGACAGCGACGTCGCGACTGCCCCGCCTGTGGACGAGACAGCCGTTCCTGCACTGGCCGCTGCCGGGACTGCATCAGAAGAACCTGAAGCAATGAGCGCCAGCGAGACCACCGCGCCGCCTGCTGACAGCAACATTGATTCTGTCTCCATAGAAACGGTTGTCACCGAGAAATCGGTCACCACCACCGTGTACACACGCCACCCGCAGCAGGACGAACCCGAGGTCATCGCAGCCATCGAGACCACGCCACCGCCGTTTGCGCATGAAGTGGCAGCTGCAGCCGGAACCGCCGCGGCAGACGCAAGCAGTGCCACTGTCGATCAGACGGCCATGGCCAGTGACGAGGCCAGCGGGGACGCCCTGGCCGATGTTGCGACAGGCATCGAAGCAGACAGCCCTGGCGGGGCCGAAACGGGCGAGACACAGGACATGTTGACGCTGACCTCACTCGAGACAGAGCCGCTACCCGGGGACACGACGACCGACTCGACAAGCATGACTGGAGACAGCGCGACTGTTGCATCGACAGGAATGGAGGCAGGTGCTGATGAGGCAACCACGCTGACGCCAACAGCCGCGCCTCGGGAGACTGCGGTCCCTGCGCCCTTCGAAACACAGGACGATGTTGACGAATCAGCAGCGGCAGTCGCCGCAGTGACAGTTCAAAACACCGCGGTCCTTGCTCCTTCCGAGACAGAAGCCAATGTTGACGAGTCAGCAGCGGCAGTCGCTGCTCAAGACACTGCAGCCCTTGCATCATCCGCAGCAGAAACAGGGGCTGACGAATCAGCCGCGGCGGTAGCAACAGTCACGGCCCTGGACAGCGCTGCGGTCACGGCGCCCACGGAGGCAGATGCAGACGAGGCAGCAACTGCGGCACTGACAGCACCCGTAGCCGAACCTGAATCCGCACTCGAAGAAACCGCAACGGAAACACCCGTGGCAGAAGAGACCACGCAGATCGCCCTGGCCGAATCCGCAAGCCCGGTCGAGGACACAACGCCGGCCGAGACTGCACAGGCAGGCACGGCCGTGAAGCAGCCGATCATGCCCGTGGCCAGGCAGGGAGACTGGGTGATCAACCTCGCTTCCTACACCTGGAAGTCAACGGCCAACAAGAAACTGGCCCTGTTCAAGGACAAGGGTGTTGATGCGGAAGTCTTCAGGGTCATAATCAATGACAAGCCGATGTACCGCGTCCGCGTCACCGGTTTTGCAAGCAGCCGCGCTGCCAGGGCCGAGGTGGCCTCGATCGAACAGACCCTCGACCTCGAGGGTGCGTGGGTAGCCAGGCGCTAGCGGTTCGCAGCTCCACCCGATCAAGCGCCGGGCATAAACAAGGCGCTCCTAAGCAATAGCCGGCAGCCGGGTGTGTGGTCAAAACGAGGGTGGCTTTGCTGAGATAGATGCTCGTATCTGTGTGCATCGTTACCCGTTCACGAGCGATTCGCTCCTGCGCACTAGCCAACACCTGTAAGAGCGCATCGCATGCGCGACCGGGTTAATCCCTGTCGCGGACACGGTCCGCTCCTACAGGGTCAAAATTTAACACGGTACTATCTACTGGTGTAGGAGCGCCTTGCAGGCGCGAATTAGCACCCCTGCCCTGGTCTACTTGCCACTATCCATCAAGGCATTCTCGAGGTGGTAGTTGATGCGCGCGACATGGTGTGACACCCGGTGTAGCCAGCGTATCGCCTCCAGGCAGTCGGTCGCTTCGGGCACGTTGATGCTGTCATCGGCAACACGGCTTGCGATCAGGTCGCGCAGCGGGTCGATCTGCTGTGACAGCGTCTGCTCGGCTTCACGGGAATGACGCACGATGTTGTCCCAGTTTTCTCTGCCAATCGTCTCGAC
>Ga0316201_10004867_pt1 | contig 10219 bp, 8 predicted proteins | sample CS6wburrow_MG_FD_204516 | JGI IMG/M metagenome (GOLD analysis project Ga0316201, IMG submission 204516) | Coastal sediment microbial communities from Delaware Bay, Delaware, United States - CS-6 worm burrow | ecosystem: Environmental > Aquatic > Marine > Coastal > Sediment | place: USA: Delaware...
AGCTTTATATAAAGACGTAATCACCAATTCTCAATTACTTAAAACTGACTTGGTTCTTACGTTGATTTTGCCTTCGCAAACTCCAACGCAAGCACCCACACAAATTATCTGATTGAGTTGTTAAAGAACGAGCCTCAATTTCTCGAGGCAGACCCACAATTATACAGGCGAAAGTGGACTAAGCAACAGCCCTCCGGCGCCTGTGTGTCTTTTTGTGGAGCTCTCCGAGGCACACCATGTCCTCAGCGAGCGGGGCATTATAGCCACCAATCACCCCCCGTCAACATCTTTCTTCATGTTTTTTCGTGATGTCCGAAGTCGCCACATGACGGGAGCTCCGGGACGCCTCCCGGTCATCAGGAAAGGCCGGTTTTTCAAGGGAAATACTGCCGTTTAGCTTCCTGGTACGTCGTTCGGCCGGTAAACCATAAAGACGTCGGCGCGAGCATAGTCAGAGCGGTCGGGCGGCGATTCATGCCTGAATCCCGCAGACTCGTACAGAGCCAGCGCAGGAGCGAGGGCACTGTTGGACTCCAAATACAGCTTCTGGCCGCCCATCTGATGGAATCGATCGATAGCTGCGCAAAGCAACAGCCGCCCTATGCCCCTGCCCTGATGGCTGCTGGTGACCGCCATTTTGGTCAACTCGAAAATTCCGTCGCCAGCTCGTTTGACCGCTGCTGTACCTACGACATGCTCGCCGATACAGGCGTAAAGAACGGCGCCGCCGGGCTCTATGATGCTACGCCTTGGATCCGAGAGCAGCAGCCGGTCGATGGGCTCGATGACAAAGTACTTTTCGAGCCATTCCGCATTCAGTCGTGCGAAAGCGTCTCCGTATCGATCGTCATAGTCGACGATCTCCACCCCGGGCTTATTGTCTGGAGGCACGCCAGTCCTGGTAAACAGGGTTGCTGGCAAGAACCCTGAGGAAGCGATCACGTCGAAGCGTGGCTGGGTCCATTGAATGGCCGAAATCGTCCTCGAGTCTTGCAAGCGCTTCGGTGGCACCGCTGTAGTCCTCAGCCCGGGTTCGGGCGCGAAGCAGCGACCACCAGCTCACTTGGAGCGTCGGTTCGGCGACTGTGGCCTGTAACGCGTAAGCTACGGCATCCTCCGTTCGACCCATCGCGAGCGCCGCTGACGATTTGAGTGATCCAATAGCGCCATCTCGTATACCCAGACCGGACTCCAGCGTCGTCAGCGCCTCGATCGCCTCCTGGAACTGACCGGTCTGGATGTAATATTCGGTCATTTGCAGGCTGTAAAGCGCCTCATTCGGGAAGGACTCGACCAGAAGCCTGACCGCGTTGCCCGCGCGGGGACTTTGCGGAAAGGCCATCGCGAACTGCAGGTTTATCCTGAGAAGCAGCGGCTCCTTGAGCAGCACTTTGTCGAGGCCGTCAAAGATCTGAAAGAACCGCTCGGGCTGATTATCCCGCACCGCCTTGAACAATTCGCCGACCTGAAAAATCTGCCCCTCGGTGTAGGACTGCCGCCGAAGCAGGTTACGTGTGGCCTGCTTGCCAGGCATCGCCATAGCCAGGTCCTGCGCTACCTTCTCGGAAAAACGGCTGCTTCGGTAATAGTCTACCCAGTCAGCAATCTGTATCCTCCTTTTGGAGTCCAGGCCAAGTTCGTAGACGTGGTAGCTGTATCGGTATCCGGAGGAAACATAGCGGACGACCGCACGACCTTCGTTTCCCTTAAAGCGAAAATCGACAACCGTCCCCAGAATCTCTTTCTTCGATTTGGGGAATGACGCCGTAAACAAGCCCTGGATGGACGAAGAAAATTCCTTGGAAAATGCACTTTTTACTTCGGGCTCAATCACGCTCGCGCCGTAGATGCGTGCGGTCATGTCTTTTTTCGAAATGGCCCGATTGAAGAGCTCAAAGGAGTTGTCGTTGAGATCCTCAATAATGCCGTTGAATTGCTTTCGCAGCGCATCGACATCGTCCTGGGCAGTGGCCGAGACGGGAATTACCAGGGCGGTGAACACGGCAACCGCCGCCAACTGTCGAATCAACTTCATTGCTGCACCTCCGGTACGATCACAGACCGGCGAATCTCGTGCGTAGCCGGTAAGAGCTTGAATTCAGTTAACGCTGACGCGTGCAAACTTGCGTTTACCCACCTGGTAAATGTGGGTGCTGCCCGCCACTATTTGCAGTGAGCGCTCCTCGACGCGCTGCCCGTCGATCTTTACGGCCCCTTGCTTGATCATTCGAAACGCATCGGATGTGCTACTGACCAAATCGGCACCTTTGAGCAAATGCGCGATGCCGAGCTTCCCGTCCTGGCTATTGAGCGTCACTTCCGGCATCTCATCCGGCATCGCGCCCTGCTGGAATCGCGAAATAAATTCGCTCTTGGCGGCCTGCGCAAGCCCGTCGTCATGAAATCTGGCAACAATTTCGAGTCCGAGTTCAAACTTTACGTCTCGCGGGTTGGCGCCTTGCTCGACGGATTGCCTTAGTTTCTTGATGTCGTCGAGCCCGCGGAAGCTCAAAACCTCGAAGTAACGCCACATCAAATCGTCCGATATTGACATGATCTTGCCGAACATCTCGCCCGGCGACTCGGTAATGCCGATGTAATTGCCGAGAGACTTGGACATTTTCTGTACGCCGTCCAGACCCTCCAGCAGCGGCGTCGTCATCACGAGCTGCGGCTCCTGTCCGTAGTCTTGTTGTAACTGGCGGCCAACGAGCAGGTTAAACTTTTGATCCGTGCCGCCAAGCTCTACATCCGCCTTAAGTTCCACGCTGTCGTAGCCCTGTACCAGCGGGTACAGAAACTCATGAATAGAGATAGGCTGGCCACCGGCGTAACGTTTGCTGAAGTCATCACGTTCGAGCATACGGGCGACCGTGTGGCGTGCCGCCAGCTTGATCAGGCCCGCCGCGTCCATTTTTCCCATCCAGGTGGAGTTGAACTCCACCCGGGTCTTGTCTTTATCGAGGATCTTGAAGATCTGAGACTCGTAGGTTTCCGCATTGGCCCTGATCTGCTCGGGTGACAGCGGCGGACGAGTCGCGTTCTTGCCCGATGGATCGCCAATCATGCCGGTGAAGTCACCAATCAGGAACACGACGTCATGCCCCAGCTGTTGGAACTGGCGCATTTTATTAATGAGTACGGTATGGCCGATATGCAGGTCCGGCGCCGTTGGGTCGAAGCCGGCTTTGACGACCAGCGGCCTGCCCTGCTTGAGCTTGGCCTCAAGCCCCTTGTCGGGGAGGATCTCATCGGCGCCGCGGCTCAATTCGGCTAATTGTTCGCTGATACTTGTCATTCGCTTCGCTCGGAAATTCTGTTCACCTGCTGCAGGTTCGGCGGCTGCGAAACTGTAGCATCCTCACGCCGGTTAACACCATGACTTATAACCCTTTTCTTTGACGTTGAAAAACGCTCACGGTAGAGTAGCCACTTCCAGTTCCCGGGGGCCCAGACTTGAATCGTCCGGCCAGTCCACTACTTCACGATTACAAGCCATCTGCGGCGAAAGGACCGGCTAAATCCAGAGCCTTGCAATGGTTTGCCTTCGGGCTGGGTATTCCGCTGATCGGCGTCGCCTTGCTCAAAGGACTGGAAAGCAACGATCCACAACCGATTGATCCCGACACTCCCGTCATGACGGCGACAAGAAGCGCCGAGCCGCCGCAGCCTTCGGTGGAGTCAAACGAAAATTCGGTTAAGGCAAGCCCGTTAACTGCGGCGCCTGTTGTGGAACCCGAACCCGAACCGCAATTCGAAAAGCTTGTATTGACGGTTGGCCGCGGCGATACCATGGAGAAGCTGTTCCGTAAGAATAAGCTTAATCTTGGACAGCTGATGACGATCGCCCAACTCGACGAGGCGAAGAAGCTGTTTCGAAAGATCAGGCCCGGCGATGTCTTCGAGGTCACTCACGATGAAGGCCAGCTCCTGAGCATGTACTCGGAACTGACGCTGACCAGCGCACTGAAGATAGAAAAAGATGCGTCCAGTTTTGTCGCCAAGGTTATTGAGCGACCAGTCGAGACCCGAAAACGGCATGCTTACGGCGTGATCGACAGCTCGTTGTTCGAAAGTGCGGTTGATGCCGGCCTGTCCGACAAGGTCATTATGAATGTGGCCGGTATATTCGCCTGGGACATCGATTTCGTATTGGATATTCGCAGCGGCGATAATTATTACATTCAGTACGAGGAAATCTGGCAAGACGGTAAATTTGTAACCGAAGGGGAGATCATCGCGGCCGAATTCAATAACAACGGTCGATCGATTCAGGCTGTTCGCTTCAAGGACAAGAACAATCGCAGTGACTATTTCACACCAGAAGGCGACAGCGTCCGCAAGGCGTTTATCCGCAACCCGGTGGACTTCACGCGGATAAGTTCGAACTTCAATCCGAACCGGCGCCACCCCATACTTAATACGATTCGCGCCCATCGCGGCGTCGATTATGCGGCGCCGCGCGGTACTCCTATCAAAGCCGCCGGCGACGGAAAAGTCATCTTCCGCGGCACGAAGTCAGGTTACGGAAAAGCCGTCATCCTTCAGCATGGCGGCAATATCACGACGTTGTATGCTCACATGTCGGGATATGCGGCGAAAGCCCGGCTCGGCACGCGAGTGCAGCAGGGACAGACCATCGGCTATGTCGGCGCGACCGGCCTGGCGACTGCAAACCATCTGCACTACGAGTACCGAATAAACGGAGTACATCGCAATCCTCGTACCGTTTCGCTGCCAGATGCCGAGCCGATCGCTAATGAGTATCGCGAACAGTTTCTGGCAGCCGCCGCGCCCATCATTCAGGAACTCGAAAATTTCAAACGAACCCAGGTGGCGTCCGTCGGATTCGGTAGTCAGTAACCTTGAGCGATTGCGCTAAACCTGCACGAACGTCCGGGCAAGGGCACTAAATGCCACAGCACTATATCGGCCTGATCTCCGGCACTAGCATGGACGGTGTCGATGCCGTGCTTGCCCGTTTTAAGGATGATGGGCTGGCGCTTCTGGCGTCGCATATCCATCCTTACCCGCCCGAGTTGCGAGGCCTTCTGAAAACCGTCACTCTGCAGCCGGCGGCCGTTGGTCTCGACCAGCTGGGTATGCTGGATCGCTGGGTTGGCGAGTGTTTCCGCGACGCCGCACTGGCTCTCATTAGCAGCAGCGGCATCGATCGCGTGGCAATCACTGCAATCGGTAGCCACGGCCAGACCCTCCGTCACCAGCCGAACAGTGAGCATCCGTTTTCCCTGCAGATTGGTGACGCCACGACCATCGCGGAGGGCACGGGCATCACGACGGTCTCCGACTTCCGCCGCGCCGATATTGCGGCAGGTGGTCAGGGTGCACCACTTGTGCCGCCGTTTCACGACTGGTTGATGGGCCCGAAGGACAAGCATCGGGTCGTACTCAATATTGGTGGCATCGCCAATATCACCGTACTACCGGCGGTTGACGCACCTGTCGTGGGCTTCGATACAGGGCCCGGCAACACGCTCCTGGACGCGTGGATAAGCACACAGCGCAGCTCACCCTATGATCGTGGCGGCCTGTGGGCGGCCGACGGCAACGTCAATGCCCGTCTGTTGAGCGAATTGCTCAATGACGCGTACTTCGATTTACCGCCGCCGAAGAGCACGGGGTTTGAATACTTCAACCTCGACTGGCTGAAGAGCTTCGATATCAGCCACGAACAGCCGGTCGACATCCAGGCGACGCTGTCCGAGCTGACGGCAACATCCGTAGCGAATGCGATTCGAGAACATGCACCGCTTACGCAAGAGGTGTATGTCTGCGGCGGCGGCGCGCATAATGCGGACCTGCAATCACGTTTGCGAAGGCACCTGCCTGAGACGACAGTCAGCAGCACAGCGGACATCGGACTCGATCCCGATTGGGTCGAAGCAGCCGCATTTGCGTGGCTCGCGATGAGAACGATGAAGAAGCAGACAGGCAATCTTCCGAATGTGACCGGAGCACGTCACAAGAAAGTGCTGGGCGCGATACACTACGCCTAATGTTCAACTGCTTCGCAGCTCTCTGAAGCAGTCAATATGACGGTGTTGGATCTCGAGATGGATAACCTCTACATCAATCGTGAACTCAGCCTGCTTGAGTTCAACAAGCGCGTGTTGGCACAGGCACAGGACCACGAGGTGCCGTTGCTTGAGCGCTTACGCTTCCTCTGTATCAGCTGCACCAACCTGGACGAGTTTTTCGAGATACGCGTCGCCGCGCTGAAGCAGCGTATGGAACTTGGAGCTCCGGCGCAGGGGCCGGAAAAAATGCCGGCGCAACAGGTATTTGACGAGCTGTGCCCCGACGTCGCGGACTTGATCGGTCAGCAGTATGAGCTCCTCAACCAGGTCATGTTTCCAGAGCTCGCCAAGGCGGGTGTCGTCTTTGTCCAGAGCGAGGACTGGAACCAGAAGCAACAAGAATGGTTGAGCGAGTATTTCGACGAGCAAGTCGTGCCGGTGCTGACGCCACTGACGTTTGATCCGTCACGGCCGTTCCCGCGGATACTCAACAAAAGTCTGAACTTCATACTGCGTCTGCACGGCAGGGATGCATTTGGTCGCCGCCGCCACCGCGGCATGTTGCAGGCGCCGCGATCGTTGCCACGGATCATTCGGCTACCGGACGAGCTGAGTAAACCCGGCGAGCACAACTTTGTATTTTTGTCGTCGATCATACGCGTGCACATCGATCGACTCTTTCCCGGATTGGACGTAGACGGCTGTTATCAGTTTCGAATTACTCGTAACAGCAACCTGTATGTCGACGACGAAGAGGTCAATGATCTCGTCCGCGCACTGGAAGGTCAGCTGGAAGCCAGTCGCTACGGTGCTGCCGTTCGCATCGAGGTCGGCGCGGGCTGTCCGGAGGACCTGCAACAATTCCTGCTCGACCATTTCAACCTGGAAGAGCGCGACATGTACCTTGTCGAGGGACCGGTCAATCTGAATAGAATGGCGACCGTCTGCAATATCAGCGATCGGCCGGAGCTGCTGTATGAACCCTTCACGCAGGGCCTGCCCGAAGAACTCCTGAGCGACGAGGACATTTTCTCGATTCTCTCGAAGAAAAACGTACTGCTGCACCATCCTTACCAGTCGTTCGCGCCGGTGATCGATTTCCTCGCAACGGCAGCCTCGGATCCGGATGTGCTTGCCATCAAGCAGACCCTTTACAGGACCGGCGCCGACTCGCCAATCGTCGACCACCTCGTCCTGGCAGCACGCTCCGGCAAGGAAGTCACGGTTATCATCGAACTCATGGCGCGTTTCGACGAAGCCGCGAACATCGCGCTCGCGAACCGCCTGCAGGAAGCCGGCGCACACGTCGTGTACGGACTCGTGGGTTTCAAGACCCATGCGAAAATGATGCTAGTGGTCCGCAGGGAATCGGACCGGCTGGTTCGCTACGTACATCTTGGCACCGGAAACTATCACCACGCAACGACCTCCGTGTACACCGACTATGGCTACCTGAGCAGCAGCCAGCGGCTTGGTGAAGACGTGCACAAGTTGTTTCTGCAACTAACCAGCCTCACGGAAGCTAGTGATCTGACACGCATGCTGGCGTCACCATTCAACCTGTTTGAAGCGCTAATCGAAAAGATCGACCGCGAAATTACGCATGCGAAAGCCGGAAAGAACGCCCGCATCGTCGCCAAAGTCAACTCACTCAACGAACCGCAGCTGATTGACAGGCTTTATGCCGCCTCAAAAGTTGGCGTGAAGATCGACCTTATCGTTCGCGGTATTTGTTCCCTGCGGCCGGGCGTAGAAGGTCTGTCGGAAAACATCCATGTACGCTCGATCGTCGGGCGCTTCCTCGAGCACTCGCGTGTCTACTATTTCCTGAACGATGGTAACGAAGAATTCTATTGCGCCAGCGCCGACTGGATGGAACGCAGTATGTTCCGTCGCAACGAGTCCTGTTTCGAGATTCGGCAGAAAGCGATGAAAGAACAGATCCGACACGACCTCGAGCTCTTCCTTAAGGACAATTGCCAGGCCTGGGTGCTAAACGGGGACGGCAGCTATGAGCGTCTCTCGAAGGGAGACGGCGAGCGCGTTTCGGCCCAGGAAACATTCCTGCAGCAACTCGCAACACCCTTGTAGGGCTGGTCCTTCGGCGACGACGGAAGCGATGGCCGAATATTGGCGCCTTAAGCCTTGTTAAAGCTCAGGCCATAGTCGACCGCCGCGAGCAATTCCTGTTCGCGCTCAAGATCGGCAACGGTGAGCGGATTGGCCTTCAGCCACTCCGGATCGAAACTGAGACGCAGCGAACTCTCGCTTGCCCGAATTGCGAGCGCCGGCGCCGCATCGCTCTTGCGACTGCGGTTTAGTAAAACCGCGAGACGCAGCAGCATCGCGAGGCGCAATGCCGACACCCGCCATTTCTTCGGCAATTGTTGCAACTGGGCGATCCACAGGTTGTGCCGCTGACTGCCCAACAAGAAGGCCAGGTAGCGTTGTTCTGCACGAGGAAAGCCGGGCATGTCGGCATTTTCGGCGATATAGGCGCCATGCCGCTCGTAGCCGTCGTGGGAAATGTCGAGACCGATTTCATGCAGCCTTGCAGACCAGTCGAGCATCTGCGACTCAAGCGCAGCAGGCAATTCCCATTCGGTGCAGCACTGCCGGAACAAATCTGCTGCCGTCTCGGCAACCCGATGGGCCTGCTCCATGTCGACGTTATAGCGACCCGCCATCGCCTGCACGGTACGCTCGCGTGCATCCTCATGCTGCAGTCTTCCCAGCAAATCGTAGAGCAGTCCCTCTCGAAGCGCGCCGTCTGAGATCTTCAGACTCCCGATACGCAGCACACCGAGGAGTTCCGCGAGGATCGATAGACCACCGGGCCAAACCTGCGCACGTCGTGGGCTCAGCCCCTGCAGAGATAGCTCTTCTATCGAGTCAAACTCAAGCACCCGATCGATCAGTTGCTCGATAGCTGTCGGCGTGACCCCGGACTCGGTTATTCCCAAGGCCACAGCGACAGCCTCGGTAGCCCGTATCGTGCCCGACGTGCCGATAGCCTCGACATCGGCCGCGTTGCGAAAGAAAGCCTTGATCGGTCGCAACTCCAGTCGCGCCGCGAGGCGTGCTTTGTCGAAAGCAGCACGAGTCAGCTTGCCTTCGGGGAAGAAACGCTCGGTCATAGAGACGCAACCCATCTGCAGGCTTTCGAGAGCTCTTGGATTTGCGCCCTGACCGAGTATCAGTTCAGTGCTACCACCACCGATATCCATGACAAGCCGCAAACCATCGGTGGGAGGCAAGCTGTGCATCACACCGTTATAGATCAGACGCGCCTCTTCGATGCCCGAGATGATTTCAATTGGATGGCCCAGCGCCGCCTCGGCCTCGCTCATGAATGATGAGTCTTCGCGCGCGCGCCGGATGGTGCTGGTGCCAGCCGCGCGCACGTTGCTCGCGTGCATATTGCGCAGGCGCTCTCCGAAACGAGACAGGCAGTCGATTGCCCTGGCGCGAGCATCGTCGCGAAGATCACCACTGGCCGACAAGCCCTCCGCCAGCCGGACGGTTTCGCGTATTCGATCGAGAATGGCGAGCTGCCCGTAGCGCAACTCGCCGACAATCATGTGAAAACTATTTGAGCCGAGATCAACGGCAGCAATGATTTCCGACTGGGTAAGCTCAGACGGTGAAGGACGATCCGCAGCCGCAAGTGGTTTGTGCATTTGGATTCCGAATAATGAACTGCGCTCCCTGCAGATCTTCCTTGTAGTCGATCTCCGCACCCATGAGGTACTGAACGCTCATCGGGTCAACCAATAACATGACGCCCTGGTTTTCCACTTGGCTATCGCCATCCTCGACGTCCTCATCGAAGGTAAATCCGTATTGGAATCCCGAACAACCACCGCCGGAGATAAAGACCCGCAGTTTGAGATTTGGGTTGTCTTCCTCAGCGATGAGTTCGCCCACCTTGGTCGCCGCCGCATCTGTGAAGATCACGCTTGGCGGTGGCGGTGGCGCTTGTGTTGATGCTGTTTCCATGTTTGTTCGTCCCTTGTCCTGACCGGACTATGCTGTCTCACCGGCGGCATCTGCCGACTCGTCGATACGCGTCGATTGCTCCAGCAACGGCACCTGCCCCTCGGGCTGGTGCACTAGTTTGCCATTGATTTCTGCGCCGATAGCCATTTCGATGAGATTGTAATACACATTACCAATGACCC
>Ga0316201_10004868_pt1 | contig 10219 bp, 7 predicted proteins | sample CS6wburrow_MG_FD_204516 | JGI IMG/M metagenome (GOLD analysis project Ga0316201, IMG submission 204516) | Coastal sediment microbial communities from Delaware Bay, Delaware, United States - CS-6 worm burrow | ecosystem: Environmental > Aquatic > Marine > Coastal > Sediment | place: USA: Delaware...
AGCTTCCGATCGATCCAACCTTTTCGCTTGGCCTTCACCTTCAATGGGTAGACCAGACGGACCTCCGCTCCCGAGGTCAGCGCCTGGGAGATCTCGTCGGGCGGCGCGACGGCGAGCGAAAAATCCACCTCCACGACCGCGGGTTCCCGGACCGCTTCCAGGATGAGAGGGTCGGGTGCGGTGATCGCCGCCGCCAGCAGAAGAACGAGCGCAAGAGACATGACGGGCCGATTCTACCACCGGGAGGACGAACGGACTGCTAAAGTAGTGGATCGAAAGCCGATTGGGGAGAGGCGATGACGGCGCAGCGATCATTCTGGACAACGGAGACCGAGCGGGCCTTCAAGGAGATCCTCTACCGATTCATGGGTGAGGTCCACGCCACAAAGGCGGCGCTGTATCTGAAGACCTCCGATGCGACCTGGACCATGGCCACTCAATACGGATTCGGCCGCCGTGACCGGGTCCTCGGCACGCTCGCCGATGACGACTCCATCGTCCGGATGGTCCGCGCCTTTGGCGAGGACCCCAGGTACTACAACGACCCGAGTGAACTCGCCGAACTGGAAAACTATCTCGCCGAGGCGGGGACCGCTCGCTTGATGTTGGTTCCCCTTGTGGGGCGGAAGGGCCTCATCGGTCTTGTCGATGTCCGGGACAAGGGGGCGCAGCGGCCGTTTGCCGCCGGTGATCTCGATGTCGCACGGTCGATTGCCTTTGCCCTGACCCGGATGGTGGAAGACACCGAAATCAGCGACCCGATCGAAGAGCCGACGGCCGCCCCTCCCGCCAAGGGCCCGACCGCCGCAGCCACCGAAGACCCTGCGGACGAACCCGGCGATGAGCCGGAGGCACTCCTTGACGACTCCGGCTTCGATGACGTCAATGCCGCCGCGATCGAGGGTCTTGTCGATCAGCGCGTGGTGGCGGTGGCCATCACCGTTGCCAGTCACCAGACCGGAGCGACCCTCATCCATCAGCGATCGGCGACCCCGGCCATCGATCTCGAGCCACTTGTCAAACACCAGCTTGAAGCCATGGGGAAAGTATCGGCGCCGGTGCCGCCGCGGACGGCGTGGAAGACCGAGGTCCGCAGGACTCACGGACCGGCGGTCCTCGCCCGACAACCGATGATCGCGTCCTCCGTGGTTTTAAACGGCGACGGTTGTTCAATGACAGCTTCGGTGGTGACCGACTCCGAACCAACTACAGCGCGAGATTTGTTGGAGAGAATCTGCGCCCGGTCGAGTGCGGCACAGGACCGATTTCGACTTCGGCTCGCCCGCCGCGGTCTCGCGCGACGGCTGCTCCAGCCGGGTGACCGGCGGTATCCGGAACTCGTGGCGCACTCCCTCGGGGTCTCCCGTCTGTGCTGGTCCATCGCGCGCGTTTTCGAGTTCGATGACGCCGGGATGGAGGACGCGGCCTTAGCCGGTCTGCTCCACGATGTCGGGATGCGCGAGCTCGACTATGACCGGCTCTACATGCATCCGACCCCCGGGCCCGAGGACCGACGCACCTACCGCATGCACGTCGAGGTCGGAGAACGGATCGTCCGCGTCGAGGGGTTTGCCGAAATCGCCGACGCCGTGCGTCATCACCACGAGCGGTGGGATGGAAACGGATACCCGGATCGCTTGGGCGCCGCCTCGATCCCGGTGCTCGCCCGCATCGTTCATGTCGCCGAGGTCTTCGATCTGTTCACTGCGGCGAACAGCTATCGTCCGGCGGTGAGTCACGACCGTGCGTTGGCCATCCTCGACCGCGCCGCAGGTCACCAGTTCGATCCCGAGGTCGTCGAGGCCATGGCAAAGGTCGTTGTATGACCGATGACCGTCGGGTGATCGCCCAGAATCGAAAGGCCCGCCACCTCTACCACTTCCTCGAACACGAGGTCGCTGGGATCGAGTTGCGCGGCACCGAGGTCAAAGCCATCCGCGACGGCCGGATCAACCTCACCGACGCCCATGTCCATTTTTCGGGTGGCCAGGCCGTCCTGATGGGCTGCCACATCGGCCAGTACGAGCACGGTGGCTATGCCGGTCACGAACCGAGGCGGCCCCGCCGGCTGCTGATGCACAAACGGCAGATCGAGCGCCTTGCCGCAAAGGTCCAGGAAACGGGACTGACCGTCATCCCGACGGCGGTCGTACTCGTGGGCAACTGGATCAAGGTGGAACTCGCCCTTGCGCGGGGGAAGCAACTGCACGACAAACGTGAGACCCTTCGCCAGCGGACCCTCGATCGTGAGGCCGAACAGGATCTCAAGGATGGTCAGGCATCCCGACGGTAGTCGTGCTACCATCCCGGCGCGGGTATAATCAAGCCGTAAAACACACCCCTCTCGCCGTCACCGGTGCCGAGATGTTTCGGGATCGGGATCGGGACCGGGATGGGGAACGGAGAGCACGGCATGCGTGTTCTCTTGAGTGTCCGGATCGATGAGGATCAACATGACAGTTCTCAGACGAAATAAGGCGGCCGGGTGATGCGGGACGATATCGTCATCCGCGGCGCCCGGGAGCACAATCTCGCCAACATCGATGTGACGATCCCGCGGGACCGCCTGGTGGTGGTCACCGGAGTTTCCGGTTCGGGGAAGTCGTCGCTCGCCTTCGACACCCTCTTTGCCGAGGGGCAGCGGCGCTATGTCGAGTCGCTGTCGGCCTATGCCCGGCAGTTCCTCGATCAGATGGAGAAACCCGATGTCGACACCATCGAGGGTCTGTCACCCGCCATCTCCATCGAGCAGAAGACAACCTCGCGCAACCCCCGATCGACGGTGGGGACGGTGACCGAGATCCACGACTATCTCCGGCTTCTTTGGGCGTCCATCGGCGTACCGTTGTGTCCGGACTGTGAGATCCCCATCCTGCCCCAGACCGTCGAGCAGATGGTCGACCAACTCATGGCCCTCGGTGAGGGCGTTCGATTTCTCCTGCTCGCCCCACTTGTCGAAGGTCGCAAAGGCGAGCACCGCAAGCTCTTCTCGCAGATGGTCCGTGAGGGCTTTGTCCGAGCCCGCGTCGACTCGGAGATGGTCGACGCCGCGACCCCACCCGAGCTCGACAAGAAACGGCGACACACCATCGAGGTGGTGATCGACCGCCTGTCGATTCGCGATGGGGTCCAAACCCGGCTCGCCGATTCACTGGAGACCGCGCTGAGAGTGGGCGAGGGTCTCATCCGGGTCGCGGTGACCGATGGTGAGGAGATCGTGCTGTCATCGCGCCACTCGTGCCCGAGCTGCGGGTATTCCTTGAGCGAGATCTCGCCGCGTCTCTTCAGTTTCAACTCGCCTCAGGGCGCCTGCGAGGCCTGCTCGGGCCTCGGATTCCTGCGCGAGGTCGATCCGGAGAAGCTGGTGCTCGACCCCGAGCGGACACTGGCGGCGGGCTGTCTTGCAACCGTTGGCCAGGGACCGGGCTCGTGGGTCGGTCGCCAGCTCGAGCAACTGGGAACCCACCTGGGTTTCGATCTCGACACCAAGTGGCGGAGGCTCCCAGAAGCGGTTCGAGAGCTCATCATGTACGGCTCGCGGGAGGAGCACGATTTTGTCTGGGAGGGCCGCAAGGGCGCCTATCGGTTCCGCGATCGTTTCGAGGGCGTCGTCCCGCGGCTCGAACGGCGCTACAAGGAGACCTCCTCAGAGGGCGTGCGCCGCGAACTCGAACGCTACATGTCCTTCGCGCCATGCCACACCTGTCACGGCGCCCGGCTCCGATCCGAGAGCCTCGCGGTGAAGGTCGGAGGCGCCAGCCTGGCAGAGATCTCCGCCCTCGCCGTCAACCGGGCCATGGACTGGTTCGAAGGCCTCGAACTCGACGAACGTGACGCACACATCGCCGCCAAGATCCTCAGAGAGGTTCGCGACCGTCTCGGGTTCCTGGTTTCGGTGGGCCTCGACTATCTCACCCTGGATCGCATGGCCGGAACCCTGTCGGGCGGCGAGAGCCAGCGGATTCGGTTGGCCACCCAGGTCGGCTCGAAACTCATGGGGGTGCTCTACGTCCTCGACGAGCCGTCCATCGGTCTCCATCAGCGCGACAACCGCCGTCTGCTCGACACCCTCAAGGGCATGCGGGATCTCGGAAACACCGTGGTTGTCGTGGAGCACGACGAGGAGACCATCCGCGATGCCGACTGGGTCATCGATCTCGGGCCGGGAGCCGGTCGTCTCGGCGGCGAGGTTGTCGCGGCGGGTCCGCCCGAGGACATCGTCGAGAACCAATCCTCGTTGACGGGCGCCTATCTTTCGGGCCGGAAGAGCATTCCGGTTCCTCAGGCCCGCGCCAACGGGAACGGCGATCGACTCGTCGTCTGCGGCGCGGCCGAACACAATCTCAAAGAGATCGATGTCCACTTCCCCCTGGGACGGCTGATCTGCGTCACCGGTGTCTCCGGATCGGGGAAATCGACCCTGGTCAACGAGGTCTTGCACAAAGCGGTTGCCCGAAAAGTCCTCGGGTCGCTGGGTCGACCCGGCAAACATCGCTCGGTCAAGGGCCATGAACACCTCGACAAGATCATCGCCATCGATCAGTCGCCGATCGGCCGCACCCCGCGATCCAACCCGGCGACCTACACCAAGGTCTTCGATCCCATCCGATCGCTCTTTGCCGCCACCACCGATGCCCGGGCACGCGGCTACAAACCAGGCCGGTTCTCCTTCAACGTCAAGGGCGGGCGATGCGAAGCCTGTCAGGGGGCGGGCCGGATCCGGATCGAGATGCACTTTCTTCCCGATGTCTTCGTCACCTGCGATGTCTGCTCGGGGCGGCGCTACAACCGCGAGACCCTCGAGGTGCACTACAAGGGTCTCGACATCGCCCAGGTCCTCGATCTCACCGTGGCTCAAGCCCGCGATCTCTTCGCTTCGGTGCCGAAGATCGTTCGTGTTCTGGACACCTTGGTCTCGGTCGGGCTCGACTATCTCCACCTCGGTCAGCCGGCAACCACCCTTTCCGGTGGCGAGGCGCAGCGCATCAAACTGTCGCGCGAACTCGCGAAACGCGCCACCGGTAAGACCCTGTATCTCCTGGATGAGCCCACCACCGGTCTTCACTTCGACGATGTGCGCCGCCTGCTCGCCGTGCTGCACGCCTTGGTGGATCGCGGCAACACCATCGTCGTCATCGAGCACAACCTCGATGTCATCAAGACCGCGGATTGGATCGTCGATCTCGGGCCCGAGGGAGGAGACGGGGGCGGCCGGGTGGTCGCCGAGGGAACACCGGAGCAGATCGCGGCGTGCGAGGCGTCGCACACCGGGAGATATCTGAAGTCTCTGCTGGGGTGATGATCCCATCTGGAGCGCCGGCCTTCTGAGTCGCCTCCCGTTGGGAGGCTCCCGAGCGTCGCACCTTCGGCGGGGTCGCGCGGGGGTGAAGGGAAGGGCTGCGACCCCGCCGATGGCACGAGAGCGGGCGACCAAGAGCGCGATGGGAGCGGTGCCAGGCACCTTTTCGCGGCGAAAAGAGAGCCAGGCACCGTGCCCGCGATGATTCAAGAGGGTTGCCCGGTTAGACATTGTGCGGAGCGCGTGGCGCAACCGGACGGTCATCGTAGGCACAATGGCAAGCCCGGCACGCCCCGATGAGCGCAATACTGCCCGCGTGCTTTGAGCTCTTGCGGATTGGCGGGGATTGGTGCGCCCGCGTCCCCGTGGGGGACGGTGGTGACTGATGCGGGTCTGAAGGACAAACAGGGATGCTTGTCCCTACAAAATCCACCGCAGTCACTTGCGAGGGTGAAGCAATCGCCTGGTCATGGCTCGGACTTCGTCGAAGAGACTGAGAGCCTCTGTCGCACGTCGGCAGTCAACTGAATTCGACCGGGAAAGCAGCCGGATGTGGGTGTCGACCTCCTTGGCCGATGCAAATGCAATGCGCCATTGGTGTAGGTGGTCTCGACCCGTTCTTCCGTGTCCTTCAGACAGGTTTGCCGGTACTGATGCGGCCGACCGGATCACCTGATCTGCGAGAGACTTCAACGGGGCCGGAACTCGCCTGACGAGCGAGATCGCCGCCGCCGCTGCTTCGATCGCCTTCTCGGTCACGATGAAATTGCCGTTGGTGGGCGTGTTGTTCATGGTTGCCTCCGAGTGGTTCATGTCCTCCCCAACAGTCGAAGAGGGATCCAATTTCAAGGGTCGCCGCCGCGGCGATTCGTCATGCCCTTGAAATCGGATCCTTCTTCGTCTATCCGTTCTCGTTGAACCACTCGGAGGCAACCATGGACGATACTCTCAGAGGCAGTATCGGGGAGTCTTGGGCGTTCACTTGCGGATGTTGCTGGTCGCTGACCCTGCTTGCTGCTACTGGGTCCTGACGCTGATCGCTGGTGCTGTTGACTGCCGCTGGTCCGGTCGCAGCATCGGGAACGGGATCGAGGACGTCCCGGACCGCCGGCCTTCTGAGTCGCCTCCGGTTCGGAGGCTCCCGAGCGTCGCACCATCGGCGCGGTCGCGCGTGGGCGGATGGAAGGGCCGCGACCCCGCCGATGACACGCCGGCGGCCTGCCTCGTGGCTTGGAGAGGTGCACCGGGACGGTTGACCGCGGGGGTTGCCCCCCTTGACGTTTTTCGGGGATATGGGTGGCGCCGTGAGCGCGATGAGGGAGAAAAACATCAAGGACGGCACGCCCCGAAAAGTGCCATATTTCCGCGTGCTCGGGTGCTTTCACGAGCAACAAGCAACGAGCTGAGTGCGATTGTACGGTCGAGTTCTAGGCGAGAATCGAGTATCCGCCATCAACGATGATGATCTGACCGTGGATCATTGATGCATATTCGGTGCACAAATAGATCACGGTGTTGGCCACATCCTGTGGGCTGAGGAGGCGTCCGGCGGGGGTTCGTCGTCTCGCGCCCTCGAGGAGTTCCTCTCGGTTTGGGAAGTGCAGAAGAGCGTCGGTATCGACGGTTCCGGCCGACACGGCGTTGATCCGCAATCCCTCCGGTGCGAGCTCCGCGGCGAGGTGGCGCACCATGGATTCCAGGGCAGCCTTCGACGCCCCTACCGCCGTGTAGTTGGGGATCGCCCGGACGGCTCCGAGGGAGGACACCGCGACCATGGTTTTCTCGCCCTGGGAATCGAGCCGGATGAAGTTCTGAACGATGGGCAGCAGCGCGGCCGCGTTGATGTGCATGGCCCAGTCGAAGTGGTGTAATGTCAGTTCTTTAGCCGACTTGAGCACGCCTGATGCCGCGTTGGAGATCACCATCTCCAACCCGCCCCATTCGGCGTCGATTGTGTCGAAGATCCGGGCCACGTGTTCGGGGTTTGCCACATTGCCCTTGACGAGCAGGCAACGGACCCCGCGTGACTCGATTTCTCGGGCGGTCTCTTCCGCCTTGTTCCGGCCGCGAAGATAGTTGATCGCCACATCCACTTTGAAGTCCGCAAGTGAGAGCGCGATGGCCCGGCCGATCCCCCTCGAGGAACCGGTCACGAGCGCCCGTTTGCCACGGAGTCTGAGATCCATACTCACCCCCCAAGCCCACGCTAACCCGCCCGATGGTCGAACGCAAGGTTTTTCATCTTGGGCAGAAACCCCGAGTTTGCCCTTGACAGTTATGTTTTTCGGCCTCACTATTGGTTCACACTAGCGTTCGGAGGTTTGCATGAACAAGACAGAAATGGCGTTGAAGCTTGCGAAGAAAACCGGTCTCAGTCAGGGTAAAGCGGCAGAAATCGTCGATGTGATGTTTTCCGCCCAGCCCCGAAAGGGAATCATCGCCACCGCGCTCGACGCGGGTGTGAAGGTGACCATCCCCGGCTTTGGGACCTTTGCCACAAAGAGCCGTGGAGAGCGCCAGGGGCGCAACCCGGCCACCGGTGAGACCATCACCATCAAGGCGAAGAAGTACGTTCACTTCAAGCCTGGCAAAACCCTTCGCGAGCGCGTCGAGGTTTAAACCGCAACCGTTCCAAACCGCACACCGGGTGTCACAACCGGGTGGGTGGTGAAGATGTTGTGATGAACCGATAAACGAGGCCGAGCAGATGCTCGGCCTCGTGTTTTTTGTTTCTATTCGCTGGTGAAGTCGTACCGCCAGGTGACAAAAGCAGTGGTCGTGATGGCGACACCGTTTTTTGTGCCGGGTTTGAATCGGTAACCCGAAGCGGCATTGGTCGCCGTCTCCGGGATACCCCAACCGGTGTGATCGGCGCGCAGCACCTCGACCCCGTCGACCCCACCGTTGGCGTTGACGGTGATCTGAACGACGACGACTCCTTTGCCCTTCGAGCGCGCCGCGTTCCTCGGCCACTCCAGCGGTTGGCTCTTGATCACGACGGGCAACGTATCGGCTTCTGACGGTGGGAAGAACTGACCGACCCTGACCGTGGTGAGTTCTGGTGCCTTGGTTGGTTTCGGCACGCGGGTCGGCGGCGGCGGTGTGGGGCTCGGTACGGAAGGCTCCGCGGGTTTGATCTCCTGTGCTCCCTCGGAGGAGGGCGGGGGAACGTCCGACGCGAGTGTCGTGCCTGCCCCACTGGTGACGGCGGCTTCCTTGGCGGCTGATTCGAGGGCTTCCTGGCGCTCGTTCTCGAGCGCCTCTTCCTGTTCCCGTTGAGCCTCTTCCTGTGCCTCGATCTCCTTCATCAGCTCTTTCTGGGTTTCTGCCTCCTTCGCCGCGGCGACCACGCTGGTCTTGGCGCGACGTTCACTCTGCTGCAGCCGTTTCTGGAGTTCTTCGATCCTCGTCTGGCGCGCGATGAGTTCCTGCCGGATCTCCTCTTCTCGTTCGACCATCATCTCCTTGACCATCTCCTGGGTCAGGGTTCGAAGACGGTCATCCTGTGCCTGGCGTTGGGCGGCGATTTCGGCCGCAGTGGGGGTGGGCGGCGGGGGAGGCTCCTGCGGACCACTCGTTCGGCCGATCCAGAAAATCACCGCGGCGATGCCGATGACCGCCACCGCCGCAAACACGGCCCAGAGAGCGCCCTTGGAGCTCTGCTTCTCCACGGGAGGGACAGCTTCCGGGGCGGTGATCGGGATTTCTGCAGCGGATACCTGCTCTTCCGGTTCTGCTTTGACCGGGATGAGATAGGCCGATACATCGATCTCGCTCTCGGTCTCCATGTCAATTTCATCAGCTTCGATCTCGGCCCGGAACAGTCGATCCATGAAGAGCGCGAGGTTGAAGGTGGTGGGTGAGTAGGCCCCACCGTAGAGCAACCTGTCGAGTTCCGACCGGAATGCCGACGCCGACTCGTACCGGTCGGTGGGGACCGGCGCCAACGCGCGGCGGAGGATGGTCTGGATGTCGGTGGGAAGGGCTTCGCCATCCCAGGCCAAATGGGCCGCGTCCAGCGCAGCTCCGCGGTCCGTCACCGCCGTCGGGAGTGCGGTCCCGGTGAGCAGATGGAAGAGGATTGCGCCGAGCGAATAGACATCGCCATGTTGCGTGGGAGGCGAACCATCGAGGATCTCCGGCGCGAGATAGGCCCGGACCCCCGGGGCCGCATCGGGCTTCGCGAGGCAGCTCAGGAGGGATTCCCCGAGACCGAACCCGGTGATGGTGGCGTCACCGTCATTGCTCAGGTAGATGAGGCCGGGATGAAGGAACCCGTGGACGAGTTTGTTTCCGGCGACCTCGACGGTCTCACCCACCGTCAGAGCGAGGGCGATCTTTTCGACGATCAACAGTGAGTTGTCGGGTTGGAACGGAAAGGCCTCATCGCGGGCCCTCGTGAGGACGCGGTTGAGCGGCTGGCCGGCGACATAGTCGAAACCAAGTGCCGGCACACCAGCGACATCGAAAAAGAACGGTCCCGTCGGGAGTTGAGCACCGGTGACGGCCGCGGCGATCTCCCGGGCATCGTCGAATGCAGCGATGATCCCCTCCGACGGGAGATCGAATCCGTCCAGGATTCTGAGCCAGACGGTTCGGTCGACCGAGGCATCCTCGACCAGGGCCGCTCGTGCGAGATGACCGAGATCGTCTTCGAAAATCTGCTTCAGCAGGATGGCCGAGCCGAACATATCGAGTTTTTCAGCCACAATCCCCTCCATCTTCCACGTTACATGGCAGGTGGGTGACGGTCAACGCCGAGAGCGTTGCCACACCGCAACTGCGCGATTGTGCTCGGCGAGGGTTCGAGAAAAGGTGTGGCCACCCCTCGGGGAGGCGACAAAGTACAGGAAGGCGTGATCATCAGGTGCAAGGGCAGCCCGGATCGCGGCCCGGCCGGGTGAATTGATGGGTCCCGGA
>Ga0316201_10004869_pt1 | contig 10217 bp, 8 predicted proteins | sample CS6wburrow_MG_FD_204516 | JGI IMG/M metagenome (GOLD analysis project Ga0316201, IMG submission 204516) | Coastal sediment microbial communities from Delaware Bay, Delaware, United States - CS-6 worm burrow | ecosystem: Environmental > Aquatic > Marine > Coastal > Sediment | place: USA: Delaware...
GCGGTTGCGTTTGCATTCGTGGCCGGCGTTGAACCGCTGGTCGGCCTGTACGGCGCCTTCATGATGGGTCTGATCACAGCACTGATCGGCGGCCGCCCCGGCATGATCTCCGGTGCCACTGGCCGATACCCTTATCGCAATCCTGGTCGCGGCGGTTACCGTGATCAGCGACCTGGCGATTGCGGTGATTATCGGGGTCATCGTCTCCGCCCTGGTGTTCGCCTGGGAGCACGCCAAACAGTTGGGCGCAAAGGCGTTCATCGACGAGAAAGGCGTGAAGGTCTACGAGATGCGTGGCCCGCTGTTCTTCGGCTCAATCCATGCGTTCAACACCCTGTTCGACCCGAGAAATGATCCGGACGAAGTCGTCGTCGATTTCTACGACTCGAGGGTGGTCGATCATTCGGGTCTTGAAGCGATCGACGCACTTGCCGAGCGTTACCTGCGTGCCGGCAAGAGCCTGCATTTCAAACACCTGAGCGCGGAATGCCGCAGCCTGCTCGACAAGGCCGGTGACCTGGTCGAGGTCAACCTGCTGGAAGATCCGACCTACCGGGTCGCCGACGACCGCCTGGCCTAATGGGCCAAGGTCGGCGCCGGTGAGACGGACGATTCAGTCCGCTGAGCGTTCGCGGCGCCACTGCTGCGCCACATCGATCTGCTGCTCGAGATAGCGCATCTGGCCGCTCAGGGCGTCGGCTGCCGCCGCGGCGTCGCGTGCACGCAGGGCATCGAGGATGCGCTGGTGGTAATCGACGATCTGAGCACGCTCGCGAAAGCGGAAGATCACCATATTGATCACCGGCTGCAGCGCCTCGATCACCGAGAACATCACCAGTTGCAAAACCTTGTTGCCCGAGGCATCGACCAGCGCCCGGTGAAAACGCACATCCGAGGCGCAGAAATCCTCGTCGCTGAGCTGCGGATCGCACTGCTTTTCGATCTCCGCTGCCATTGCCGCGAGGTCTTCGGGCGTGTGTCGCGCGACCGCCAGTCGGCAACACAAGAGTTCGAGTTCACGCCGCGCCTCGGCGATCTCACCCGAGTCGAACTCGCCCATGCTGACCGCGACGATCGCCGCGCCGGTCAGCGAGTCTCGCAGCTGCTGTTCATTGGGGCGGTTGACGAAGGTGCCACCCGAAGGCCCCCGCCGTGAACGGATCAGGTGCTGTGCGGCCAGGCGTTTCAGCGCCTCGCGGATGGTCGGACGCGATACCCCGAACTGCTGGGCCAGTTGGGCCTCACCCGGCAGGCGGTCGTCGGCGCCGAGTTGACCCTCGACGATCGACTGGCGGATGCGTTCCGCGATCTGGCGCGCCAGGCTCTTGGTCTGCAGGGGCTCGAAATCGATCGCCATCGGCTCAATTCCACTATGGATTACGGACCGAGTGTAACAGCGCGGGTACCAAATGCTATTTGTTTGACAAATAATCCTTTGTGGCCATACTAAACTGCGCGAGCCCCACTCACCCAACCCGGAGACTGCGATGTCAGATACCTTCAAGGCCCTGGTCCTCACCCAGGAAGACGGTAAGACCGTCAGCACCATTCAGCAGCTCAGCGATACCGACCTACCGGACGGCGATGTCCTGCTGGCGGTCGAGTACTCGAGCCTGAACTTCAAGGACGGCCTGGCCATCACCGGCAAGGGCAAGATCGTGCGCAGCTGGCCGCTGGTGCCCGGTATCGACCTGGCCGGTCGGGTGGTCGAATCATCGAGTGCCGATTATGCGCTCGGTGACCGCGTGGTCCTGACCGGCTGGAGCGTCGGGGAGAAATACTGGGGCGGCTACAGCCAGCGTCAACGCGTGCAATCGAAATGGTTGGTTCCGCTGCCCGATGGGCTGGACAGCAAACAGGCGATGGCGATCGGCACCGCCGGTTTCACTGCGATGCTGTGCGTGATGACCCTCGAAGAGGCCGGCATTACCCCCGACCGTGGCAAGGTGCTGGTGACCGGGGCCTCCGGCGGCGTCGGCAGCGTTGCGGTCGCAATCCTGAACAAGCTCGGTTACACCGTCGCTGCGGTCAGCGCCAAACCGGATGCAGATGACTACCTGCGCAGCCTCGGTGCCAGCGAGATCCTGACCCGCGAGGAGATGAGCGAAAAGCCACGTGCATTAGAGGGACAGCGCTGGGCCGGTGCGGTGGACGTGGTTGGAACGACCACCCTGGCGCGAGTCCTTGCCGAGATGAACTACGGTGGCTGCGTGGCTGCCTGCGGTCTGGCCGGTGGCGCCGACCTGCCAACCACGGTGATGCCGTTCATTCTGCGCAACGTCAGCCTGCGCGGCGTCGATTCTGTGATGTGCCCGATCGAGCGCCGCAAGATCGCCTGGCAACGTTTGGTCAATGACCTGCCGGCCGCCGCTCTGGGCGAGATCGGACAGATTGCCAGCCTCGAACAGCTCCCCGAGCTGGCGGAAAAAATCACCACGGGTGGCGTGCGCGGCCGGGTCATCGTCGACCTCAACGCCTGATTCATGCAGGCCGGCCGCTGCACGGCCGGCCCGCCAGATCATCGGTACTCGCATCGGTCATCGCGCTATCCCGCGACGGATAGAATCGCCCACCGAACATCAGGCGTTGTTTGCACTGCGGATCGGCCATCCTTACCCTTAGCGCCTCGCAGCGCTTGTATCCTCAAGAGGCCACGTCATGACTGAAGGCAGACATTCCCGCTGGCGCGCGCTATGGATCCTTCCGCCATTGGCGATTGGCATCCTTGCTGTGATGTTCATGGCCGGCGGGCGCCAGCCACCCGCCGAGCTCGACGTCGGCGAGGCCAGCCAGCGGGTGCGCTTCGTCGAGGTACAACGCGTCAATCTCGTGCCTCAGGCCGAGGGCTACGGCGAGGTGCAGCCAGAAAAGGTCTGGGACGCTGTGGCTCAGGTCGCCGGCCGGGTAATCGAGACCTATCGGCGACTGGACGACGGCGAGATCATTGCGGCCGGAACCCTGCTGTTCCGCATCGATCCAGTGGACTCCGAGTTGCGCCTGGCCCAGGCGATGGCCGAACTGGCGGAGCTGAAGGTGCAGGAGACAAATACCCTGGCGTCGCTGGAAATCGACCGGCGTAATGTACAGCTCGCCGAACGCGAAAAGGACCGGATCGCCCGCCTGGCCAGCAAGGGAACCGCGTCGCGCAGTGACGTCGACGACGCCGAACGCAGCGTCCTCAGCGCCCGCACCTCGGTGCAGAACAGCGAGAACAGCCTGGCCCTGCTGCCAACCCGCCGACGCGTACTCGAGGCGCAGCTGGCGCAGGCCGAGCGTGACCTGGCCAACACAAGGGTCAGCGCACCATTCAATCTGCGGATCGCCGACCTGGCGATCGAGAAGGATCAATACGTCGGCGTCGGCCAGACCCTGTTCAGCGGTGACGCGGTCGATCGCGTCGAGATCGTCGCCCAGATGGCCGTGACGTCCTTGCGCAAACTGTTCATCGGCCGCGAGGGCGCGCTGCCGTCGGTCAGCGAAATGGAAAACGTGCTGCCGGGCTTCACCGGCTTCCGCCCGCTGGTACGCATGGACCTGGGGAATCAACACGCTGAATGGGAGGCGGAATTCGTCCGTTTCAGCGACCTGGTAGACCCACAGACCCGGACCATCGGCGTCGTGATCGCAGTCGACAAGCCACTGGAAAAGGCCATACCGGGACAGCGGCCGCCGCTGTCGAAAGGCATGTTCGTCCAGGTGGTGATCCGTGGCCATACCCAACCCGGCCGCCTGGTACTGCCGCGTAGCGCGGTGCGCGACGGCCATGTGTATGTCATGGACCAGGAACAGCGCCTGCAGCTGCGGCCGGTGTCCCTCCTGTTCAACCAGGGGGCATTGAGCGTGGTCGCCTCCGGCGTCGAGGCCGGCGAACGCGTCGTGGTCAGCGACCTGGTGCCCGCAGTACCCGGCATGCTGCTGGACGGTGTCACCGACGAGGCCTTGCAGGCGAGCCTGCTGCAAACCGCCGGAGAGAATCTTTGATAGCGTGGTTCGCCCGCCACCCGACCGCGGCCAATCTGCTGATGGCCGCGATCATGATCCTCGGCATCGTCGCCCTGCCCGACCTGCAGCGTGAGACCTTTCCGGAGATAAAGAACGACAAGGTCCAGATCAGCGTGATCTACAAGGGGGCGACCACCGACGAGGTCGAGGACGCGATCTGCCGGCGTATCGAAGACGCCCTCGACGGCATCGGCGATCTCGACGAGACGCGTTGCGAGTCGCGCGAGGGCGTTGGGATCGGTACAGCGGTGATGCGCGAGGGTGCCGACATGGCACGTTTTCTCGACGACGTGAACGCCGAGATCGACGCAATAGATGATTTTCCCGGCGCGGCCGAACTGCCGGTCGTCGAGGAACTGGGCAGGACCGATGCGGTGGTATCGGTCGCGATTACCGGACCTGAAGACCCGGTCGCCCTGAAGGCCTATGCCGAAGACGTCAGGGACCGGCTGCAGACCCTGCGCGACATCTCGACCGTCAGCATCAGCGGTTTTTCCGACCACCAGATTCGCATCGAAGTCACCGCCGCGACCCTGCGGCGCTATGGTCTGTCTGCGGCCGATATCGCCAATGCCGTGCAGCGGCAGAGTGTGAGCACACCGGCCGGGCAGCTCAACGGCGAACAGGAAGACGCCCTGCTGCGCTTCGACGACCAGCGCAAGACGATCGAGGAGTTCAAGGACCTGGTGGTCATTTCCGGGCGAAGTGGTGCGGCGATCCGGCTCGGTGAAATCGCGGCGGTCAACGACCGTTTCGAACTCGACGAGGAAAAGGTTCTGTTCAATGGCCGGCGGGCGGCGGTCCTGGACATCACCAAGACACGCGCGCAAGACGTGCTGACCGCCTATCACGCGGTCGCCGATTTCGTCGATCGCGAAAACGCGCAGACCCCCTCGGGTGTACAACTGACCCTGACCCAGGACCGTTCCTCGATTGTCAGCGATCGCCTCAACATGCTGGTACGCAATGGCTACCAGGGACTGATCGCGGTTTTCTTCGTGCTGTGGCTGTTTTTCAGCTTGCGCTACAGCTTCTGGGTCACGATGGGCCTGCCGGTATCCTTTCTTGGCGCTCTGTTCCTGCTGCCGCTACTCGGGGTCACGATCAACATGATCTCGATGGTCGGCCTGCTTATCGGCATCGGCCTGCTGATGGATGATGCCATCGTGATCGCCGAGAACATCGCCGCCCGGCTGCAAAAAGGCGACCGTCCGATGCAGGCCGCGATAAGCGGCGCCTCACAGGTCCTGCCGGGCGTCCTTTCTTCATTCGTCACCACGCTGCTCGTATTCGGCTCGCTGGTCTTCATAACCGGCGAGATCGGGCAGGTCCTGCGGATCATGCCGATCGTGCTGATCGTGGTCATCACCGTGAGCCTGATCGAGGCGTTCTGGATTCTGCCCAGTCACCTGGGTCACTCGCTGATGCATACGCACAGGCGCAAGCCGGGCCGTTTTCGCACGACCTTCGAGCTCGCTTTCGGTCATCTTCGCGATCGCCACTTCGCCGCGCTACTCGATCGCGCGATCGAGCACCGCTACCTGACACTCGGTATCGTACTCATGCTGCTGCTATTTGCGGTGGCGATGCCGATCGGCGGCAAACTCAAGTTCACCGGTTTTCCGGACATCGAGGGCGACGTGGTCGAGGCCCGCCTGCTGTTGCCGCAGGGCACGCCCCTGGCTCGGACCGAGGCGATCGTCGACCGGCTGCAGTCCATCGCCTGGTCGATCAACCAAGACCTCAAGGCGCAGCAGGCCGACGGCCAGGACCTGGTGAAGAACGTCACGGCGATCTTCGGCGACAACCCCGATGCCTACGAGACCGGCCCGCACGTCGCCCGGGTCGTCGTCGACCTGCTCAGTGCGGAGATCCGCGCGACCGCACTCGAGGACTTCCGCAAACGCTGGCGCGACGAGGCCGGTGCAATGGCCGACGTGATCGCACTCAAGTTCGCCGAACCGGCGATTGGACCGGGCGGCCGGGCCATCGAGGTCCGCCTGATCGGGACGCGGCTCGATGACATCAAGGGGGCCGCGGAGGAACTCAAGGCCTGGTTCAACGGCTACGCCGGGGTGCATGACCTCAGCGACGATCTGCGACCGGGCAAACGCGAGTACCGGCTGCATTTGAAGGACAGCGCCGGGGTACTCGGACTCAGCGCCCAGGACATCGCCGACCAGGTGCGGGCCGCCTTTCAGGGATTCAAGATCGACGAGTTTCCGCGCGGCGCCGAGACCTATGAGGTGGAGCTGCGTCTGGCCCCGGCCGACCGTTCCGATGTCGACGATCTCGAGCAGCTCAGCATCGTTGGCCCGGACAACACACTGATCCCATTGCCGGTGGTCGCCGACATCGAAGAGGCGCGCGGCTGGGCCAGGATCAACCGCATCGACGGGCGACGCTCGGTGACCCTGCAGGGCGACGTGGACCGCGCTCTGGCCAACAGCCAGGAACTGCTGCGCCTGGCAAAAAAAGAGATGTTCCCGCGCCTGCGCGAGCGTTATCCGTCGATCACGATCGACGTACAGGGAGAGAGCGACCGTTCGGCGGAGACCGGCAGTTCGATCGTGCGCAACGTATTGCTTGGCATGATCGGCGTGTACATGCTGCTGGCGCTGCAGTTCCGTGGCTACCTGGCGCCGATCACGGTGATGTCCGTGATCCCGACCGCGCTGATCGGCGTGGTATTCGGCCATATGGCGCTCGGCCTCGACCTCACCCTGCCAAGCATGATCGGCATGGCCTCACTGTTCGGCGTGGTGGTGAATGACTCGATCCTGCTGGTGGTGTTCATGCGCGACGAACGCGCCGCCGGCATCAGGGCGGCCGAAGCCGCACGCGATGCGGCCCTGGCGAGATTCCGCCCGATCCTGCTGACCTCGGTCACGACCATCGCCGGACTGACGCCTCTGCTGCTGGAAAAGAGCCTGCAGGCGCAGATCCTGATTCCGCTGGCCGCGAGCCTGGCGTTCGGCCTGATGTCCGCCACCGTGCTCGCGCTCTTTCTGGTGCCCTCGATCTACTGCATTCTCGACGATTTCGGTGCACTCGGCGAGATCAGCGGCGACGCCGCGACGGGCACGTCGCAGCGGTAGTGCCGCCGATCTCGGGCCGGCCGCGGCGTCAGTCGGCGGTCTTGGGCGCCTCGTCACCAGGCCGGTTGTGCAACTCGACCGGTGCTGCACGCTTTTTGCGCAGGGTGATATTGAGCATCTCGACGACCAGCGAGAAGGCCATCGCAAAGTAGATATAGCCCTTCGGGATATGCAGATCGGCACTCTCGCCGACCAGCGCGACACCGATCAGGATCAGGAACGACAGCGCCAGCATCTTGATACTCGGATGGCGCTCGACGAAATCACCGATCGATTTGGCGGCGACCATCATTACGATGACGGCGACAATGATCGCGGCGACCATCACCGGCACCTGGTCGACCAGGCCGACTGCAGTGATCACAGAGTCCAGCGAGAAGATGATGTCGAGTATGCCGATCTGCACGATCACGCCCATGAAACTGATTTTCGCGGCACTGCCGACGGTATGTTCCTCGGGTCCCTCGAGCGACTCATGGATCTCCATCGTACTCTTGGCGATCAGGAACAGGCCACCGAAGAACAGGATCAGGTCGCGACCGGATACCTCCTCGCCGAGCAGCACGAACAGCGGTTCGGTCAGGCGCATGATCCAGGCCAGCGAAAGCAGGAGCAGGATGCGCGTGCCCATCGCGAACAGCAGGCCGAGTCGGCGCGCGTTGTCGCGCTGCTCCTCCGGCAGGCGGTTGGCGAGAATGGTGATGAAGATGATGTTGTCGATGCCGAGGACGATCTCCAGGGCCGCCAGGGTGATAAAGGCCACCCAAACCTGCGGATCGAGTAATAATTCCATGATTTTCGCTCCACCATCAGTACAAATCTCTGAATATTTTGCGCCCTTGCAGTGTGGTTTTGTAGCGATCCACATCAAAAGACTCGCTGGACTTCCACCAATCCGTGCACGAAACTTCCGACCTATCTCGCCCAAACCATCCTGCCGCTATACGATCCGTATGAGCAGACCGACATCCGCCGTCATCGACACCCGAGCCTTTGTCGCCAACTACCGCTATGCGAAATCGTTGGCTCCGGGCGCACGCGCGCTCGCGGTGGTCAAGGCGAACGGCTACGGGCATGGCGCAGTCGCCCTGGCGCGAGCCCTTCACAATGAGGCCGATGCCTTTGCGGTTGCCTGCATCGAAGAGGCGCTGGAACTGCGCGACGCAGGCCTGCACCGGCCAATCGTTCTGCTCGAGGGCGTATTCTCTTCCGGCGAACTTGACCTGGTGTACAAACACGGGCTGGTGCCGGTCATCCACTCACCGGAGCAACTGGGCTGGTTGCTCGAAGCACGCCCGCCTTCGCCGCTCGATGTCTGGCTCAAGGTCGATACAGGGATGCACCGGCTCGGCTTCGACCCCACGGAACTGGCCGGTGCATACGCAAACCTGCGCGCCAGTCCGAACGTCGGGGAGATCGTGTTGATGTCGCATTTTGCCCGCGCCGACGAGACCGCACACGTAGCGACCCGCCAGCAACTCGCGCTGTTTGATCGGGTCACACGCGACATCGACGCGCCACACAGCCTGGCCAATTCAGCGGCAGTGATGGCGTGGCCGCAGGCCCATCGCGACTGGATACGACCGGGTATCATGTTGTACGGCAGCTCACCGCTCGCGCCGGACGCTTCAGCCGGTGCCGGACTGCTACCAGTCATGCATCTGCAATCGCAACTGATCGCGATACACGACCTTGCCGCCGGCGAATCGGTCGGCTACGGCGCGAGGTTCACCTGTCAACAGGCGACCCGCGTGGGTGTAGTCGCCATCGGCTATGCCGACGGCTACCCCCGGCATGCACCAGATGGCACGCCAGTCGCAATCAACGGAGTCATCGGCCGACTGATCGGCAGGGTCTCGATGGACATGATCACCGTCGACCTTGGCAATCTGCCCAAGGCCCGGGTCGGCGACGACGTGCAGCTGTGGGGCGACCGGGTCGACGCCAACGAGGTGGCGCGGCTGAGCGGCACGATCAGCTACGAGCTTTTCAGCCGAATCACCCGCCGGGTCCACTTCCGGTACCGCTGAGTTTTCAGGGCAATGCGCCAGGGCTGCGGCCCGGACCGGCTTTTAAAGACCCGGTCCGCCACGCCGTTACAACATCTATGAAGGAAAAGCGCATGATTCCCGTGCTGGCTGGCGGCGGGACCCGGCTGCCGGCACACGTGGGAATCCTTACCGCTCTGGAGCAGATGAATTACCGGGTCGACCGCCTGGTAGGCGTCTCGGGCGGCAGCATTGTGGCCTCGCTTTACGCCCGAGGCTATGACACCGAGTACCTCAAGAACCTCGCATTTGGCGTAGATTTCCGACAATTTCGCGGTTTCTCGCTCAGACATCTGCTGTTTGCCGGCGGCCTGTCCACGGGAGAGCGCTTCGAGGAATGGCTCGATGAACAGCTCTGCGGGGCGACTTTTCGCGAGTTGGAGCGCGAACTACACGTGGTAGCCACGGATGTCCGCTCTGGGGAACCGGTCATATTCGATCGCGAAACCACCCCGGATTTCCGCGTGGCCCGCGCTGTGCGCTTCTCGATGGGTATCCCGCTGATGTTCACCTTCGAAAAATACCGCCATCACCTGATGGTCGATGGCAGCATTCTGGCCGAAGACGCGCTTTACCACGAATGGACCGAAGACGACACACCTGTGGTGTACTTTCGCCTGCGTTCGACCCGGGAAGCCAATGAGATACACGAATCCAAGCTGTTTCCTCTGCCCGACTACATCATGATGCTGATCCGCACATTCATGACCAGCATCTCGCGCGAATATATCAGCGACAGCTATTGGCGCAACACCGTCGTCGTCGAGACGGGCGATATTTCGCCTGTCGAGTTCGCCTTGTCTGCATCACAGAAAGAGGATCTCTTTCTGCGCGGGCTGCGCACCGCAAAGGAGGTCATCCCTTTGAAACTCGAGGGCCGCCCGCTCGCGGCGGCGAGCGCGTCGGCCTAAGATCTGTTCACGCCAGGCAACGCGCCCCGTACAGGGCGAACAGAGCCTGGCAGGCGTCCAGAACAGCACACCCGGTATTTCACCGCGCGCGGAACTAGGCGCCATGAGACTGGACCAAGGTTTCAAGCCAAGCGGTGGCGAGGCAGCACAACTGGATC
>Ga0316201_10004870_pt1 | contig 10216 bp, 9 predicted proteins | sample CS6wburrow_MG_FD_204516 | JGI IMG/M metagenome (GOLD analysis project Ga0316201, IMG submission 204516) | Coastal sediment microbial communities from Delaware Bay, Delaware, United States - CS-6 worm burrow | ecosystem: Environmental > Aquatic > Marine > Coastal > Sediment | place: USA: Delaware...
AGGCTTCTGACAAAGGCCTGTGCGACATCCTCAACGTGTACCGGCGAGAGCCTGAACTGTCCGGCATTCACAGGGACAACGCCATCGAAGAACAGGGGTGCAGGCAACGGCGACCGGATGATGTCGTTGGCCAGTTGCGTAGCGAATTCCATGCGTTCTCCGGGATCGCCGAAGATTACCGAGGGACGGAATATCGTCCAGTCAAGTCCGGAGGCTTTCAGATACTGTTCAGCTTCATACTTGGTTGTCTGATACGGGGTGCCGTCTGCCTTGACGCCGTTCGCACTCATCAGCAGAAACCGGCCGACACCGGCCTGTTTGGCAGCATCAACAATTTGCCTGACAGCATCGAGTTGCAGAGTAGTATAGGTAATGCCTTTGGACGGGAATTCACGCAGGATGCCAATGTTGTAGATCGCCGCGTCACAGCCGCTCAGCGTGCCGGCAATGGCTTTCGGGTCAGTGACATCGCCCGTCACCAGGGTACATTCATCCGGATGATTGACCCGCGACTCATGGCCGCTACGAACAAGAACAACGGGATGCAGACCCGCGTCGATCAGTGCATCCACGATATAACTGCCAACAAAACCGGTACCGCCAAAAAGTGCTACTCGCATCGCCGTTGCCTCGTGAAAATTCGGGAGTCATGATCCTGTCGATGGATTGTCGTACGGGACCAACACAGGAACAGACTGGCAAGAAGGTCGCAAGTTTCACAAAGAGTGACAAACAGGCTGGCAATGAAATGTCTTTGATGATTGCCGAAAAAATCCATGAACCCTGAACGGTATTGATCATCTTCCGGGGAATGCGGCCTGGCGGCCGTATGCAATTACAGGTGCTCTGTGTGCAGCGGGCTGTCACAATGTCTGCAGTGTTGCCTGAATCGCTCCCGCAGCAGCCTGCCCCGAGTACCATGCGCCTTCAGCGCGGGGTTTCACAAACGCGTCCCCGGCGAGGATCAACGGCGGCGACTGCTCGAGTGTTACAAAGCGCCGTGTGCTGGAAACAGCAGGCATGCTGTAGAGCCAGCCGTGCACCTGGAAGGATTCGACGCTGCTGCCAAGCAAAGGTGCGGCCATATCGATTAATTGTCCACCGATCACGTTGCGATCATGATCCCAGTGCTTTCGGCTGAAATCGTCAGATGCCTGAATGGTCACCGCCGGAAGCGTCGATATCCCCTTGACCTGATTATCGGCGATCCATGCGATGGGGCTGTCCTGAGGGGCAATAAACCCGGGGTGCGGGATCGATGACGGAGCTTCGAGCACGGCCATCACCGTGATGCAGCGCTGGTATTCAACGGCTGCGAGCTCTGTCTGCAATGCTGCCAACAGGCGGATGCTGCTTGCTTCGAGCAGCATCAGGCTTTGTGGTACCGGGGGCGTTAACAGCACCGCTTTCGTCGTTATGCTGTCACCGTTTGCCAATACGACTTTCCAGTGCGTATCCACGCATTGCAGCTTGACTACGCGCTGCTCCAGGCGAGTCTCGATGCCCACCACGAGATGTTTGGCAACCGCTGTCATCGCCGGGGTTCCGCACCAGCAGGTGTTTTCGGCTGATACGCCTGTTTCGGATTGAAAACAGGTCCTGACCACACCCGCTTTTTGCCATGATGCCAGTGCGGCGGCAAACTGTTGATCCTTTGCCGTGATGAACTGCGCGCCATGATCAAAGCCCGCATCGCCGATGCGTCGGCTGGCCATACGGCCACCCACACCGCGAGCCTTGTCGACAACAATCACATCGACATCAGCCGATTTCAGGCGCACGGCTGCGCTCAGCCCGGTCATGCCGGCACCGATGATGACGACATCGGCGCTACCTTGCGCTCTCATGTGTGAACCTCGTGGCATCGGGCAAGCTCAATCCAGCCGGTCAAGGAAGCGTTCCGCATCGTGAACGATCGCCTCGCGACGCTCGTCTGTCATACGGTAGAGGTTACGGTAGGGCATGGCCATGCGTGGATTCGATTTCAGTCGTGCTTCGTTTCGCATCATGAAGTGCCAGTAGAGGTAGTTGAACGGACAGGCCTTTTCTCCGAGCTTGTCCTTTGGGCTGTATTCACAATGCTTGCAATAATCGGACATACGGTCGATATAGGCACCGGAGGCAGCGTAGGGCTTGGTGCTGAGTAAACCGCCATCGGCATGCAATGCCATGCCATGAGTGTTGGGCAGCTCTACCCACTCGAAGGCATCGGCGTATACCGCAAGGTACCATTCCTCGACCTCGGCGGGAGCGATACCCGCGAGCAGCGCAAAATTGCCGGTAACCATCAAGCGTTGGATATGGTGTGCATAGGCATTGTCATGGGTATTGCCGATCGCTTCGCGCAGGCAATGCATATCGGTGAGACCGCTCCAGTAAAACGCCGGCAGCGGCCGATGCGCATTGAGGAAGTTCGATGTTTCATAACCCGGCATCTTCAACCAGTAAATCCCCCGCATGTACTCGCGCCAGCCGAGGATCTGGCGAATGAAGCCTTCCACGGCATTCAGCGGCGCTTTGGACGCACTGTAAGCGGCTAGTGCGGCTTCACAGACTTCGCCAGGCAGAAGCAGGCCGATGTTCAGATAAGGCGAAAGCACCGAATGGAACAGGAAATCCTCGCCGGTTTTCATCGCATCCTGATAATCGCCGAACCATGGCAGGCTGTTATCGATGAACCAGTGCAGGGCATCGCGTGCGTCTTCCCGGGTGACGGCCCAGCCAAAGCTGTCAATGGCTCCGAAATGTTCACCGCAGTGCTGTCGCACGAGATTCATAACCTCTGAGGTGACTGCATCCGGCGGGTACGCAGTGCACGCAGGAAGCGTCACGTCATCCGGCAGCGATTTACGATTCTCTGCATCATAGTTCCACTCGCCGCCTTCGGGTTGATCCTGGTTCATCAACCAGCCGGTTTTACGGCGCATCTCGCGATAGAAAAACTCCATGCGCAGGTTCTTGCGACCTGCAGCCCAGGTCTGGAATTCGACATGCGAGCACAGGAAACGGTCATCATCCCGGATGTCAACCGGCAGACCGAAACGTTCACTCCAGCAGCGCATCATATCAAGGACACGCCATTCGCCCGGTTCGGTTGTGACAATCCGGTCGATGCGGTGCCGTCGCAGCGCGCGCTCCAGCTCGCCAGTGAAAGCACCGCTATTGTCCGGGTCGTCGAGCCTGACGTAATCCACGTCAATGCCCTCCGACTCCAGAGACGAGGCAAAGTGGCGCATGGCGGAGAGCACCAGTACAAGCTTCTGCTTGTGGTGCTTTACATAGGTGGTTTCATCGCGAACTTCCATCATCAGCACGATGTCCTCTCCGGTGTTGATGTCGCGCAGCGCACTGAGCGAACGACTAAGTTGATCGCCCAGTATGACACGCAAGATCGACACGCCGTTCTCTCAACCTCTCGTATGCAGTGAGCAACGGCAGCCGTCGACGTTGATGACTTGCCCGGGGATCCAGCCGGCATCCGTGGGCAGGAAGGAAGTCAGGGAAGCGATATCATCGGCTTTGCATAGACGTTTCATTGCGTGCAGCTTGGCAATCGATTTTGCAACGTTATCATTGATCGGTAACCCCGATTTGCGGCGTCTCGGTGAGGGATGATGCTATCGCATCGATGCGTACCATTGGTACTAGCCCGCATTTCTCACCAGGCGGCGGAGAATACTGATAAGGTATTGCTTATTGTAGAAAAGCTAGAACGATTATACATACAGTGTGTTATCCAAGTATGCCTGTCACGGTTCAGGCTAGTCTTCGAGTCCGTAAGCTTGCTCTTCACTCAAACCGTAGCTATGGCTACGCTTTTCGCTCCAGAGCCGCGCTTACGAACGCGAATCCGGCGCCTGTTCCCGTGATCCTGGTGAGAAATGCGGGCTAGTTTCGCGGCCAGTAACAACATCAGTGCGACTACATCGCCTTTGGCCGTTCCAGTCGAGATATGCATAGATAAACCCTACTGCATCGCAACACCGAAGTACAGCTACACCGAGGTGCCGGTTTTACACTTCATCGGAGCCGGCAGCGCGTCCTGCCCAGCCATGGCGGAGTGGCGAGGTAAAAGCGGCGAGGAAAATACGGGCTTTAATCACAGTTGTTCATGTCACTGGTCAGATTTGGATGGCATTGCGCTTTGCGCCTCGCCACTCGTCACTTGCTACTGGCCTTACCAGTGATACTGCAAATACAGCGTATTGAAGTTGCTGCCGCCCTTGATGCGGCCGAAGGCCGATGAGGTTTCAAAGATTGCCGAGCGGTGGTGCAGGCTGTAGCCAAACCACAGATCACGCATTGAATTTGCATTGAACAGATCACCGACGTTCAGATCAATGCTGACATCAATGAAGTTCAGCAGGTTGCTGGCGCGGTAGCCTTTGTTGTCCATTTCTCTTTGCTCCATGTTGGGGACGTCCTTGGCATAGGACACGCCTTCGGCACCACCGAGGCGCCAGCGAATCGGCCATTCCAGGTTCCAGTAAAGTTTTAAAGCCAGTACGTATTCAGTCGTGGGCTGGATATCATAGGTGATGCCGCTGTCCGGGTCCGTATAGGGATCGGCTTCGCGGTGGTAGACGAATCCCGGCGTGAAATAGACATCCAGTGATTCAACACTGAACAGGCTGTCGGCCACGGGATGGCCATAGAAAACCGATACCATCTGGCTGTTTTGCGGATCATCCTCCACGTCCCAGCGCAACAGGATATCACCCATGTTCGACGGCGTACCCCAGCCGTAGGCAAAGCGCCAGTAGGGTTTTGCATCCAGCGACGGTTTGCGGGTCCTGGTTTTGTCATCGAAGAAAGCGATACCCAGGTAGACTTCACCAAAGGTCTCCTTGTCGAGGGAAGCGGAATTGCGCGTACTGCTGTCCAGCAGCGTTGTTATCTTGGCCTGTCCTATCAGGTAGAGGTTGCTGATGACATGGTAGCGAGCTTCAGTCCCCAGTGACAGGTCCCAGCCACTGCCAATAGGATTCACGAAAATATCGCCGGGGTTGTTTGGGTCCTCGAAACCATCAAGACCGTAGTAGCGGTCATTGAATTCAGAGCTCTTCCATCTCAGCCTGGCGTAAGGCAGCAGTTCCCATGAGCCAGAGTCCCAGGCGTAGCGGGCATCTATGCCGGCATGCAACCGGCCCTCGTCATCAGTGAGGAATTCAAGGTTGGATTGCAGTTCAGGGCTGAATCGGTATTTGCCCTGCAGGCCAAGATCCAGGCCGTTGCCTCTTATCTCGTTCTGGAACTCAGCCGGAATGTCGAAATAGCGATAGCGTCCGATAAGGCTGAGCTGCCATTCATCCTTGTCATACAATTTTATACCGCCGGTCTGTCCTCTCAGAAAAACGTACTTATTGTCAAAGTACAGCAACGGAATGACATCGGATACCTGTTGTTCAGAAGCAGGGTAGGGGATTCTGGCAATACGAAAACCCATGGCAATACCCCAGGGATCGTACTTGTTCAGGTTTGCCATCGCTGGTGATGAAATGACAAGAGTAACCGCAATGACAATTAGTTTTCTTAACACTGTGTAGTTGGTTATTGTTGCTTGGAGAGAAATCCGGTTTCCCAGTGCCACGCGGTTTCGATGATGGATTCAAGATCGGTATGCTCAGCTTGCCAGCCGAGTTCATGTTGTGCAAGTTCCGAGTCGGCGACCAGTACCGCGGGATCGCCCGGCCGGCGATGGTCCTGGGTGACCTTGAAGTCCCTGCCGGTTACCTTGCGCGTGGTATCGATAACCTGCTGCACCGAAAAGCCCTTGCCATTGCCCAGGTTGTAACGCGCACTGCTGCCGGTTTGCTGCATGTGTTTTAATGCGAGCGAATGCGCTTTACACAGGTCATTGATATGAATGTAGTCGCGCACACATGTACCATCATCCGTCGGGTAGTCATTACCAAAAACCTTGATGTCATCGCGGCGGCCCGATGCGGCCTGCAGTATCAGCGGTATCAGGTGGGTCTCGGGATTATGGCGCTCGCCCAGTTCGCCATCCGGGTCAGCGCCTGCTGCATTGAAATAGCGCAGGCAGGTTGATTTCAGGCCATATGCCGAATCGTAGTCTTGCAGAATATGTTCCACCATCAGCTTGGTGCGGCCATATGGATTGATAGGATTCATGCTGTGTTTTTCATCGATCGGGGTATATTCCGGTTCGCCAAAGATGGCAGCGGTTGATGAAAATATAAAGTTACCAATGCCGTGCTGAATCATGGCGTCGAGCAGTATCACGGTATTCAACACATTGTTCTGATAATACCTGGCAGGATCACGAACCGATTCACCAACCTCGATGAATGCAGCGAAATGCATCACGGCGTCAATGGAATGATTACTGAATACGTGGTCAAGAACTGCGGGGTCGCCAAGGTTGCCCTCGACAAATTCCCCGTATTGTACGGCGTCACGATAACCGCAGCTGAGGTTGTCGAGTGTTATGACATCAGTACCGGAAGTGGCCAGTAGCTTGACCATATGTGAACCAATATAACCAGCACCACCAATGACGAGTATGCTCATATAAATCCTTCACAAAATTTAAAGGCCATTATACAGATCAGCGCCCCGGGAATCTTGAGCACATTGTTTGGGCGGCAATCGGCCTGGATTTACCGGTATCTAAACTCATGGCGGGTGAAGGAGTTTGCCATTTTGTCAGGTATCGTGTTATACATAGGGTGCCATGTGAGTTCAACAACAACGTAGGGGAACAAATCATGCTGCCGCGCCAGTTGTACGAGCTGCTTCCTTTTTTTTATATACTCACAGGCATCGTGTGCGCTGTTCTAATAGATTCCACAATCGTGCTGATATCATCGATGTTGCTGATCGTTACCGGCGTTTTCGTTTTGTTAATGCGCAGAAACTTCAGAAAATCATTAAATCAAAGATTTGAACTGCGCATGGAAGCCTGTGAGCCCGCTCTGGATGAAGACTTTGAGCAACGTTCCGGTATTGATCGTCGACGTCGTAAGCTAACTGAGTGGCCGGCACTGGATCATTCAGGTGACATGATTTTCTCTGAACGCAGATCGTGTGAGCGTCGAGTTTCTACACAATAGTTTAATTCAGAAAACTCGACCAGTCTTTCTGGTCATCGCCAAATACAAAGAAAAACGGGTTCAACAGGCTGTCCTTGGTATTGTATTCGAGTGCGCTCATATCGGTTTTGGTGACATGGCCGCCCGCTTGTTCGACAATACACTGTGCTGCGGCGGTATCCCACTCCGAGGTCAGGCCCAGACGTGGGTAGATGTCTGCCTTGCCCTCGGCCACCAGGCAGAATTTTAGTGAACTACCCATGCTTAAGATATCCACTTCTGCGTAGCTGGCAGAAATATTTTCCATGTATTTCTGCATTTCTCCGGAGCCATGCGAGCGACTTCCAGCGACAACGAGCCTGTTGTTTTCAGGGTCTTTCACCGATATGGGCTGTGCTGTACCGCCCTGTTCAGATTTAAATGCGCCACCGCCCGCGTAGGCGAAATAATCGATATCCAGGACCGGCACGTGAATTACGCCAAGAATACTTTTATGATTATCAATCAGCGCGATATTGACGGTAAATTCGCCATTACGCTTGATAAATTCGCGTGTTCCATCGAGCGGGTCTACCAGCCAGTAAACTGCCCACTGGCTGCGTTCTTCAAATGGCAGCTTGGCCGATTCCTCTGATAATATCGGGATCTCAGGGGTGAGTGCGGACAGTGCTTCAATGATGGTGTGGTGAGATGCCATATCCGCATTGGTCAAAGGTGATGTGTCATCCTTATGCTCGATTTCAAATTCGCTGCTGTATATCTCTAGAATTTTCCTGCCTGCCTCACGGGCAATTTCAACACAGCTGTAACACAGCGATTTCAGGTCGAGAGAATCTGTCATGTTTAATTCCTGGTTTGATAGAATTCTGAATTACAAACTATACACACATTTTACTGCATATGCCCTTACCCGACCTCAAAGATATCGATACTGTATTACTGGACCTTGATGGTACCTTGCTTGATTTGCATTTTGATAATCATTTCTGGCTAGAGTACGTGCCCGTGTGTTATTCAAAGCAGCATCAAATACCGCTGGATGAAGCGAATCAGATTCTTATGCAGCGTTACAACGAGGTTCGCGGTAGTCTCGACTGGTATTGCGTTCAATTCTGGACCCGGGAACTGGGTCTTGATATCGAACAATTGAAGCGGGAAGTTGCTCACAAGATCGCAGTACATCCCTTTGTGCATGACTTCCTGCAGTCGGCGCGCAAGCAGGATAAGCATGTCGTGCTGGTCACCAATGCGCACCCCGCCAGTTTAAACATCAAAATGGAGAAAACTGAACTGGTGGACTATTTTGATCAAATTGTGACATCACATGAACTCGGCCTCGCCAAGGAACAGGATGGTTTCTGGCAGAAACTGCAGGGCATCGAGCCGTACAATCCCGACAGGACCTTGCTCATCGATGATAACCATGAAGTGCTTGAATGCGCCGAGCGCTATGGCATCAAGCACCTGCTGGCAATACACCGGCCGGACAGTCAAGGCGATGAAAAATCACACGACCGGTTTCATGCATTGAAAAGCTTTGAGGAAATAACGCTCTGACAGCAGCAAAGGAATTATCTCACCGCAAAGGCGCAAAGGCGCAAAGGATAACTTATACAGGAATGTAAATCACATACTGTCATTTAGATTAAAGGGAAAGATTTCCTGATGACATGATGGCATAGAGTGGTGTTTCAGAGTGTACACGGTGTACTGATGCCTGTCGCTTTCCCTGCTCATGGTGCGCATGGCTCACCCTACAACCAGCCATAAAACAGATTTCCTTTGCGTCCTTTGCGCCTTTGCGGTGAATATATTATACCCAGCGTTTGAAGCGTTTCTTGCAGTAAGCCAGCAAATCTTCGTAGTTCTGGAAATACAGATCAAAGCCGTCCTCGGATGGGGCATCATATTCGCAGTAGTCGTTGGAATGTTCGCGACATATGGGCGGTCTGCTATCGTAGATGCCGCAATCGCCGTTTAGTTGAAGGTGCTGGCATTTTCCGTCTATCAACAAAGTCCAGCCATCTTCGTCCTTGTAGATTTTTACGTGGTCATGAGAGATTTGCCAGAGTAAATGCTTGAAGTCATCTTTTGAGCGCGGCGTGTCGATATGGTGAGTAACATAGGTACAGCATATCGAACCTGTGCAGAATGAACATTTATTTTCAGGTGTGATCTCAATCTCAACTTTTCTGTCCATCACATAAGCCCCAGTTGTTTCAGGTTGCCCTTGTTATTAACAATGAAATTTCCATTACCTTGTTTATTGGCAAACATCGAAAGACTGCTGACCAGGTTGTTGCTGGCACTGGCGTTCGGCTTCATAGTCAGCTGAAGTGAATAATCACCCTGTAATGTCGTAGTAAGCTTGCCATCTAATGATAAATGCCCGCCTTTATTACTGATGCTCGCTGCCAGTGGTGAATCATCTTTTTCATTTATCAGGACCGATACGTTACCAAGGTCTGCGGTTTCGGCAATAGTTACAGCTGCCTGGTTCCAGTTTAGTGTGCCATCGATCACAGGCACTGCCCCCTGAGCTAACACGGCATTGTTAATACGCAAGTGGAATTCACCGGATAATTCGCCAATAGGCAGTGAGACAATAGCGGCTATATCAGCAGCATCAAGTTTCATGTTGAGATTATCAACATAAAGGTTTCTGCTTATGCCAGTGGACAGTCGAGAGCTTAACGGCTTGCTGTTGTATTCTGCGTTGACATCGAATGCAACATTAATAAGAAGCAGGCGCCATGGCAGGAATGACCATTCGATATTCTTGAGTGTCAGGTTTTGCTGTGTATGAACAGTGCCTGCCTGGCCGTTCCATAGTGTTCCGGATACATTGCTGATAGTAACTGGCAGGCTGTTTTTAAACAGGTTTATAACCGGCGCTGCTGGTATTGTTGTTAGCAGGAAAATGAAATAGGCGATGATACCTGTGAAAATATAATAACGGTTACGCATCAGTCTCTGTTTAGTGTCATGCGTGCATTGACAGCGCCCGGTGTGCTGTTTCGGTCAAGGTTGGCTGATGATACGGTAATGCCGTACTGGGATTGCAATGTGTTCAGCCATAACAGTAACTGGTCAAAAGAAGCGGCATCAATAGTGATGCGTGCGCCTTTATCGGAAGTCGATTCGAGTTTGCTTAAATAGGG
>Ga0316201_10004871_pt1 | contig 10216 bp, 7 predicted proteins | sample CS6wburrow_MG_FD_204516 | JGI IMG/M metagenome (GOLD analysis project Ga0316201, IMG submission 204516) | Coastal sediment microbial communities from Delaware Bay, Delaware, United States - CS-6 worm burrow | ecosystem: Environmental > Aquatic > Marine > Coastal > Sediment | place: USA: Delaware...
CAGCATTATGACCAGTTCCAGGTCGTGCTCAAGCCTTCGCCGGACGACATCCAGGACCTGTACCTGGGTTCGTTGCGGGCGCTGGGGTTTGACCCGCTGGAGCACGATATCCGCTTTGTCGAGGATAACTGGGAATCGCCCACCCTCGGCGCCTGGGGCCTGGGCTGGGAAGTCTGGCTCAATGGCATGGAAGTCACCCAGTTCACCTATTTCCAGCAGGTCGGCGGCCTCGAATGCCGCCCGGTCAGTGGCGAAATCACCTACGGCCTGGAGCGCCTGGCGATGTACCTGCAGGAAGCTGAAAGCATATTCGACCTGGTCTGGACCCGCGGCCCGCAGGGCGTGGTGACCTACGGTGACGTGTTTCACCAGAACGAAGTCGAAATGTCGAAATACAACTTCGAGCAGGCCGATACTGACTCATTGTTCAAATGGTTCGATACCTGCGAAGCCGAAAGCGCGCGCCTGATCGAACTTGGCCTGCCGCTGCCCGCATACGAAATGGTGCTGAAAGCCTCGCACACATTCAACCTGCTGGATGCACGCCACGCGATATCAGTCACCGAACGCCAGCGCTTTATATTAAGAGTAAGAACACTGTCGCGCGCGGTGGCGCAGGCGTACTATGATTCACGCGAAGCACTGGGATTTCCGATAGGAAAGTAAAGATTAATACAGGAATTATCCGCAGATGAACGCTGATCAACACGGATAAAAACTAACTGGGTTAGAGCGCATTTAACATCTGCGTTTATCCGCGTTCATCTGTGGACTATTTTTTTTACGAATTCATATACAGTGCCCTCTGTGGCACATCATCTGGTTATTATTGTGGCTGAAAAAAACGATTTATTGATTGAGCTGGGTACCGAGGAATTGCCGCCTAAGGCGTTGTTGCGCCTGTCGCAGGCGTTTACCCGGGGCGTGTGCGAAGGTTTGGAAAAAGCCGGTATGACTATCGGAGATGTGCAATCGTTTGCAGCGCCGCGCCGACTTGCCATGCTGATCAAAAATGTGCCCGCGTCACAACCGGACCGCGAGGTTGAACGCAAGGGGCCCAGTGTGCAGGCTGCGTTTGGCGCCGATGGCAAACCGACCAGGGCGGTGGAAGGTTTTGCGCGTTCCTGTGGTGTGTCAGTTGATGATCTGCAGCAGCAGGACACCGACAAGGGCGCGTGGCTGGTTTTTAAATCCACCGAAAAAGGCCAGGCGCTGGCAGACATTCTTGCTGATATCGTGAACCAGTCGCTGGCAAAACTGCCGATTCCAAAGCGTATGCGCTGGGGCAGCCGCAATTCAGAATTTGTAAGGCCTGTGCACTGGCTGGTATTAATGCACGGTGAAAAAGTTATCGATGCCGAAATTATGGAAGTCACCAGTTCGAGTTCCACCCGCGGACATCGTTTTCATGCCGATAAAGAAATACGGTTAAAGCATGCAGCGGACTATGCAACACGTCTGAAGCAGGAAGGTTACGTCATTGCCGATTTTGACGAGCGTAAAAACGAGATTCATAACCAGGTGCTGAAAACCGCTAAACAGCTCGGCGGCTCGGCAATGATTGATAACGACCTGCTTGACGAAGTGACTGCGCTGAATGAATGGCCGATAGCCGTTGCCGGCGAATTCGACAAGCAGTTTTTATCAGTGCCATCGGAGGCATTAATAAAGACCATGCAGGACAACCAGAAATATTTTCCGGTTGTTGATAAAAACGACAAACTGAAAAACTGTTTTATCACTATTAGCAATATCGACAGCCGTTCTCCGGATAAAGTTAAAGCCGGTAACGAGCGCGTGGTGCGTCCACGATTGACAGATGCAAAATTCTTCTGGGAGCAGGACCAGAAAAAACCGCTGGAGGAATTTGGCCGTGCACTGGACAATGTTGTATTTCAGACAAAGCTTGGCAGCATAGGTGAAAAAACCCGGCGTGTAATAGTGTTGAGTGGCAGCATTGCAAAAATGCTGGGTGCCAACGTCGAACACGCGGAACGCGCCGCGCTGTTGAGCAAGTGTGACCTGATGACTGCTATGGTCGGTGAGTTTGCAGAACTGCAGGGCGTTATGGGCAAGCGTTATGCCCAGGTTGCAGGCGAGGCTGATGAAGTTGCGCTCGCGCTGGATGAACAGTACAAACCACGCGGTGCGGGTGATGACACTGCCAGCAATGTCATCGGACAAATCCTTGCAATCAGCGACAAGATTGACACCCTGGTAGGTATTTTTGCGATCGGCCAGAAACCCACAGGTGAAAAAGACCCCTATGCACTGCGCCGCGCCGCACTTGGTGTTCTACGCACAATCATCGAGCGTAATCTCGACCTCGATTTGCGTGTCATCATAAACGAAGCTTCCAGCCTGCTGGCGGATAAGGTTGATTCCGCTGCAGTGCAAGATGACGTGTTCGACTATATTCTTGAACGACTGCGCGCATACTATGCTGACAATGGCGTGACACCTGATGTGTTTGATGCAGTGTCGGCGCTCAAACCTTCGCGTCCGCTGGATTTTGACAAACGTATCAGGGCGGTGACAGCGTTTCGTGCCCTGCCGGAAGCTGAAAGCCTGGCCGCGGCCAACAAGCGCGTTGGCAATATCCTGAAAAAAACCGACATCAGCAGCGCTATCAAAATTAATACTGCCCTGTTCGCAGAAGATGCAGAAAAAGCCCTGTATGAAAAGCTCAATGGGCTGCGTGCAAGTGTTGATGCGCTGTATGACAAGGGTGACTATGAAAAAGCATTGCGCAAATTGTCAGCCCTGCGTGAACCGGTCGATACATTCTTTGACAAGGTCATGGTAATGGCAGATGACGAGGCTATAAAAAATAACCGCATCGCACTGCTCGAACAAATGAGCGCGCTGTTCCTGCGCGCCGCGGACTTATCAAGACTGCATCAATAGTATGATCGCGAAACTCATAATTCTGGATCGTGATGGTGTGATAAATCATGACTCCGATGCCTATATCAAGAGCCCCGAGGAATGGATTCCTATCGATGGTAGCCTGGAAGCGATTGCGCGCCTGACCCGCGGTGGTTACACGGTCACGGTAGCCAGCAATCAGTCGGGCATATCTCGCGGTTATTTTGATTTGCAAACACTGGCCGCAATGCACCGTAAAATGGATGAACTGCTGGTGCCACTGGGTGGCCGTGTCGAAGCGGTGTTTTTCTGCCCGCACAGTCCGCGTGATAAATGTGCATGCAGAAAACCACAGCCAGGCTTATTGAATGAAATCAGCCAGCGTTTTTCCATGCCGCTCGATGACGTGCTGTTTGTAGGCGATACCATCAATGATGTGAACTGCGCACTCAATGCAGGTGCCCGGCCAGTGTTAGTAAAAACCGGAAAGGGTGAGCGTGCAACGCTGGAAAAAGATTCAAAAGGATTTGCTGATGTGCCGGTATTCGCTGATCTTGCAGAAGTAGTTGATGCATTGCTGGATGCGGAGCAGGATTTATGAGCGCGCAGCGTATGCCTTCAAAGCCGGTATTGTACATTCGCTCGGTGCTTTTCTGGGTCGGCTTTATGATTACCACGATTATTGTCGGCCTGGCAGTGATACTGGCATCGCCATTCGAATCAGATGTGCGCCTGCGTATTTCAAAAACCTGGGCCGTCGTCAGCCTCTGGCTGCTCAAGGTAATTTGCAAACTTGATTATCATGTCGTCGGCATGGAAAACATTGGTTCGCGAAATGCCATCGTGTTTTCCAAGCACCAGTCAACCTGGGAAACCATAGCGCTGCACGTCATCGTTCCGCTGGGCCGCTGGGTGTTCAAGCGCGAACTTATGCGTATACCCTTGTTTGGCTGGGCACTGGCATGCACTGATCCGATCGCGATTGATCGTGGTGCCGGTCGAGCTGCAGTCAACCAGCTGGTGACCCGCGGGTCAGAAAAACTCAAGCGCGGAAAATGGGTGAATCTTTTTCCCGAAGGCACACGCACCGCACCCGGCGCGGCCAGCAAGTACAAAATGGGCGGCGCAATTCTTGCCGCAGAAAGCGGGTACCCGGTAATACCGATCGCACATAATGCCGGCGAGTTCTGGCCACGTCACAGTTTTATCAAGTGGCCGGGCATGATCGAAGTACGCATCGGGCCTTATATAGAAAGCGCAGGCCGCAAACCCGACGATGTCATGCAAGATGCAAAAACATGGATTGAAACCGCCATGCAGGAAATTTCTGACCCTGCGCGCTGGAAGAGATAGTTCAAAAAACGTAATTATCCACGGATGAACGCTGATGAACACAGATAAAAGCAAATATAATAATATTGGTTTAGTGCGCCGCAGGCGCATATGCAAATTGCTTATACCTTAATCCGCGTTCATCTGCGTTCATCCGTGGATAATTAGTCTTTTCTTTTAATTATTTCAGAAGTCAAACAGCAGGCGGGCGTTAGCGGTGGTTTGTTTGGCGATTTCATCGGGCGATTCTTTGCGCAATTCTGCGATGAAGTTTAAAACATTGATTAAGTATGACGGTTCATTACGTTCAGCGTTATGCAGGCTGTCTGGCTGGTCGGGTGCATCAGTTTCCAGTAAGAGTGACTCGAGCGGAATGCCCGCCGCGACCTTGTGCAGGCGGTTTGCGCGCTGATAGGTGATGCTGCCGCCGAGGCTGATGTAAAAACCGGCATCAATCAGTTGGCGGGCCTGTTCAAGGCTGCCCGAATAACTGTGCACCATGCCACGAAGTACAGAGTGGCGTTTTAAATTCAATATCACGTCTTCTGTCGCGCGCACCGAGTGTATGACGACTGGTTTGCTGTGTCGCTGGGCTATATCGAGTTGCGCGGTAAAAAATTTCAGTTGCAATATTTTATCAGGCTGGCCGTCACGGTAATCAAGTCCGCATTCGCCGACTGCAACACTGCTATGTTCCGCCAGTTGCTGATCGAGTTTATCCAGGTCACCAGTTGTATGCTGGTCTGCATAGTAGGGGTGAAGACCATAACAGGCATGTAGATTTGACTGATTGCATAAATCGGCAATGCGCTGCCAGTGGCCGGACCTGACGCCGGGTATAACGATGTGTTCTACGCCTGCTGACTGCGCACGTGTGATGACGGCTTCGCGGTCCGCTGCAAATTCATCAAAGTCGAGGTGGCAGTGCGCATCGACAAGTTTCACCTGCTTATGATCTCCCCTGGAGCTGGCATACGCGTTTGTCTCATGTAAACAGGGTCAATACACCGGTGTAACCATAGAGTTTGTCATGGTGGATTTCACCGTTAGCAAAAAAGCCGGTGAGTGGAAAATCACCCAGGGTTTTTTGAATCATTTTAACTTCTTCGGAATCCTTGCCAAACTGTTCGCGGCCACGACCCATGCACGATATATAAATACCGCCCCTGGGCGTATGCTTGATACGCCTGGCCATGTTGTCAAGCATGTTCTGCATGTCGTCTATTGCGCTCTGGTTGTCACGACGACAAAAAATCAGTTCATTTCCTTCGGTCAGGTAGTCATTAATTGCAAAGGCCCTGTGTTCCAGGTCTACGCCGATAAGATTGCGCACAGTGTAATCACTGATATCGCTGTCGGGGATACAAAGGCCGGTAAACACACTGGCGGCACGATGTTTTAATTCCGCCTCTGTGCTGATATGCATGTCTTCCATAAGCACATCCAGCGCCGGTTTGTTATCAAGCTTGAAGATCACGTTTTCCTGTGATTTAGCGATTTTGTGTTTGCTGCCAACCGGACTGCAGCCCTGGCTCAGGTTGGAAATAACGCCGATGTTTTCAGAAAACATAACACCTGAAACGCCGCCGCTGTATACGTTGTCGGCTACCTGGAATTGTTTGTCACGCGACGAAGTCAGGCCACCGACAATAAAACTGTTTTTGATATGCTGCTGTAAATCGTGAATCAGGTTTTGGGTTTCAGGATTAAATGGATCGCCATGAACCAGGCCAAAGCTGGTGCTGAATTCGCGCGGTGTTGCCAGGTTGTCAGGAATTTCATTGCTATGGCTGATAAGCGGCAACATGGCAAACTCGTTCTGGTCAAATTCTGCAAGCATGATGCTGGCTGCTGGCGTGTCATAGTGTTCGCCCTTGCTGGATATAACACCCATGCCGAGAGAGCCGACCCAGTGCTTTATGCCGGATTTGCGTTTGCATTCGCGCAGCAGTTTTTTGAAATCTGCGGACATGGCATCGGTGGCATAAATAAATCCAAAGTTTGCGGTCTCGGGAGCATTTTCGAGTTGCTGCAGGCAGTCATTAATGACTGCCTGGGCGGTACTGTGCTGGCTATTGATGCTGAAAAATTTTTGCATGCGGTGCTCGGTTGGTGAATGCCCAGTCTACTACGTCTCATGGATGAAATTACACTCGGATAACAACCACAAAAAAGGCCGGTATTCACCGGCCTTTTGAATCGACTGTCTAAAAAAATATTACCTTGCCTTTCTGGCCTTTTCGATCATGTCATGAATAATCGGGGTAAGGATAATTTCCATCGCCAGTCCCATCTTGCCGCCGGGCACCACGATAGTGTTGCGGCGTGACATGAACGAATGCGGGATCATGCTCAGCAGGTTCGGGAAGTCGGTGTTGAACTTCTTCGGGTCCTTGAAGCGAATGACGACCATGCTTTCGTCAGGTGTTGGAATATCGCGCGCGATAAACGGGTTAGAGGTATCCACCGTGGCAATGCGCTGGAAGTTGATGTCAGTGCGCGAGAACTGCGGTGTAATGTAGTACACATAGTCGTGCATACGACGCAGGATGGTATCGACAATCACTTCGGCGGTATAGCCGCGCTGTGCGTTATCGCGGTGAATTTTCTGAATCCACTCGAGATTGACACTGGGGACCACGCCGACCAGCAGGTCAACATGCTGTGCAACATCAACATCATCGGTGGCAATACCACCGTGCAGGCCTTCGTAGAACATCAGGTCAGTGCCGGTCTGAATATCTTCCCACGGGGTAAACTGACCAGCAGTCAGGGGCGCATACGGTTGCGCTTCTTCATCACTGTGCAGGTACAGGCGCTTCTTGCCGCTACCACTCGTGCCGTAGTTTTTGAACAGCTCTTCGAGCTTGTCGAAGACATTGGCTTCGGGGCCAAAATGGCTGAAGGTGCGGTCCTCTTTTTTCTCTGCGGCGGCCATCGCTTCTTTCATCGCGGCGCGGTCATAGCGATGGAAGCTGTCGCCTTCGATGATCACCGGGTTGATATTCTCACGGGTGAAGATTTGCTCGAACGCATGTTTGACAGTTGAGGTGCCTGCGCCGGATGAGCCGGTCACGGCCACAATCGGATGCTTGTTAGACATGTTGATTACTCCTGAATATATAATAAAGAGGTGCAGCGGCCCTGGCCCGGCAAATGCTGTCCCTGTGCAGGCCCAGCCGCAAAATGGACGCTATTGTACCGTTTTTTGTGCACGACAGCTAACGCAGTATTTGACATAGATAACAATGTGATACCTGTCTCTGCGAGCCAGATCGGGCCGGGGAGAGTGGCTGGATCACACATTTTTAGCTGGATGAGCCGGGTCTGACGATTTTTTTGTATGTGCTGCGTGTTAAGACAGAAAATGAGCCGGCCATAGAACATGCCGGGCAGTGATTTTCACAGCTTTAATGTTGTCGATGTCGCGATGCGCTACAGCTAATTTGCGCCCCGATTATAAATTATTGCCGGGCCCTGGCCATGCGGCCCCAGCAGATAATGCCCTCGCGAGCGTATTACCCAGATGAAAGCCAGGGCTATCCGATCATTTTAATCGCCAGGCACTGTGGAAGTTTTCCGTGCTTGTGAAAACCGAACAGTATTTGCAACAGGCAACCGAGCCGACGCTGGACGTAAAGTTTATCGCCATGGCAAGTGACAGTGCAACGATGGCTGCAATCAGGCAGAGATAAATATCACCGCGAAGATTTTTGAAATGCCTGCCGTTGCTAAAGCTGCTCTGGACGAAAGGACGCAACTATAAGAGCGTGAATACTGGTGCAGGGCATGATGTACTGCATCTGTGCACAGAAACGTTAAGTGAAAAATATATGCTAATATTTATCTATACCGCGCATTTACGTTCACAGTACAAATACCTTGTGTAATCATGTTTGACATCAGAGCTGTATTCACCAAGCCACGACGGTTTTTGCCGTTTTTGCGCTGGGTGGGTGAGTGCTCTGATAGAAAGGTACTACGTGCAGATATTATCGCCGGCATTACCGTGGCACTGGTGTTGGTGCCGCAATCAATGGCATATGCGCAGCTCGCAGGTTTGCCACCTTACTTTGGTTTATACGCCTCTTTCCTGCCGGGCATAGTCGCGGCATTATTTGGTTCATCGCGCCAGCTGGCCACGGGCCCGGTAGCCGTGGTGTCATTGATGACAGCTGCTGCACTCGAACCCCTGGCCCTGACCCCCGAGACCTACGTGGCATACGCGATAGCGCTGGCCATTATGGTGGGTGTGTTCCAGATGACGCTCGGGCTGTTACGCCTGGGTGTGCTGGTGGACTTCCTGTCACACCCGGTGGTGATCGGATTTACCAACGCTGCCGCGATCATCATCGGCACCTCGCAGCTCAGCAAGCTGTTTGGTGTAGTGGTAGAGAAGTCAGATCATCATTACGAAACTATCTGGCGCGTGATACTGGCAGCCACCACCGATACCCATATGCTCACCTTTGTGATGGGGCTACTGGCGCTGGGTATCATGATCGTGATGCGCAAATTTATCCCGCAGGCACCCAATGTGCTGGCAGCGGTGTGTGTTACCACGCTGATTGCATGGTGGACGGACTTTGAAAAAAATGGCGGCAGCGTGGTCGGCGTGGTGCCCGAGGGATTAACCATGCCAGAGTTGCCCACCGGCCTGAACACCCAGGTGCTGACCCAGCTGGCCAGCACCGCAGTGATTATTTCCATCGTCGGTTTCATGGAAGCGATATCCATCGCCAAGGCGATGGCTGCGCGCACTCGTCAGAAACTCGATGCTAACCAGGAACTGATTGGCCAGGGCATGGGTAATATTGTCTCCGGTCTGTTTCAGGGCTATTCAGTTTCCGGTTCATTCTCGCGTTCTGCGGTGAATATCAATGCCGGCGCAATCACCGGGTTTTCAGCCGTGGTTACCGGGCTGGTCGTCGGCGCAACCTTGTTGTGGTTGACGCCGTTGCTGCATCATTTACCACAGGCCACGCTGGCGGCGGTCATCATGATGGCAGTGATAAACCTGATAAAAGTCCAGCCGATCATATCTGCCTGGCGCGTACAGCCGCATGATGGCATGGTTGCGATAGTGACTTTTATTCTTACCCTGATTGTTGCGCCTCACCTCGAAACCGGGATTGTTGTCGGCGTCGTGTTGTCACTGGGGCTGTTTCTATTTCGCACCATGCGGCCGCGTATCTCAATTTTGTCACGCGACCCGGATGGCACCCTGCGTGATGCCAAGATGCGGCGCCTGCACACATGTGAAAATATTTCGGTGATACGTTTTGATGGCCCGATGTATTTTGCCAACACGGGTTATTTTGTCGACACCGTGCTCGAAGGCGTGGCGCGTAAGCCGGCGCTGAAATTTGTCATCATTGATGCCGAGGGCATTAATGAAGTGGATGCCACGGGTGAGGAAATGCTGCACGAACTCGCCACCCGGCTCGAGTCACTTGGCATCGAATTATTATTTGCCCGCGCCAAGAAACAGATCACGGATATTCTGTTACGTACCGGGTTTATGGAAAGTCACGGCAAGGAAAGATTCTTCCGCCTGCGTACCCAGGCGTTTAATTATGCCTGGGACAAGCTGGGCGATAACCACGCCGAAACCTGTCCCTTGCGCGTGGCCAAACCGATCGAAGAACCTGCGGTCTGATTATTTCAATTAATTAACAGTGCGTTCAGACTTTTTCATAAACTAAATCATACACGCCGTGACCGAGACGCTGACCGCGCTGTTCAAACTTGGTGGGTGGCCGCCGCCCCTGGTTGTGCGTGTAGTGAAACTTGCCTGAAATATTCCGAAAGCCTGCCACAGCCTCAATCACTTCAAGCATATGTTCTGCATAGGCCTGCCAGTCGGTTGCCATGTGAAACTGGCCGCCAGGACTGAGCTTACGCAGGATCAACGCAGCAAACGCCGGTTGTAACAGGCGGCGCTTGTGATGCCGCTTCTTGTGCCAGGGATCGGGAAAAAACAGCTGCACGCAGTCGAGACTGTTATCTGCAATCT
>Ga0316201_10004872_pt1 | contig 10216 bp, 3 predicted proteins | sample CS6wburrow_MG_FD_204516 | JGI IMG/M metagenome (GOLD analysis project Ga0316201, IMG submission 204516) | Coastal sediment microbial communities from Delaware Bay, Delaware, United States - CS-6 worm burrow | ecosystem: Environmental > Aquatic > Marine > Coastal > Sediment | place: USA: Delaware...
AGAAAGGAAAGGTAGATACTAAAGATTATGTATACCTGAGTGCAGAGGAAGAAGAAGGCATGAAGATTGCTCAGGCCAACATTCCGCTCAAAGACAACGGTAGCATTATAGATGATAAAGTAATTGCGCGTGAGGAAGGTGACTTCCCGGTAGTAGACCCCAAAGAGGTTAACTACACTGATGTTGCCCCTAACCAGATTGCATCTATTTCAGCATCTCTGATTCCATTCCTCGAGCATGATGATGCAAACAGGGCTTTGATGGGATCTAACATGATGCGCCAGGCGGTTCCGTTGCTTCGTCCGCAATCACCGATTGTTGGGACAGGATTGGAAATGCAGGTGGCTTCAGACTCCAGAGTACTTATCAACGCTGAAGGCGATGGAGTAGTGGAGTATGTAGATTCTGAGAAGATCGTAATCAAATACAAGCGTTCCGAAAAAGAACGCCTGGTGAGTTTTGACGAGGATTCCAAGACCTATAGACTGGTAAAATTCCGCAAGACCAACCAGGGTACCTGTATCAACCTGAAACCCATTGTAAGAAATGGGGACAAGGTGAAAAAAGGCCAGGTACTATGTGAAGGATATGCTACACAAACCGGAGAGCTTGCTCTTGGACGTAACCTTAAAGTGGCCTTTATGCCATGGAAGGGATACAATTTCGAGGATGCAATTGTAATTTCTGAGAAAGTAGTTAGGGAAGATATCTTTACCTCTATCCATATCGATGAGTATGCCCTGGAAGTGAGAGATACCAAACTGGGAGCTGAGGAATTGACCAATGACATCCCTAACGTATCCGAGGAAGCGACCAAGGACCTGGATGAATACGGTATGATCCGTATCGGGGCCGAGGTAAAACCCGGAGATATATTAATAGGTAAGATTACTCCTAAAGGGGAATCAGATCCTACCCCTGAAGAGAAATTACTTCGAGCCATCTTTGGTGACAAAGCCGGGGATGTGAAAGATGCTTCTCTTAAAGCCTCTCCTTCCTTAAGAGGGGTGGTAATTGATAAGAAGCTCTTTTCCAGGTCTATCAAGGACAAAAGGAAGCGCTCCGAAGACAAAGAAGCTATAAACAAACTTGAACTGGAATACGAAGTAAAATTCCAGGAACTCAAGGATATTCTGGTTGAAAAACTCTTTAGCCTGATTGGTGGCAAAACATCTCAGGGGGTTCTTAATGACCTGGGTGAAGAAGTACTGCCTAAGGGTAAGAAGTATACCATGAAGATGCTGAATGCCGTGGATGATTTCGCGCATTTGGTTGGAGGTAGCTGGACAACTGATAATGCCACCAATGATTTGGTTGCCGATCTGCTTCATAACTACAAGATCAAACTCAACGACCTGCAAGGAAACCTGAGACGTGATAAGTTCACCATCTCAGTTGGTGATGAACTGCCTGCCGGTATCATGAAACTGGCCAAGGTTTATATTGCCAAAAAGCGTAAGCTGAAGGTTGGGGATAAAATGGCCGGACGCCACGGTAACAAGGGTATTGTAGCCCGTATCGTACGTCAGGAAGATATGCCTTTCCTCGAGGACGGAACGCCTGTGGACATTGTATTGAATCCACTTGGGGTACCATCCAGGATGAACATCGGTCAGATTTACGAAACGGTGCTGGGTTGGGCCGGACAGAAGTTGGATAAGAAATTTGCAACTCCAATATTTGACGGAGCTACCATTGAGCAAATTGATAATCTGACAGAAGAAGCAGGCATTCCACAATTCGGACATACCTATTTATTTGATGGAGGTACCGGAGAACGCTTTGACCAGGCAGCAACTGTAGGGGTAATCTATATGTTGAAGCTGGGTCACATGGTAGACGATAAGATGCACGCCAGGTCTATTGGTCCTTACTCGCTAATTACACAACAACCTCTGGGTGGTAAAGCTCAGTTTGGTGGACAGCGATTTGGAGAAATGGAAGTTTGGGCACTTGAGGCCTATGGGGCTTCATCAACACTCAGGGAAATCCTTACGGTGAAATCAGATGATGTCATCGGAAGGGCAAAGACCTATGAGTCTATTGTGAAAGGCGAATCTATGCCAGAACCTGGATTACCAGAATCTTTCAACGTATTGATGCACGAACTTAAAGGTTTGGGCTTGGATATCCGTTTGGAAGAATAATATTAGTTCTTGATTTACACATAACACTATCACCATATACCAATGGCTAGACTTAAAGATAACACAGCTATAAAGAGGTTTAACAAGATTTCCATCGGATTGTCTTCTCCGGAGGCCATATTGGCCGAATCCAGGGGAGAGGTTCTTAAGCCGGAAACCATAAACTACCGAACACACAAGCCCGAACGGGATGGGTTGTTCTGTGAGCGGATTTTCGGACCTGTAAAGGACTACGAATGTGCCTGTGGTAAATACAAGCGTATTCGCTACCGCGGGATTGTCTGCGACCGATGTGGGGTTGAGGTAACTGAGAAGAAGGTAAGACGTGATCGCGTGGGGCATATCAACCTGGTAGTTCCCGTTGCTCATATCTGGTACTTCCGTTCCCTGCCAAACAAAATAGGATACTTGCTTGGGTTGCCTTCCAAAAAGCTCGATATGATCATCTACTACGAAAGATATGTAGTGATCCAGCCGGGACTGGCTAAAGGTGCCGAAGATGAGGAAATTAAGAAAATGGATTTCCTGACAGAAGAGGAGTACCTGAATATTCTGGATACACTTCCGCCTGAGAATCAGTATCTGGAAGATTCAGACCCGAATAAATTCATCGCTAAAATGGGAGCAGAATGTCTTATCGACCTGCTTTCCAGGATAGACCTTAAAGAACTCTCTTACGAGCTGCGCCACAAGGCAAATAATGAAACTTCCAAACAACGTAAGACCGAGGCCCTTAAAAGGCTACAGGTTGTTGAAGCTTTGAGGGAGTCTCAGGACAACCGTGAAAATCGTCCGGAATGGATGATCATGAAAGTTGTGCCCGTTATTCCACCAGAGCTGAGGCCGTTGGTTCCCCTGGATGGAGGCCGTTTTGCTACCTCTGACCTGAATGATCTGTATCGAAGGGTCATTATAAGGAATAACCGTTTGAAGCGATTAATGGAAATTAAAGCCCCTGAGGTGATCCTCCGTAACGAAAAGCGGATGCTTCAGGAATCTGTGGATTCTCTTTTCGATAATACGCGTAAAGCTTCTGCCGTTAAGACAGAATCTAACAGACCTTTAAAATCACTTTCAGACTCCCTGAAAGGAAAGCAAGGTCGTTTCCGTCAGAATCTGCTTGGAAAAAGGGTAGATTATTCAGCCCGTTCGGTTATTGTCGTTGGACCGGAGATGAATTTGTATGAGTGCGGTCTGCCGAAGGACATGGCAGCTGAGCTTTACAAGCCATTTGTGATCCGAAAATTGATCGAAAGAGGCATTGTTAAGACGGTTAAGTCGGCTAAAAAAATCATAGATAAAAAAGAGCCCGTAGTTTGGGACATCCTGGAAAATGTGCTTAAGGGTCATCCCGTATTATTGAACAGGGCCCCCACCTTGCACCGTTTAGGGATTCAGGCATTCCAGCCAAGGTTGATAGAAGGTAAGGCAATTCGCCTGCACCCATTGGTATGTACTGCATTTAACGCAGACTTTGATGGAGATCAGATGGCAGTTCACCTTCCTTTAGGACCTGAGGCTATACTCGAAGCCCAGTTATTGATGCTGGCTTCGCATAATATCCTTAACCCGGCGAATGGTTCCCCAATTACAGTGCCTTCGCAGGATATGGTTCTTGGATTGTATTATATGACCAAGGAGCGTAAATCTACCAAGGAATACAAGGTAAAAGGGGAAGGAATCACGTTCTACTCAGATGAAGAGGTAGTTATAGCCTTCAACGAAGGGCGTGTAGAACTGAATGCCGGAATTAAAGTTCGTACCAAAGACTTCAATGAGGCGGGAGAACTGGTAAACCAAATAGTGGAAACCACCGTTGGGAGGGTACTGTTTAATATGGTAGTACCGGAACAGGCCGGATTTGTAAATGCAGTACTTAACAAGAAATCCCTGAGGGATATCATTGGCAGGATACTAGCGGTTACGGATGTGCCAACAACGGCAGAATTCCTGGATAAAATCAAGACCATGGGCTATGAGTTTGCCTTTAAAGGTGGACTTTCCTTCAGTCTTGGGGATATTATCATACCGGAAGAGAAACAAAGCATGATCGACGATGCCAATGAACAGGTAGACGGGATTATGATGAATTACAATATGGGTCTGATCACCAACAATGAGCGATACAATCAGGTGATTGACGTCTGGACCTCTACCAATGCCATGCTTACCGAATTGGCCATGAAACGGATACGTGAAGACCAACAGGGCTTCAACTCCGTGTATATGATGCTGGATTCCGGGGCAAGGGGTTCTAAGGAACAGATCAGACAGCTTACCGGTATGCGTGGTCTTATGGCCAAACCTAAAAAGTCTACAGCCGGAGGCGGGGAAATCATTGAGAACCCCATTCTGTCTAACTTTAAGGAAGGACTTTCCATTCTGGAGTACTTTATTTCTACTCACGGTGCACGGAAAGGACTTGCTGATACCGCTTTAAAAACGGCCGATGCAGGATACCTGACTCGACGTTTGGTTGATGTTTCCCAGGATGTAATCGTAAATATTGACGATTGCGAAACCCTGAGAGGTATAGAGGTAGAAGCACTTAAGAAGAACGAAGAAGTAGTAGAAACCTTGGGAGAACGAATTCTCGGCAGGGTATCGCTGCATGAGGTACATGACCCTCTAACTGATGAACTTTTACTGGAAGCTGGTCAGGAAATCCTGGAGGCTGACGTGAAAAAAATCGAAGCTTCACCAATTGAAAGGGTTGAAGTACGTTCCGCACTAACTTGTGAAGCTCCCAAAGGTATTTGTGCCAAATGTTATGGCCGAAACCTGGCTACCAACAAAATGGTACAACGAGGAGAGGCAGTTGGTGTAGTAGCGGCCCAGTCTATTGGAGAACCAGGTACACAGCTTACCCTGCGTACATTCCACGTTGGGGGTATTGCCGGAAACATCTCAGAGGAGAACAAACTGGAGGCTAAATTTGACGGTGTTGCCGAAATTGAGGATCTGCGCCTGGTAAAAGGAGAAAATAGTGAAGGCAAGGCTGTTGATATTGTTATCTCACGTACCTCTGAAATCAAATTGGTTGATGCCAAAACGGGCATTACCCTGAGTACAAATAACATCCCATACGGATCTCAATTATTTATCAAACCTGGTAAAAAGGTTAAAAAAGGAGATGTGATCTGTAAGTGGGATCCCTATAACGGTGTAATCGTTTCAGAATTTACCGGTAAGATCGCCTACGAGAATATCGAGCAGGGCGTTACCTACCAGGTTGAGATCGATGAGCAAACCGGATTCCAGGAAAAAGTAATCTCGGAGTCACGGAATAAGAAGCTTATCCCAACACTGCTAATCAAAAATACCAAAGATGAGGTGTTGAGATCTTACAACCTGCCGGTTGGGGCTCACCTTATGGTAGATGATAACGAGAAGATCAAAGAAGGCAAGATCCTGGTTAAGATCCCAAGAAAATCAGCTAAAGCTGGGGATATAACAGGTGGTCTGCCAAGGGTTACTGAGCTTTTCGAAGCGCGGAACCCATCTAACCCTGCCGTAGTTTCTGAAATAGATGGCGTGGTATCCTTTGGTAAGATCAAACGGGGTAACCGCGAGATCATTATCGAGGCTAAATCTGGTGAAATTAAAAAGTACCTGGTTAAACTTTCCAACCAGATCCTGGTTCAGGAAAACGACTATGTACGGGCTGGTATGCCACTTTCTGATGGATCTATTACGCCTGAGGATATTCTGGCAATAAAAGGACCGTCTGCTGTTCAGCAATACCTGGTGAACGAAGTGCAGGAAGTCTACCGACTCCAGGGGGTTAAGATCAATGACAAGCACTTTGAGGTTGTAGTGAGACAAATGATGCGTAAAGTGCGAATTCAAGATTCAGGAGATACACATTTCCTTGAAAATCAATTGGTACATAAGGATGAATTCATTAAGGAGAATGATGCCATTTTTGGAATGAAGGTGGTTGATGATGCCGGGGATTCTGAAAATCTGAAGCCTGGACAAATTGTTTCGGCCAGGGAATTACGCGATGAGAATTCCATCCTTAAGCGGGAAGATAAGAATCTGGTTTCAGCCCGGGATGCCGTAGCAGCTACTGCAACGCCTATCCTCCAGGGTATCACCAGGGCATCCCTGCAGACAAAATCGTTTATTTCGGCTGCTTCCTTCCAGGAAACAACCAAGGTGTTGAACGAAGCTGCGGTTAGCGGCAAGGTAGACCATCTTGAAGGCCTTAAGGAGAATGTGATCGTTGGTCACAGAATTCCTGCAGGAACTGGAATGCGCGATTATGAAAATATCATTGTAGGCTCTAAAGAAGAGTACGATGAGATCATGGCGCGGAAAGAAGAACTGAAATTCTAAGGATCCAATGGCAGAACAGGAACAAAAACAGAAACAAATCAACATAGAATTGGATGAGAAGATGGCCGAGGGGGTATACTCCAACCTGGCAATCATCAACCATTCTGTTTCTGAATTTGTGGTCGATTTTATTACCATAATGCCCGGAGCTCCAAAGGCGAAAGTGAAAAGCAGGGTTATCCTGACACCACAGCATGCCAAGAAGTTCCTCAAGGCACTTAATGATAATGTAAATCGCTTTGAACAGGCCCATGGAACCATAAAGGATTATGAACAACCTCCGATCCCGATCAATTTCGGGCCTACCGGAGAGGCATAACAAAAAAGCCGCGCAATAATGCGCGGCTTTTTACTTGATAGGGATAGCCCGGATTTAAAATCCGGGCTGTCTTTTTTTGTACTATGGTCTAGTCGAACTCCGAAGTAAAATGTAGCTTCACAGTGGGGTACTTCTGTTGGGTCATCTGCAAAGAGAATGCAGAATCTGCAAGGAATACCAGTTGCCCGCGTTTATCCTTGGCCAGGAATTTTTGTTTTACCCTTTTAAACTCCTTGAATTCTTCATTGTTTGGGTCCTCCGGATCTACCCAGCAAGCTTTATGAACGGGAAAGGGTTCATAGGTGCATTTTGCCCCGTATTCATGTTCCAGTCTGTATTGTATCACTTCATATTGCAGGGCACCCACCGTTCCAATCACCTTTCTGCCGTTCAACTCAAGCGTAAAGAGCTGGGCAACCCCCTCGTCCATCAACTGGTCTATTCCCTTGGCCAATTGCTTGGATTTCATAGGGTCTGCGTTGTTGATGTAACGGAAATGCTCTGGTGAGAAACTGGGTATTCCTTTGTAGTGCAGGTTCTCTCCTTCGGTTAGAGTATCCCCGATCTTGAAATTTCCGGTATCGTGCAGCCCTACAATATCTCCGGGGTAGGAGGTGTCTACAATTTCCTTTTTCTCGGCAAAAAAAGCATTGGGGCTGGAGAACTTGAGCTTCTTGTTGTTCCGTACATGCAGGTAGGGCTTATTGCGCTCAAAAGTCCCGGAAACGATCTTAACAAAAGCTAGCCTGTCCCGGTGTTTGGGATCCATATTTGCATGGATTTTAAAAACAAATCCGGTGAGTTTCTCCTCATTGGCTTTAACGATGCGTTCTTCGGCCTTTTTATCCCTTGGAGCAGGTGCTATTTCAATAAAACAATCCAACAACTCCCGAACCCCAAAATTATTCAGGGCAGAACCAAAAAATACCGGTTGTTGCTTGCCTTGCAAATAAGCCTCCTTATCAAATGCAGGATATACCCCTTCTACCAGTTCCAGATTTTCTCTGAGCGTTTCCGCAGCATCGGTACCGATTATTTTTTCCAGTTCAGGACTTTGGATATCATGGAAGGAGATACTGTCTTCTATATGTTTTTTACTGTCACCACTAAAGAGGTTGATTCCTTTTTCGTAGATATTATAGATACCCTTAAAGTCGTAGCCCATGCCAATGGGAAAACTAAGGGGGGTAACATGAAGCCCCAGTTTTTGTTCCACTTCGTCCAGCAAATCAAAGGCATCTTTCCCTTCCCGGTCGAGCTTGTTTATAAAGACGATCATTGGAATATTCCGCATGCGACAAACCTCTACGAGTTTCTCGGTCTGTTCCTCAACCCCCTTAGCCACATCAATAACTACAATAACACTGTCTACTGCAGTAAGCGTCCGGAAGGTATCCTCTGCAAAGTCCTTGTGGCCAGGAGTGTCCAGAATGTTGATCTTTTTTCCCCCATAGAGAAAAGCAAGTACAGAGGTGGCTACAGAAATCCCCCTTTGTCGCTCAATTTCCATAAAATCACTGGTAGCAGATTTCTTGATCTTATTGCTTTTTACAGCACCTGCCTCCTGTATAGCGCCTCCAAAAAGCAGTAGTTTTTCCGTTAGGGTGGTTTTCCCTGCATCGGGGTGCGATATGATTCCAAAAGTTCTCCGCTTCGCGATTTCTGCCTCAAAACTCATGCAAAAAATTTGTGCAAAAATACACCAATTTATGTGAAGATCCTTTCTGTAGTTAAGTGCTTTTCAGGTTCTTTATTAATTAGGTTGATTAGGATTTTGGCCTGAAAAGGAAAGATACGGCTAATCGATATTTTTAAACTCCTTGCCGAAACATAAAAATAATTGGTCTTGTTTCGGAACGTTTTTGAAACTGCTGATACCAGGTCAAAATTCCATTTCATCGAAGATAAAAGGTGTTTAGCAGAAGTGATGCGAAGTTTGCTACTTAATCCATTTGATGCTAGCAATATTGTATCTATATTGCAATTTACTACGGAGTTTCCCCAAGCTCTTACACAGAAGAATCCTACAGGCCATGGTGACTAGTTTATCAAAAACTATCATGTATGGAACAACCTTTACGCCAGCATAATTTCTGGGTAGCTATTCGGGGGATGATGACACTCATTTGTACTGTTCTCCTTGTACTGGCTACACCCACTATTACCCTTGCCAACACCGCCGATAACACCTTTCTTTACACCGATACTGATGGGGATGGTGTTCCCGATCATACTGACGTCGATGACGATAATGATGGTATTATAGATGTTGCCGAAGATCTTAACGAGGATGGTGACAACAAGCCGCATACAAATCCCACTGACACAGACGGGGATGGCATCCCGGATTACCTGGATATCGATTCTGATAACGATGGGATTGTAGACAACTTCGAAGCTCAAATGTCCGGGACCTATATCGCTCCCAGCGGTATTGACTCGGATGGAAACGGATTGGACGACAACTACGAAGAAACACCGGGCAGCTGTGGCGGGCTTATTCCTGTTGATACTGATGGGGATGGCATACCAGACTATCTGGATATTGACTCCGATAACGATGGTATTCTGGATAATGTAGAAGCACAGAGCACCTCATTTTACGAGGCACCTTCTGGTGAAGATGTCAACAATAACGGCCTTGATGATGCTTATGAAAGCAACGGTGATACCTGTGATTATAACGGCCCGGATACCAAATACAAAGGCAAAGACAAGGTAACCCTATGCCATAAGGAGGACAAAAGCCGCAATAATCCCAGAAATGGATTTCATGAAATAACCGTGGCACCTGCTGCTGTTCGAGCGCATCTGGATCACGGTGATAAATTAGGCCCCTGTGGAGATAATGACTTTCCCGATGTGGGAATACCACCCCTGGATACCGATGGAGATGGTCATCCAGATTTTCGCGATATTGACTCTGACAATGATGGGATCCTGGACAATGTGGAAGCCCAGGATACGGACAGTTTTCAAGAACCCTGTGGTGTGGATAGCGATGGGAACGGCCTGGACGACCATTACGAAGAACATCCTGGTTCCGGTGATGGCCTGACGCCCATAAATTCTGACGGTGACGATTATCCAAATTTCAGGGACATCGACTCAGACGATGACGGTATTCCGGACAATGTTGAGGCACAGACCACAGCAGGTTATATTCCACCAACTGGAAATGACAGCGACAATGATGGTCTTGACGATGCCTATGAAGGCTCAGGCGACGAAGGCCTTACCCCGGTAAACACGGATGGCACTGACGAGGTAGATTACCTGGACGGCGATACGGACAATGACCTGGTTGCTGATAACAACGAAGGAAACGACTTTAACTTTGACGGCATTCCTGATCAAACCTTCACCGGCACCGATACTGATGGCGACGGACTGGATGATGGCTATGAGG
>Ga0316201_10004873_pt1 | contig 10216 bp, 8 predicted proteins | sample CS6wburrow_MG_FD_204516 | JGI IMG/M metagenome (GOLD analysis project Ga0316201, IMG submission 204516) | Coastal sediment microbial communities from Delaware Bay, Delaware, United States - CS-6 worm burrow | ecosystem: Environmental > Aquatic > Marine > Coastal > Sediment | place: USA: Delaware...
GAACCGCCGAGAGCCTGAGTGCCCGAAGCCGCGGAATATGCAATCTCAATGCCGGCTCCCCGGGGACGAATGCTGTCACCATTGGCGGGCACGCGGTTGACCGCCGGGGCGGAATCCCTTTCGACCCAGTTGGCAGCCACTTCCCAGGCACCATCCCCGCCGGCGACCCAGTTCATCTCCGCCGCCGGGGCGCTTGCCGTGCCAAGCCCGATCAGGACAGGCCATACGGATGAGAAATGCGTGAGCTGGTGGCGTTTGGTGTTCATGATCCGATCCCGTGATGGCTTGGCAGAGCGCCCGACCAAGTTTTCCATACGTCATGCACATGGAATGTCTCCCACCTCTTTTCATTGAGCCAACACCATGGATGCTCCCGACAGTTCCGTTCAACCAAGCGGCCGCCTCTACTTCTCGCAGAGGAACGACCGGCTCGCCCCGGATGGCTGATCCCCGAAAACGCCTGCCTGAGAGATTCTCTTCTGATCATCGGTCCCCGGACCACTGTTGCCGGTCTGGCGGTGTTTCAGGAAACGCCATCTCACATCCCAAATCCCACATCCCACATCCCACATCGCACATCGCACATCTCACATCCCTCATCGCCACTCACTGCACGGACACCTCCACATCGTCGATGTAGGCGCCGAGGTAGCTGCCGTCGTTGTCACCGGTGAAACGCCACTCGATACGGACCTTCTGTCCGAGGGCGGCACCCCCGATCGCGACTGAACCAACCGTCTCCCAGTCGGCGGCACTGATCTCACCATCGGGCGTGGAGGTATGGATCGCGGGCACGATCACATCGTTGCTCGTGTCGTCGATGATGTTGACCACCAGCGTGTCTCCCTCGAGGATGTCGATCGCTTGGGCAAAGGTCAGGGTGGCGCCGGCCGCTTCCGTCAAATCGATGACCGGCGAAATCAGGGAGGTGTCCGTGCCGGCCAGGTAAATCCCGGGATTGCCGATGTCGGTCCCCCAGCATCTTGCCGATCCATCGTTGCCGGTCGTGACTGAACCGCCATCGCCGGTCGAGTCCGGCTCGCCGATCACCCAGGTGGTGCCGGCGCTGTGGTTCACGGCGGTGAACCCTCCAGCGTCCGCTTCAAAGTCCTCGGAGAGCACCGGCGGGGCAGGCTTCTCCACCAGGACAAAGAAGGTGTCGGGATCCGCTGGTCGGGGATAGCTGTTGGTGTTGCTGGGTGGCGTCGCCGGGATCTCGGATTGCCATGGAGTCCAAGTGTCGGGAGTGGTCTTGAGATCCCTGGCGCTCAAGAGATCGTACACCTTCCCGGCCTTGCTGTCCCAGGTGAAATCCAGGTTCGCCCCATCGGGTGCGATCTCAAGAACCGGTCTGGTGCTGTCGGATCCGACGTCCGGGGGTTGGGCCGTTCCGGCTGCCAGGGCCGCAAGATCGGTGGCGTTGAGCACCTCGTCCCACATGGCGAAATCATCCAGCCACCCCTTGCCGTTGCCCTGCTCCGGCGAACCGTCCATCATGTTCCACGAGATGAAGCGCTGCGTCGCATACCCGTTGTTGCGGTAGAACGAACCGATCGTCAGGTCCCCGGGATTGTCGATGATGTCGTTGGCGACCACAAGCGTCGTGCCGGTGGCGCCGTTCCAGTCCACTGCCACCCCGTTGAGGTAGACCGTGATGGAGTAATCGTCGCTGCCCGCATTGTAGGCCCCGGTGATGGCCCAGTGTGCCCAGACCCCGCTGTCATAAGCGGGTGTGGTGCCACTCGGGAAGGTGAACCTGGCACCCAGCGAGGTCTGGCCGAAATTGTCGCTGTTGTTGGTCAGCAGATCGAAGTGGTTCTGGGTCAGGTTCAGCCCGTAGCCCTCCACCGTGCCGTCGGTGATGTATGGTGCCTTCGCGAACCACTGGCTGCGTCCCCGGCCCGCGGCCCAACCGTTGCCCGTGACATCGCGGAACTGTGACTTTTCCCAGAAGCTGATGGTGAAGTCCTCGGCATCGAAGTTGATGGTGTCGGTGTGCTGGACGACGGCCAGCGCACCATTATTGCCCGTGTTTTCCGAGTAGAACGCGCCCCCGAACTTGCCCGCATCGGCTTGAAAGGGTGCCTGCCTGATGCTGCTGAAGTCGGCGCCGTAGGCCTTTTGGTCATTGCCGGAGAGGTCATCGAAATACCCCTCCCCCGCATCGCCTCCCGACTGCGGCAGTCCGGCCGGATTCGGGCCGGGCGTGTAGCTGTCAAAACTCCAGTATCCTACGAGTCCTGCATGGATACTGCCGCAGGTCAGGACCGCGCTGGCAACGAGTGCGATGGGCGTGTCTTTCATCTTCTTCAGGGAGTTCGTGTGGAGATGCGGCCAGGGGATCATGTCCAAGCGGCAACGGGCCTTTCCCAGCCATCGCACACAGCGTGCGTCACCATCGTCGATCGGTCAATACCGACCACGAGCCTATTTGCTGGATGGGCCGGACGGGAGGATGCACCAGACAAACGAAAGAACCACGCCGCGCCGCGCGTCCATTCCTAGCGCAGGCCCGGCCTCACTAGAGCTCATGCCAAACCCCATCCTTCCAAGCATTCTCGTCCTGCTGGTGACGATCGGCGCGACGATTCCCTCGGGCGCCGTGATCAATCCCAGCCTGCAGCCCGTGCATCTTGCCGACCGCTACGTGAACGTCCTCTCCTGTCGTGTTGCGGCGCTGGACCGGACCGCGATGAAGGCCCGCTTGACGGTCGAGGGGGTGGCCAAGGGAGAATTCGCCGCCAAGGAGATCTCCCTGTCTGCAGCAGACGGCACCATGGCCGAGGCGATCTTGTCATTGCAAAAGGGGCAGGCGCTGGTGGCCTATGCCGGCAAGACCCGCCGGAGGCGCGAAAACGACATCCTCTACTACGCCGGTAGCGGGATCTGGTACTTGGCAACCATGGAGGACGGCCCCGGCCAGTGGAAGATCCTCTCCAATGCCGACAAGGGGAAGGACCCCTCCAGCAGCGAGATCATGTTTGGCACCTTCAACGGCGAGGTGGAGAGTCTCTGGGAAATGATGGAGGACAATGCCAGGAACACTGATTACTTCCCGGCCGTCCCCCTGACACGGTTCTCAGCGCAAGTCATCGGCAGCTTCAAGGAATCCGTTTGGGGAGTGGCGATTCATGATGTCAACGGCGATGCGAAACCGGACTTGTTCGCCTGTTCCAGTGAGGGCAACCGTCTTTACATTCAGGATGCGCAAGGAGCCTTCGTCGATCGCTCCGAAGCATTCGGCCTGGAGAAGACGAGCGCTATGGGCTGCAGTTTCGCGGATGTGGATGCCGACGGCGATGCCGACCTGCTGTTGAATGACACCCTGTTTCGTCAGGTGGACGGGAGGTTCACCAAGAGCAGCGACATCCCCACGGGATGGGGCTGCCACAGTGCCTCCTTCATGGAGTACGATGGTGACGGCTATCCGGATGTCGTGGTGGCACGCGGCAGCGACGATGCCGAGGTGGAACCCGAGGGTCTGGCTCTCTATCGCAACCCCGGTCCGTCCGGCGGAGCCTTTGAAGACCGGACCGCAGAGTCCGGCCTGGCCGAGGCGATCAACAGCAAGGGCTTGAGCGGCTATTTCGAAGTCTGCGACTGGGATGTCGACGGGCGCACGGACCTGATCTACATGGCCGGTCCGGGCTACCTGCTCTGGCAAAGTCCCGATGGCGTTTACGAACCCTCGGAGCTCGTCGAGATGGACACGGGCTTGGGTGGCGGCACCGCGGCCTTCGGGACCATTACACGGCCCGACCAGCCGAGCGTTTACCTGGTCGCCGGTGACCACAAGAGCCTGGTCTGCGAAGAGAGTGGCGGCGCCTTGGTGGATGTCCTTTCCTCCGGCAACGAAATCCAGGATCCGGTGGCCGGCCTGCGCATGACGGTGGCCGAGGACTTGAATGCCGACGGCACGGTGGACCTCTACGCCGCCAGCCTCACCAAGGGGATGTCCTCGTTCTACGTGGCCAACCGCGGCTATGCCTCGTTCATGCTGCCGGAGAAATACCAGGGAGGCAAAGTGATCCCGCCGGCGGTCTACAACCGGCCGGCCTGGGGCCTGGCGGTTGGTGACGTCAACGGTGATGGTGCACTCGACGTCCTGGTCGGTGGTGGCCGGGACGGGAACCTCACGCTCCTCGTCAACGAGACGCTGACCGACCGGCCCGCCCAAGCCGACCCGAGCACGACCCACGACCTCCGGAAGCAGATCCAGACGCGCATCGTGACGGTGCGGCCCACCGCCAGGCTCGGCCGGACCGGTTGCCGTCTGACCCTGCTCGACGACAAGGGCCAGCCGGTCACCCATCGCTGGACCGGCACCAACGTCGGGGTGGGCTGCTGTGGCCCGGCCCAGCTGACGCTGGCGGTGCGGGAGCCGGGATCCTACACGCTGCTCGTGCGCCTCGGCGACGGGAGCGAGAAGAAGCTGCCCCTCGTCATCGACGAGAAGTCCCCGAGGCACCGGGTGCTCGTGGTGGACTAATGCTCCCTCGATGATGCGCCGCAGATTCGGCAACCCACTTGATCCATGATTGATGATTTTCGTTTGATGATTCCTGAAGTGAGGATCTGGCGCCAGAACATCGAGCCACTTCACAAACCACATATCACGAATCACAAATCGGAAATCAGTCCCTTGGTCCACTTGGCTGCAAGATCTGCCTTGCGCGCACTGCTGGCCACTCGTCTGCCGTTCATTGCGGTTGCGGCGCTATTGCCCTGCATGTCGCTCCATGCGGGTGGGGGACCCGACCCGGCACGCTACGCCGACGAATCGTTTGCGATGCAAGCCTGGCCGGAAGCACGCGTGCTGGTCTGGGCCAAACCGGGGACCAGTGGCATCGCAACCCAGGCAGGCGACTGGACCGGGCATGCCTCCACCGCCGACTACCTTGCCGGCAAGGAAGGGCGCCCCGCGACCACCGGCCCGGATCGCAACACCGACATCATTCTTCCTGACGCCCCCGACGGGAGTTCCTACGTGGTCGGCTACACCGTGGAGCTGCGGAAGCGCTCGGACGGACTGGATGCTCCACAGTGGTCCTGCCGATGAAACATGGCAGCAGCCTGTCCGGTTGGCACCGCGGACGCTTTGACAACCGGACCCCGGACCTGCACCGCTTCCTGCGCTTCGAGGACAAGTTGTTTCCCTCCCGCAGGCGAAACCACCATGCAGCACCCCCAATGCTACGCATCCATGATGGTCAGCGGAACCCTGAAGATCGGCCTGCCGGAAAAGCCGATCCACCGGGACATGATGTTCCGGCTCAGCGGATCTCGACGGACTCGTGTTCGATGATGTGCTGGAAGGATGCCTCATGGTCTCGCCCCGGCAGAGGGCCCGGTGGAAGAACATCTCCTACGGAGCGAGCATGCTCACGGCCCCGGAGACTCTCTACTGGGATCCCGACCCTGATGCCTCGCCGTGACCCCGCTTGCGGCGCACCCCTCCCATCCCTTCAGGGAGCGGGTCTCCAGCCCCCGCCGTCCACCCAAACCGCCTTTCCTGGCGATCTTAACCAAAGGTCCTCCCTCTGCGGCCCTCGACGCTCACTCCCAGGCCACCTTCAGGGACACGGCGTGATCGCAGGGGCTCCGAGCGGGCAGGCGCACCTGCAGGGCCATCTTTCCCTGGTGCCAATCCAGCGTGTCATCGTGCCCGAGCAGCACGACCTGCTTGATGGCACGTCCGGCACCTTCCCGGCCGAGCGCCCTGATCACCACCTCGGCATCGTCCCCCGGCCAGTCCATGAAGATCGCGTAGAGGGTTCCTCCATCCTTGGAACTCGTGAAGCGAATGTCCTCGGCACCCAATCCCAGCTGCCGGTCGTTCATGTGCCCCTCCAACACAGCCGTGGGCCCTTCGCCGAACTGCTTCCACGGACGCGTGGCGTAGAGGGCCTCCCCGTTGATCTTCATCCAACGCCCGAGCCCGGCGAGGTGCTCCCGGTGCGCGGCATCGAGCGTGCCATCGGCACGCGGCGGGATGTTGAGCAGGAGGTTGCCGTTTTTCGAAACGATGTCGACGAGCATGTCGACCGTCGAGTTGACCGGACGCACTGGTTCGTCGGGACGATGAAACCACGAACTCACGGTGGTGTCGTTCTGCCATGGATGGGGTTGAATCCCCTCCAGCAGTCCCTTCTCCATGTCGCGCACACACATCCCGGCGCGAAACGGGCCATGGTTCTTCCGAAGCGGCCACTTCTTCACGTTCAGCACCGCCTCGAGCCGGCCCCCGTTCCACCGGCGGTTCTGGTTGTAATACCATGCCGCCACCTCGCGTCCCGGCAGGCCGTCGTCGTCAGGAAACGGAAGGCCGCCATCGAAGTAAAGGAGGTCCGGATGGTGCTGCCCGCACAGGTCCTTGATGCGCGCCATCCATTGTGTCTTCCACGCCGGCGGTGCCCCGACCGGGTAGTGATTCACGTCTTCTCCATGAAAGGGATGGTAAAACCCCCGATTCGCCGGATCAGCCCCGTCGTAGGGCACGCCCTTGAACCGGCCCTTCGTGTCGGCTCCGTGGGCGGGCTGGAGCCATGACCAACTCCGGGCGAGGTGGGTGGTCACCCCGAAGCGCAGGCCGTGCTTGTCCGCCGCCGCCCGCCACATGCCGATGATGTCCTTCTTCGGACCCATCCGGACCGAATTCCACCGATGATGCTTCGAGTCCCAGCAATCGAAGTTGTCGTGGTAAGTCGCGATCGGCACCACGTATTTCGCGCCTGCCTCCTTGAACCGGCGCGTCAAGTCATCCGCATCGAAGTGCTCCCCCTTCCACATCGGGATGAAATCCTTGAAGCCGAATACCGACGGATGCCCGTAGGCCTTGACGTGATGCTCGTATGCCTTGTGCCCCTCAACGTACATGTGGCGTCCGTACCAATCGTCGACCCCCTGCAGGCTGTGGAGGTTCCAGCAGACAAAGACGCCCAGCTTCGCATCGCGGAACCACTCCGGGCACTCGTAACGGTCCAGGGACTCCCAGCTGGCATCGAACGGCTTGCTGCCCGGCGCATCACCACCAAAGAGCGGAAGACTGAGAACCATCAGGAATGTGACGCCTAATCGGACCATCATGCTTCGGCAACGGTCGATCAACCCGCCGTCTTTCGCCGAAGCGCAGGGCCCTGGCCGCATGCCCCTTCGAGGATCACCGGCACTTCGTCCACCGGACGGACGTCGGAGAACGACCGGACACGCCCGCGCCGGCTCGCGTTTGTCCCGTGACATCCAGCAGGGCCACCCACCCTCCCGGACCCGGCGCGACGGCCCTCCGATCGGAAAAACCTTGCGAAATCAGGGGATTCCAGCGACACCATCTACAAAGGCCTCTCCAGATATTACCGGCGCGGTCATATGAATGTTCTGCCAAGAAACTCCATGCGCATCGAAACCACCGCTGATGACGATGATCGGTTTATCGAGAACGTTCACGCAGTGATTGAGGCGCTTGTACATCGGGACACACCAGGAACGCTGAGGGTGATCCGAGTCAATAATTGGTTCGGTGAGAAGTGGCGAGGATTCGCCGGCAAGGTGCTCGGAGCCTTTGGTGTGGGTCGTGGGAGATTGGTAATTCCTCCATTCGTGCCATCGAGAGTCGATTTAGAGTATTCCTGGACCAAGGGGGAGTCCGGATACGTCTTGGATTTGGACTTTGACGTTCTTCACAAGCGGATCCGGAGTGAAGAGAATCTCAGACGGTATTTCGATCAGCATTGCCCCGAGACAATCGCGGTTTGGTTCAGTTCGAAGTCCGCATCGAACGGTCGAGGATCGATCATGGTTTACTCGGACGTTGGCATGAAGCGAACCGTGTCGTGGTATGTTGAACTCACTGCGACCAAGAATTGGGGGGCGTCTGTTGGCAATGGGATCACGACATCGGGGTTTCTCAAGTTCGTGGGATCAAACCAAACAAAAGCAGAACGCGGATGACCAAGCCGCAGCCGCCGTTCTCATGGGCGGATTGGTGGCGGACGTCCGTGCCGAGGTCGCCGGGGAGAACGAGCGGATCAGAAAGGAAAGGGGAAGATTGGCACTCGGCCAGCGCCCCGTGAGCATGTTCAAGAACATCAACGCGCACTCCCTCTCAAGCAATGAAGGCGAACAAGGCTGTGCTTGGACAACCGGCTACCACCGGCAACCCGCATTGGTGTCGAAGTAATTTCCGTAGCTACCACCCCTTAAACAGCAGTCGAAGGCGCGGCGCCGGCAGCCGGCGCCGGACCTTGGACGTTCGCTGAGGAAAGATGAGCGAGGTCTGCTTCCAGCGACGAACCGCAAATCAAATCGGGGGACGGAGATCGACAGGATGGAATCCCATCAACCATCAACGACAGTGCCGAAGAACTCATGAATATTCTCCAAGCTCCGAACGCCGTGTTCTTCATTGGACTCGCCGTCCAATTTGGGATTCGTCACCATTTTATCCGGCGAACAAAGTCCGAGAAGAAGACAGTTCAGCAGGTTGATCTCATCGAGAAAATGTTGCTCGCAGCAGTGTTGCCCGCAGCACTCCTGCTGCCCCCGCTTTACTGTTTCACCCCGCTACTTTCATTTGCTGACTATGAACTGGCCTCATCAATCCGTTGGGCCGGTGCCGTGATCATGATGGCATCGCTATGGCTGTTCTTGAGATCACACCTTGACCTGGGGAGAAACTGGTCCGTTAGCCTCGAGCTGCGACGAGACCATCAACTGGTATCACACGGAGCCTATCGTTGGGTTCGGCACCCTATGTATACATCCATTTGGTTGTGGGGGCTCGCTCAAGGCATGATGCTTGCGAACTGGTTCGCAGGGTGGGCGGTGTTGCCTGCGTTTGCCGCGATGTATTTCATTCGCACGCCTCGCGAAGAGCGGATGATGTGCGGGGAGTTCGGAGATGGCTACCGCGAATACGCCCAGCGCACTGGCCGCCTCTTTCCCCGACTCAGAAAACCGGCCGACCAAGACGTCGACCCAAACGCCTGACCGCCTGACCCGCCGAGCTGTGTTCGCGCTCCCTCCGGTCGGGTGATAGAACGGCAACAGTGGCTCGGCCTGATGGCCGGGTCTCCAACATCAGCCCGGGAGAATGCCCGATCTCAGGCCTCATATCAAACCGGAGCCCCTCGCAAAGGCATGCGAATTGCGACAGGGGCCGCTGACCGGTTTCCGATCGTCCTGGTCGAGACGGGCGGAGCCCTTGGCGCGCTCGTGGCCGAGAGGCGTTGCCCGGATGAAATTCCAGAGAGTGTGCTGTATTTTCGTTCGTTAGTGTTTCGGGTTTCGGGCCGCCCGGCGGGCTGTCTCAGGAGCTCGACGGCAGGTGTTGGTGCAGAAACCGCGTCATCGTCTCGTAGAGGTGGCGGGTCGTGTTCCTGCCTTCCCGCATCGCGTGGGTGGCCCGGGGGTAGGTCATCATGGTGAACGGCTTGTTGTGCTGGATGAGCGCGTCCACCAGTTTCTCGAAGGTCTGGTAGTGGCAGTTGTCGTCGGCGGCGCCGTGGATGATCAGGAGGTCGCCTTCCAGCTGGTGCGCGAAGTTGATCGGGGATCCCTCGCGGTAGGCATCGACGTTTTCCCCCGGCAGGCCCATGTAGCGTTCCTGGTAGATGGTGTCGTAGTGCCGCTGGTTCGGCACGGAGGAGATCGCGATCGCCGCACTGTAGAGCTCCGGATGCTTGAAGATGGCATTCAGGCTCATGGATCCGCCCCCGCTCGATCCCCACGACCCGACCCGCTCCGTATCCAGATAGGGCCTCGCCTTCAACACCGCCCGGACCGCCGCGGCCTGCTCCCGCACGGCAAGGATGCCGATCTGCCGGAATGCCGCCTTCCGCCACGCCCGGCCCCGCGGCGCCTTCGTGCCCCGGTTGTCAAAGCTCATCACGACGTATCCCTGCTGGGCCAGCATGAGATGCCACAAGTGGCTCCGGCCTCCCCACTTGTCGGTGACCACCTGGCCGGCCGGTTCCCCATAGACGTAAATCAGGAGCGGGTAACGCTTCTCCGGGTCGAAATCGGGCGGCTTGATGCAGCGGGCGTGAAGCGACACGCCGCCGCCGATGTCCACATGGAAGAACTCCACCGGGGAGCGATCCAGCGCCGCGACCCTGCTCCGGAGCCTGGTGTTGTCCTCCAGCACCCGCAGTTCCCGGTGCTCGGGCAGGGTCACGAGCCGCGTCACAGGCGGATCGTCGACAGTCGAGGAAGTGACCAT
>Ga0316201_10004874_pt1 | contig 10215 bp, 7 predicted proteins | sample CS6wburrow_MG_FD_204516 | JGI IMG/M metagenome (GOLD analysis project Ga0316201, IMG submission 204516) | Coastal sediment microbial communities from Delaware Bay, Delaware, United States - CS-6 worm burrow | ecosystem: Environmental > Aquatic > Marine > Coastal > Sediment | place: USA: Delaware...
AGAGACCATAAGGAATTGGATCTTCCCCAGTTAATTATTTTATCTAATGAGGTAACAATCACATTGGCACCGTTACCTGCAGGGATTACTTTTCCCGGAAAGTCTTCAGGAACTTTACCTGGTTGATCCATGGATTCATTTTTTTTATCTATTCCCATCTTAATGCTCCTTTTTTCCATGCATATAACAGGCCTAAACCTAAAATGACAAGGAAGATGAATATTTCAATAAAGGCAATAGCACCAATATCTTTAAACACTACAGCCCAGGGTACCAAAAAGGCAACTTCAACATCAAATATCAAAAATAAAATTGCAAATAAATAGTATCCCACCTTAAACTGAACCCAGGTTGGCCCGATGGTGGTCATACCACTTTCGTAAGGCTCCCTTTTCTGTGGGTTATCTGACTTGTGTGAAATTAAATTTGATAAAAAATTAGCCCCTGCAACCAGGACAATTCCAGCAAGAAAAAATACAATGATGGCTTCTGAACCCATACGCTAATCTATATTATTTAACTTCATAAGTTTCCCCGGAGAAGAACAAATCATCCGTCTTCGTAAAACTGGAACCGGCTTTAACCGCAGCCGTTAGTTCATCAACCCGTTCTTCGAAAGTAATATCTGGAAAACTTCTGATGATACCTGTCACCAAGGGATATTCCAATCTTACCAACATTTGATGTAAGGTAGGATCTTGTTCTTCCGCATCATGAACAAGCAGGTCAGCCTCGGTAATTCCATTTTCTCCCAAGGTCACTACTTCTAGTTTTAACCCTTTTAAGATCAGACCTTTGTTTCTTTCTTTGCCAAATATCATGGGTTTTCCGTGTTCAACAAATAATTGTTTGTCCTCTCTCACAGCCTTGTCCGTGTATTTTGAAAAACATCCATCATTAAAGATTGGACAATTTTGCAGGACTTCGATCAATGAGGTACCCTTAAATTTTTCAGATTTAATAAAAATGTCTGTCATTTCTTTAGGGGTGTTACCTCCAATTCTGGCAAAAAACCGAGCCTGCGCACCAATTGCCAACTCACCGGGTAAAAATGGTGGTTGTGTATTGCCATAAGGAGATGATTTGGTCTTTTGACCAACTAATGAGGTTGGGGAAAATTGACCTTTGGTTAATCCGTAGATTTCATTATTGAACAATACAATATTCAGGTCAAGATTTCGTCTCAAAACATGAATAAAATGATTGCCGCCTATCGCCATTGAATCGCCATCACCGGTTATGATCCATACACTGAGATCAGGGTTGGCAAGTTTAACACCTGAAGCAATTGCGGGGGCCCTTCCATGAATACTGTGCATACCATAGGTGTCCATATAATATGGAAAACGTGAAGAACATCCTATTCCGGAAATAAATACTACATCTTCTTTTTTAAGTCCCATTTCAGGAAGAGCTTTTTGCATGGCACGGAGAATAACATAGTCATCACAACCCGGGCACCACCTTACTTCCTGATCACTGGCAAAATCTTTAAATGTATATTTTTTAGTTGCTGTTGTCTCCATTTCTATTTCATTATTTTTTTAAATTCCTCTATAAGTTCTGAATTTCCAAAAGGCAATCCTTGTACCTTGTTATATTGCAAAAATTCAAAGCCATGAAAATTTGCTCTTAAAACCGATGCAAACTGTCCTGTATTAAGTTCACAAACTATGATTCGCTTAAATCTTTTTAAGACTTCTTCCGTATTCTTAGGGAGAGGATTTATATAGTTAAAATGCGCGAGTCCAATAGATGTATAGCCATCTTGCCTTATCTCTTTTACGGCAGAATACAAGGAACCATAGGTACCGCCCCATCCAATTACCAGTAAATCCCCTTCATCGGCGAATTCTGGTTTCAATTTTGGAATATAATTTTCAACTCTCTTCACCTTTTCAGCTCTGACATTAGTCATGTATTCGTGATTTTCAGGGATATAAGATACCTGTCCGGTCACTTTATCTTTTTCCAGGCCACCTACTCTGTGTTCCAGACCAAATGTTCCTGGAATTGCCCAGTCACGAGCCAGAGTTGCTTCATCCCGCTCATAAGGATTCCATGTTCCTTTAGCTTCTTTAATTAGCCTGGTTTTTATTTCAGGCATTTCGGATACTGATTGTATTTTCCACGGTGCAGATCCATTGGCAATATACCCGTCTGTCAGTAATATTACAGGGGTCATATGTTCAATAGCAAGTTTTGCCGCTTCATAGGCATAATTGAAACAATTAGCCGGAGTACTTGCAGCTATAATAATTACAGGACTCTCGCCATTTCTGCCATACAGCGCCTGAAGCAAATCTGACTGCTCAGTTTTAGTTGGCAATCCGGTAGACGGCCCGCCTCTTTGAACATCAACAACAACCAGCGGCAATTCCAGTATCATTGCAAGACCTAGGGCTTCTCCTTTTAGAGCCAACCCTGGCCCGGAAGTAGTAGTAATGGCCAAGTCGCCGGCAAAGGCCGCACCAATAGCGGAGGTGATCCCTGCTATTTCATCTTCAGCTTGCAAAGCTTTAACCCCAAAATGTTTATGCTTTACCAGTTCATGGAGAATGTCTGAGGCCGGAGTAATGGGATATGAACCTAAAAATAGTTCCAGACCAGATTTTTCTGCGGCAGCTAGAAAGCCCCAGGCAGTAGCAGTATTGCCCATAACTATTCTGTAAGTGCCCGCTGCCATTTTAGCCGGAGCAACCGTATAAGAGTTAGGAATTAATTCTAAGGTTTCTGCAAAGTAAAATCCTGCATTTAAAACCTTAGTGTTCGCTTCAATTAATTCTGGTTTTGTCTTAAATTTTTTATTGAAAAATCCTATGGTATGCTCCGTAGATCTGTTATACATCCAATATACCATGCCCAGTGCAAACATATTTTTACTTCTGGTGATACTTTTATTGTCTAGTCCCTCAACCTCTTTTAGTGCTTCTTTTGTAAGTGAAGTCATACTTACTTCTATCACATGATAGTTTTCCAAACTTCCGTCTTCCAATGGGTTAGACTCATACTGGGCTTTTTCCAAATTCTTTTTTGTGAAAGCATCTGTATCCACAATTACCGAGTGGCCTGGTTTCAGAGCATGCAAGTTAGTTTTAAGCCCTGCAGGATTCATGGCAACCAAAAGGTCTACATTTTCGCCGGGGGTACTCACTTCAACGCTTCCAATATGCACCTGGAAGCCAGAAACACCATAAAGGCTTCCCTGCGGCGCCCTGATTTCTGCAGGGTAATTAGGAAATGTGGCAATATCATTACCAAACATTGCAGAGGTGTCAGAAAACTGTGTTCCGGTTAGTTGCATACCATCACCCGAATCACCTACAAATCTTACTATCACCGCTTCCAGTGTTTCCTGCGCTTGTTTTGTTTTTGTAGCAATCATCGATACATGTTTATTTTTTACTTATTTTTATATTAAATGTCGTTTGATAAAAATATTGGCTCCAAATATAAATTGGAGGTTTATAAAGAAATATGACTTTTATCATTAGACATATATTTGTAGTACATTAAATTTACGGACAATTATTTCAAAAACATATAATTATGGCTATTATCATAACAGATGAATGCATTAATTGCGATGCGTGCGTTTCAGAATGCCCGAATAATGCAATATATGAACCAGACCAGGAGTGGTCATATTCAGACGAAACCGCTTTAAGTGGTATTGTAACAACTCCGGCAGGAATTGAAGTTGATGCCGATGCTGCAAATGAACCTGTTTCAGACGAATTCTATTTTATAGTTACAGATAAATGTACAGAGTGTAAAGGTTTTCATGATGAACCTCAATGCGCTGCTGTTTGTCCGGTAGATTGTTGCGTCCCTGATGAGGACCACGTGGAAACTGAGGAAGAATTATTGGCTAAAAAGGTTTGGATGCACGGCGAATAATCTTATAGTTACATAATTGATTATCAATGCGCGCCCGATTGAATTTCAATCGGGCGTGTTTATTTAGATGTTTTGCATATCATTTTAGTGAGCTCTTAGCTTTTTCATTCAAAAATCGCAAGCTGTTATCAACTTTATTTGGTATATAATTACCTGACATTTGTCATAGTATGACTGCGGTAATGGCTCTAATTTTATCAAAAATTTAAAAAGTTGTATCACTTGCGGTTCTAGTAGTAGGAAAAACTTTCAAAAGCCCTCAATATATCTAAACTGCCGGTTTCTTTAATAATAAAATAGTCATGAAGAAAAATTTTTCGAAGTTAATTTGCGATGCGAACGAGGCGGTTGCACGAGTTGCTCACAAAACGAATGAAGTATGTGCAATCTATCCCATCACCCCCGCTTCACCAATGGGGGAGCACGTAGACGTATTTAGTTCCAAAGGACAAACGAATATTTGGGGGAATGTGCCCCGAATCGTAGAAATGCAAAGTGAAGGCGGGGCTTCCGGAGCAGTACATGGTTCCCTTCAGGCCGGAGCGCTGACTACCACGTTTACGGCATCACAAGGATTGCTTTTAATGATCCCTAATATGTATAAAATTGCAGGGGAATTGCTCCCTTCTGTGATACATGTTGCCGCCAGAACTGTAGCAACTCATGCGCTTTCTATATTTGGAGATCACTCCGATGTGATGGCTACAAGACAAACCGGTTTTTCCATGCTGTTTGGCGGGTCTGTCCAGGAAGCCATGGACTTTGCATTAATATCTCAAGTAGCTTCTTTACGTACAAGAGTTCCTTTTTTGAACATATTTGATGGTTTTAGGACTTCACATGAAATCTCCAAGATCGATGAAATTCCAGATGATATCATTAAAGCAATGATGCCTGAGGATAAGATCATGGAACATAAAAAAAGATCTTTAGATCCGGATCATCCGGTTATAAGAGGAACTTCTCAAAACCCTGATGTTTTCTTCCAGGCCAGAGAGGCATCAAATCCTTACTATGAAAAAGTACCTGGAGTTGTGCAGGAAGTAATGGATGAATTTTACAAGCATACTGGTAGAAGGTACAGTATATTTTATTATTTAGGGCATCCTGAGGCCGAGCGTGTTATCGTAATTATGGGTTCTGGGCAAGGAGCAGTAAGGGAAGCCGTGGAAGCTATGGTAAATAAGGATGAGAAAGTTGGGGTAGTATTTGTTCGATTATACAGGCCTTTTTCTGTTTCTCATTTTATAGAAAGCCTGCCCTCATCTGTGAAAAAAATTGCTGTATTAGACAGGACCAAAGAACCGGGGAGCACCGGGGAACCTTTGTATCAGGATGTTATTACTTCCCTTGCAGAGAGCGATAGAAATATATCTGTAATAGGTGGCAGATATGGGTTGTCATCTAAGGAATTCACCCCTCAGATGGTCAGCGGGGTATTTAATGAACTCATCAAGGAGAAACCAAAAAATCATTTTACGGTAGGTATAAACGATGATATTTCGTATACAAGCCTGGAATCTGATAATAATTTTAAGGTGAGAAGCACAACTATCAATTGCATGTTCTATGGACTTGGATCTGATGGTACTGTTGGGGCAAATAAAAACTCCATCAAAATAATTGGTGACACTACAGAAAATTATGTTCAGGGATATTTTGTCTACGATTCCAAAAAGGCAGGGGCACAAACCATTTCCCATTTGCGTTTTGGTCCGGAACCAATTTACTCTTCATACTTAATTGACAAAGCGGATTTTATAGCAAGCCATCAATTTAATTTTATTGAAAGATATGATATGCTTGCCGATTTAAAACCGGGCGGGACATTCCTATTAAATTCTCCGTTTTCGAAAGAGGAAATTTGGGACAAATTACCTAAGAAAATGCAGGAAGGAATCATAGAAAAAGAGGCTAAATTTTATGTAGTGGATGCTACAAAAGTAGCCCAGGAGGCCAATCTTGGTAAAAGGACAAATACCGTTTTACAAACTTGTTTCTTTGCCATATCAGGTATTCTGCCTAAAGATGAGGCCATTCAAAAAATTAAGGATGCCATAGTTAAGTCTTATGCTCATAAAGGTGATGCAGTAGTTCAAATGAATTTTAATGCTGTTGATAAATCACTCGAAAATTTATATCAGGTAGACTATCCAAAAGAGGTGAGTAGCGAGAAAGGATTACTTTCTGCAATGACAGATGCTCCAGATGGTTTTGTCAAGAATGTTCTTGAGAAAATACTAGGAGGTCATGGAGACGAATTGCCAGTCAGTGCATTTCCGGTAGATGGTACCTTCCCTACCGGCACTACCCAATACGAGAAAAGCGGGATCGCTAACTTCATCCCCATATGGGATGATGAAGTACTTTGTACACAATGTAATAAATGCGTAGCTATCTGCCCTCATGCTGCAATTAGAGCTAAAGTTGTTCCTAATGAAGTTATGGCAGATGCTCCGGGTAGTTTGAAATCAGTTCCTGCCAAGGGAAGGCCATTTTCCGGAGAAACAGAATCTTACGTTTTGCAGGTTTCCCCTGAAGATTGTACGGGATGTGACCTTTGTGTTGCTGTTTGTCCTGCTGAAAGCAAGGAAATTGAGAATTTTAAAGCTATCAATATGAGGAAGAAACTCGATTTTGATGCTGTGGAGAATGTAAACTGGGATTATTTTATAAATCTACCCGACTATGACAGATCGGCCTTACAAATAACCAATGTCAAAGGGTCTCAGTTTTTAGAGCCACTATTTGAATTTTCAGGGGCTTGTTCTGGTTGTGGAGAAACTCCTTATATTAAGATGCTTACGCAGTTATATGGCGATAGCATAATCATTGCCAATGCAACGGGTTGTTCCTCAATATATGGGGGCAATTTGCCGACAACTCCTTATAAAACCAATAAAGAAGGCAGAGGTCCTGCATGGGCAAATTCTCTATTTGAAGACAATGCAGAATTTGGATTTGGAATGAAGCTGGCTTTAACCAAGAAACAGGAAATTGCAGTTAATCTCCTGAAACATCTTAAAAATGTGGTGGGAACAGAATTAACTGAAGCTATTCTGACCAATCCGGAAGAAACTGAAGAGCAGAAAAGTCAGAAATTTGCTGATATTGATAGACTTAAGGAAGTACTGGCAGGGGTAAAAGACAATCCCGATGCTAAAAAATTAAGTCAACTTACGGAGTATCTCCGCAAAAAGGCAGTCTGGATTCTTGGAGGTGATGGCTGGGCCTATGATATTGGTTTTGGGGGAGTTGATCATGTTTTGGCTTCAGGCGAAGATGTGAATATTATGGTACTTGATACTGAGGTGTATTCCAATACTGGAGGTCAGACCTCTAAAGCAACACCATTGGGCGCGAGTGCCAAGTTTTCTGTATCCGGAAAACGAACCGGAAAAAAAAGCCTGGCGCTTCAAGCTATTTCCTATGAGAATGTATATGTAGCTCAGGTAGCAATGGGAGCAAAAGATCTTCAAACCTTAAAAGCAATTGAAGAAGCCGCAGCATATCCTGGTCCGTCACTAATTGTAGCCTATTCCCACTGTGGTGAGCATGGGTATGATTTAAAAGATGGGGCTTTGCAACAACAAAAAGCTGTTGAAACTGGTTATTGGCCTTTATTCAGATTTGATCCTTCTAAACCTAAGGGAAAAAAATTCAAATTAGATTCTAAGGAACCTACTAAACCATTAAGCGACTTTATGTATAATGAAACCCGCTTTACCAGAGTTGTAAAAGATGACGCAGAATTGGGTGCGGCACTCTTAAAACAAGCTCAGGAAGAGGTGGAAACAAAATGGGAACGTTTGGAACTTTTTAGAAATATGTAATTCTGTTATTCAGAAATCAATATTAATAGAAAGGTTGTAAATAAAGCAAATTTTAAATCAATACTGTCTATGGAAGATAAAGCGAAAAAGCTTTATGAGACTGCCATTCAAAAATTGAAAGAAGCGAATGATGAATTGTGTAGACCTGCGGAAGATGTCGTTTCTTTTATGGTTTGTCAGAATTCTCATATTGCTATAGATAATTACTTAAAGGGTTTTTTGATAGAAAATGGTATCGAGCCAGAGGCAAGTGCATCAGTTGATACTTTGTATGAACAATGCAAAGCCGTGAATAAAAATTTTGAAAAAGTAAATTTATCCGGCTTTGAATGTGAGGCCCATGAATTAGATTCAAGATTTTGCAATGGTGTAACTAATGTAAGCAGATGTTTTGACATTGCAGATAGCCTGGATACATTTCTCAGGGAGGAAAAAATCATTAGTTAAGGCTAATTGTAATTACCTTCGATAATAAGAACCTGTGCTTGGGACATTTATATGATGTCTTCGTCCTATATTACTTGTTATTGCCATAATCTCTTCTTTAATTATATTAAACCAATTAATATTCAAGAAGATGAAAAAATTATTTATGATTATGGTAATAGCCTTGTTCAGCACAACGGCTATAGCACAGGATTCAGAGCCACTTTATCTGCTATTTGAGTTTATGCATGTAGATGAAGACCAGGGGGCTGCTTATGCAGAAACAGAAGAGTTTTGGGAAAAAGTTCATGTACAAAGAGTTAAAAACGGCGACTGCATTGGTTGGGATCTTTGGCGACTTGAGCCGAGCGGACAAGAGCAGGGCGCTCAATTTATGACTGTAAGTCTGTACAATGACCCGGTGAAGATGATGGATGGAGGCGACTTTAATAAGGCCTGGACAAGTGCTTATCCTAATTTAACGGATGCAGAAAGTAACGAAAAAATGATGATGACTGCAAAAAGCCGGGATCTCACGCATAGAGTATTCCTCCGGCAAATTGATCTTACAAAAGATGATTTTGATATGCCTATCGGGACATTAGCAATATTGAATTTTATGAAGGCAAAACCAGGTCAAGCTGCAGCCTATGAGAAAATGGAATCCGAGGTCTTTAAACCCTTTCATCAAAGTGACGTGGACTCTGGTGGCCGGGCAAGCTGGGGGATGTTGAGGAATATGTTAGGTTATGCTACTGAGGCATATGCAACCCATATTGTGTTTGATATGTACACAGGCTATGATCAATTCTTTAACGGGGGCAATAATACCCCATTAACGGAGGCACAGCAAAAAGCCATGCAGGATATCGCGAACATTCGGGATCTTAAGTCAATTTCTATGGCCACTCTAATAAGAAAAGTGCGATAAACAAATAGGTTAATTATTATTTGATTCAAATCCTCCCTTAAGTGGGAGGATTTTTTTTTAATTAACTCCAGGTCTTTCTTAGAAATCGAATAAAATTTTTGTTCATGATATTTTCGATATCTTCGGCAGTATACCCCCTGTTTTGAAGTAATCCGGGCAGTTTTTGTAAATCGGCAATAGTATCTAAATCAGTCGGACTTTGTTCCCTTCCAAAGCCACCATCGAGATCTGTTCCAATTCCCACATGCAAGGCGTTCCCCGCCAATTGACATATGTGGTCTATATGATCTGCCATTGTTTCTAATGTTACCCCCATAGCTTCAGGGATAGATTGACCACGCACCCAGCCGGGCACCATCATCCATGCATCAAGGGCAACACCAATTACGGCATCTCTGTTAATTAGTTCAATAAATTGTTCATCTGAAAATTGCCTGGTATGGTCTACCAGGGCCCTGCAGTTATTATGACTGGCCCAAAGTGGCCCATGGTATACCTTCAATGTTTCCCAAAAGCTCTCATCACACAAATGGGTGGTGTCCAGAATAATATTAAGTCGTGCAATCTCTTTTAAGAGTTCTTTTCCTTTAAAGCCAATTCCTCCTGTGGAATTTGTGCCATGCGCATAAGTTCCGGGGCCATAATGTGCAGGGCCAATAGCGCGAAGTCCTTGCTCATAACTTTTTTCAAGATATTCTAAAGTAATTATAGAATCTGCTCCTTCAAGGCTTAAAATATATCCAATGGGTTTTTTATCTTTAACAGAAGAATTCCAAAAATCCAAATGGTTGTCTAATTCCTGTAAGTTGGTAATCTGGGTCATTTCGCCCAGGGCTTCCATTGCCCTGTACCAGGCGAGTTGGCCCTGAGTTTGTGCCCAGGCCTGTTGAGGGGAATTCCATCCGGGAAGATTATTCTCTTTTTTTACAAATCGCGCAATCTGAGTAGCCATACAAAGTCCAATATCACCCTTACGCATTGCATCAAAGGAAACCGTGTTTTTACCCCTATCCGGTTTATCTGTAAGTCCGGTCTCTTTCGCCCGAATATCCTCAACAGACCAGGTAAGATCACGGTTCCATTCCATTGCGTTCATTGCTAAATCCAGATGTGCGTCAAAAATAA
>Ga0316201_10004875_pt1 | contig 10215 bp, 10 predicted proteins | sample CS6wburrow_MG_FD_204516 | JGI IMG/M metagenome (GOLD analysis project Ga0316201, IMG submission 204516) | Coastal sediment microbial communities from Delaware Bay, Delaware, United States - CS-6 worm burrow | ecosystem: Environmental > Aquatic > Marine > Coastal > Sediment | place: USA...
CAGCGAAGCAGCATCAGATGGCGATGATAGTCATTACTGCCTGAACGCTGAAATAACGAGCCTCATAGCGTGGATTCGACTGGATCACAGAATATCTGCCGAGAGCTTCTTAAGATAGGGATTGTTGGATCGTGAACACAGTCACGTTTTATTTAACATTTTATTGATATATAGTTAAATCGATTTGCTAAGGTTTGACTCACGTTTGACGCGCAACTTACCGACTTAGAAGGAAAAATACGTGCTTTTTGGCAACAAATCACAGCCATTGCTGGGCCTCGATATCACGACATCGTCGGTCAAACTGATAGAGCTTACCCAGAGTGGAAAGCGCTATCGGGTCGAGTCTTACTCAGCAGAGCCTACCCCTCCCAGTTCGGTGAGCGAAAAAGCGATCGTCGATGCGAAAGCAGTCGGTGAAGCTATTCGCCGCGCCGTCAAGCGGGCCGGGGCCAAGGCAACCGATGTGGCCGTCGCCATCAGTGGTGATGCGGCCATTACTAAAGTCATTCAAATGCCCTCCAGCCTCTCTGCGCGAGATCTCGAGGGACAGGTCGAGATTCAGGCTGACCAATACATTCCATTTCCGATGGAAGAGGTCAGCTTCGACTACGAAGTGATTGGGCCGAATGAGAAAGACCCTGAACTCATGGACGTGTTGCTGGTTGCGACGCGAACAGAGAATGTGGAGCAGCGCCAGTCTGCTGTCACTGCGGCGGGTCTTGCAACGAAGATTGTTGATGTCGAGGCTTTCGCCCTGGAAAATGCCTGTCGCCTGTTGAGTCACCAGATTCCGGACGGTGGCATGGGGCAGTCGGTAGCGGTCGTTGACATCGGTGCCAGCAGCACGACGTTCAGCGTACTTTATGACCTTAAGGTTGTGTATACGCGCGACTTCAACTTCGGCGGTCAGCAGCTGACCGAGGAAATCATGCGCACCTACGGGCTGTCGATGGAAGACGCGGGTCGTGCCAAGAAGCAGGGCGGCCTGCCAAGCAATTACCAGCCGGAAGTGCTGGAACCGTTTATTGACGACATGACGCAGCAGGTCAGCCGCTCACTGCAGTTCTACCTGGCCTCTGGCGGAGGTCGTGAGCAGCCGGACATGATCCTGGTTTGCGGCGGTTGCGCGAATATCCCGGGCATTGCCGACGTCATCTCGAGTCGTGTCGGTATTCCTACCGAGATCGGTGATCCGCTCGGGCAAATGAAAATTTCATCCAAGGCCAAGTCACAGGGCGTCAATAAAGATGCGACTGCCCTTCTTACGGCCTGCGGTCTTGCACTAAGGAGCTTCGACTAATATGCCTAGTATTAATCTACTCCCCTGGCGCGAGGCAGAGCGCAAGAAACGCCAACGAGATTTTGGTGTTGCTACGGGCGGCGCCGTGGTTGCCGCAATTGCGGTTGTCGTCGCGACGATCTTTGCATACTCACAGATGATCTCGAGCCAGGAATCACGCAACACGCGGCTCACTAACGAGATCGTCGAGCTTGAGAAGAGCATAACCGAGATCAATGGCCTCGAAAGGCAAAAGGAACGTCTGCTTGCCCGCATGGAAATCATCGAGGAACTGCAGAAGAGCCGCCCGGAGATCGTTCATCTCTTCGACGAGCTGGTCCGACAATTGCCAGAGGGTGTTTACCTTACTGGCATGAAACAGACCGGATCGCGGGTCGAGATTCGTGGCATAGCGCAGTCCAGTACACGCGTGTCGGCATTGATGCGCCAGATTGATGCGTCGAATTGGCTATCCGACCCCGAGGTTGAGCGGGTCGAAACCAAACAATCGGGGGCTTCCCGCCAGGCGGAGTTCGTCGTCTACCTGAAACAGTTGCAGAAGACTGGCGAATCGGAGGAGGCGGAATGAATCTCGTTGAAGAACTTCAGAGCCTGGACGTCAATGACGTTGGCCGTTGGCCGCTGCCGTTTCGTCTCGCTGTAATTGTCCTGGTGTTCGCGGTCGTATTGGGCCTCGGTATCTACTGGTTCATTATCAAGGACAAGGCACCGCAGCTTGACCGTGTTCAGGAAGAAGAACAGCAGCTCCGCGTGACGTTTGAAAACAAGCAGCGCAAGGCGGCTAACTACGACGCTTACAAAGCGCAGCTTTTCCAGATCGAACAGTCTTTCGGCACGATGCTCAGGCAGCTTCCTGGCAAGACGGAAATACCCAGTCTGATTGTGGATATTTCGCAGACGGGGCTTGCGGCGGGCTTGCAGGAAAAACTGTTTGTTCCGCAGGGCGAAATCCCGAGAGACTTTTATGCAGAAAAGCCCATCAAGATTCGTCTGACCGGCGGATACCATGAGATTGGCAATTTTGTAAGTGGTATTGCCGCACTGCCTCGAATCGTGACGTTGCATAACATCAACATTACGAAAGAAGGCAAGGAGAATTTCGACAATTTGAGCCTTGAGGTCACCGCTAAAACCTATCGGTATCTCGACGAGGAGGCACAGTGATAATGCGCGCTCCCCAAATAGTTAGACACGGCATTGTCCTGATCTTGTCAACCGTCGCACTCGCAGCATGCGGGGGCGATATGGACGACCTGGATAAGTACATAAATGAGGTTAAGGCGAAGCCGGGCGGCCGGATTGAACCGCTTCCTGAAATTACGCCTTACGAAGTGTTCACGTATATCGCTGATGCTGAGGGTCTGCGTTCACCGTTTGTACCCGACACGCCACAGGCAAGCGGCAGTTCGGGCGGCACGCGCCCTGATCGGGACCGCAGTCGCGAGTATCTTGAGAACTTTCCGCTGGATACGTTGAGCATGGTCGGAACGCTGTACATGGCCGATACGATGTACGGCCTCGTACAAACAGCGGACGGATTGATTCACCGCGTTGTCCCCGACAATTACATTGGGCAAAACGACGGACGAATTACGGAAATTTCTGAATCGGAAATCACTTTGGTTGAAATTATTTCTGATGGAATCGGCGGCTATATCGAAAGAGATGCCGCGGTTGGTCTAGCAGACTGACACCTGAATGGAACTGGGAGTAATTGGAATGATGCTCAAAAGCAAACCGACGGTCGGTCATCGCATGACGATGATTAAGCTGGCCGCATTGGCACAGGCAGCACTGCTGCTCTTCTGCGGCGCGACTGCCAGCGCACAGGAAGGCAACCGGCTGCAGGACATTCAGGTACAGAGCCTGCCCGGCCAGCGTGTCGAGCTGAAGCTGATCATGAGTGACACGGCACCCGAGCCGCTGGCGTTCACGATCGAGAATCCTGCGAGGATTGCGCTCGATCTGCCTGACACGACGCTGGGCTTGAGCTCACGCCGCCGCGATGTGAATCTTGGACCGCTCGATACGGTACTGACGGCTGAAGCAAACGGTCGTACCCGGGTCGTGTTGAACCTGGGTTCCATGGTCGAATACCAGACTCGCCGCAGCGGTAATACGGTAATCGTCACCCTCGGTGGCGGGGATGAATACAGCGCAGGGACAACCCAGTTCGCCAGCGCTCCGGCATCCAATACCACTTCTTACGCAGCACCTGGCAGCCGTGCGATTTCAAGCGTAGATTTCCGTCGCACGCGTGATGGCGGTGGCCGAGTCATCGTGAACCTGACCGACCCGTCAACGCCGGTCGACATTCGTCAGGAAGGTGGCCGTGTGGTCGCCGTCTTTAAGGACACGAGCTTGCCCGCCGAGCTGATGCGTCGCCTTGATGTCATGGATTTCGCGACCCCGGTTACGACGGTTGACACGCTGCGCACGAACCTCGATTCACGCATCGTTATTTCGGCCGAGGGCAAGTATGAGCAGCTCGCCTATCAGTCGGATAATGAGTTCACAATCGAAATTAACCCGGCCCCCGAGCAAAGTCAGGACGAATCGAGCCTGTTCTCGGAGACCAAGGAATATGAGGGTCAACGCCTGACGCTGAACTTCCAGGACATCGAGACGCGCGCTGTGTTGCAGCTACTGGCTGAGACTTCGGGCAAGAACATCGTTGTCTCGGATACCGTTTCGGGCAACGTAACGCTGCGTCTGCGCAACGTCCCGTGGGATCAGGCCCTGGATATCGTAATGACGACCAAGGGTCTGGACATGCGCCAGAACGGCAATGTAATCATGGTTGCGCCCGCGCGGGAGATTGCGGCGCGCGAAACTGCCGATCTCGAAGCCAAGCTTGCTATCAGCGAACTGGAGCCGACCTACTCCGAGTTCTTGCAGGTGAACTACGCCAAGGCAAGCGACCTTGCAGCGCTGATTCAGTCCAACAGTGGCGGCAATCCGTTGCTGTCGGACCGTGGCAGCATTGGCGTCGACGATCGTACCAACACGCTGCTGGTTCAGGATACGGCGGAGCGATTGCAGAACATTCGCCGCATGGTTCGGACTCTGGATATTCCGATCAAGCAGGTCTTGATCGAATCACGCATCGTTGTTGTCAATGACGATTTCAGTCGTGATCTCGGTATCCGTCTGGGTGTCACCGCGTTCAACGAGAGTAGTACGGGCCTCACAGCAATAAGCGGCTCCGGCGAAGGTACCGACAACATGATCAGTACCTATCTTGAAAACCAGGCCGATCCGACAAGTCCCTTCCTGCTTGAATATCCGACACTGACTAATCGTTACAATGTTCCTTTGCCGATTGGCTCTGCTGCGGGTCGTTTTTCGCTGGCCGTGCTTGAGAACGACTATCTGGTCGACCTCGAGCTGACCGCAATGGAAGCTGAGGGTCGCGGTGAGATCGTATCGACTCCGCGCGTTATCACTGCGAACCAGAAAGAAGCGACGATCAAGCAGGGTGTGGAAATTCCTTACCAGCAGTCGGCATCTTCGGGCGCGACGACGATCCAGTTCAAAGAAGCTGTTCTCGAGCTGGTTGTTACGCCACAAATCACGCCTGACAACAACATCATCATGGATCTCCGCGTAAGCAAGGACAACGTCGGCGAGATTATCTCGACAGGCGGTCTTGGCGGCACGGTGCCGAGTATCGATACGCGCTCCGTAGAGACCCAGGTTCTTGTAGCTAACGGACAGACGGTCGTTCTGGGCGGTATCTATGAAACAGAACGCCGCGAGACGGTCAAGAAAGTGCCGTTCCTCGGTGATATTCCGGTTGCCGGCGCTCTTTTCCGCAGCAAGCAGCGCACCGACAACAAGGCCGAGCTGCTGATCTTCGTAACGCCGCGCATTCTTGAGGAAGGCACCACCGTTTATTAAGATCTTGTTCCGCTGAAGATCCGGAAAGCCAACCTTCGGGTTGGCTTTCTCTTTGAGGGCCTTCACAGAATTCAGGTAAGACACCGTCACTAGATGAAACACCCCAAGAACATCTTCCTCATCGGCCCGATGGGCGCAGGCAAGTCGGCCGTGGGCCGGCAGCTCGCCCGGACATTGCAGCTGTCCTTCATGGACAGTGACGACGAAATAGAAGCGCGGACAGGCGTGGACATCGCGTTCATATTCGAGAAAGAGGGCGAGGCCGGTTTTCGCAAGCGCGAGGCGGCCGTGATCGATGACCTGACCGGAATCGATGGTGTCGTGCTTGCCACGGGCGGTGGTGCGGTGGTGGATGCGGAGAGTCGCAGCCGCCTTGGCGGTCGAGGCTTTGTTGTGTACCTGTATACGACCGTCGACCAGCAATTTGCGCGCACCAGGAAGGGTCGTGAGAGGCCTTTGCTGGAGGCCGGTGATCGGCGCGAGATTCTCGAGGAGCTGTTGCTTGCACGTGACCCGCTTTATCGGGAGATCGCCGACCTCGTTGTCGATACGGATGGGCGCAAGGTTCATTCGGTCGCAAGCGAGATCATCGAGAAGGTTTCGTAGGAGTACCCCGAGGGCATGTAACGCGCTGGGGCGCGCTCCGACATTCATGTAATCTAGCGCCGTATGAAGACTATCAGTGTAGATCTCGGTGAGCGGAGCTATCCGATCATCATTGGCCGTGGGCTCATGGACGGCAACTTTGTCCTGGCTGATTACGTACCGGGATCCGACTGCCTCGTGGTTAGCAACGAAACGGTTGCCCCGCTCTATCTCGACAGGCTCAAGCAGAACCTGGCGGGTCGTGAGGTAGCGAGCATCAGTCTTGCAGACGGCGAGTCGTTCAAGACGCTTGCGACGATGCAAACGATTCTGGACAAGTTGGTCGCATCGGGTGCCAATCGGGACACCACCGTAATTGCGCTCGGTGGCGGTGTCGTCGGCGACATCGCCGGCTTTGCTGCCGCCTGTTATATGCGAGGCGTGGCATTCATCCAGGTGCCAACAACGCTGCTGGCGCAGGTCGATTCCTCCGTTGGCGGCAAGACCGGCGTCAACCACGAAAAAGGCAAGAACCTGATTGGCGCGTTTCACCAGCCGCAGATCGTCCTCATCGATACGGATACGCTCAACACGCTGCCGATGCGTGAAGTCAGGGCGGGCCTGGCCGAAGTCATCAAGCACGGTGTGATCTGTGACCCGACATTCTTTGCGTGGCTCGAGTCCAACATGACCGCCCTGCTTGAGAAAGATCCCGAAGCACTGGCGCACGCGATCCAACGGTCTTGCGAGATCAAGGCCGAGGTGGTTGCTGAGGACGAACGAGAGACGGGTCGACGGGCGATTCTGAATTTCGGCCATACCTTTGGCCATGCGATCGAACGCTGCCTCGGCTACGGCGAATGGTTGCACGGCGAAGCCGTCGCGGCAGGCATGATGATGGCAGCTGAATTGAGTGGCCTGGAGGCCGCAGACCTGTCGCGCCTCAAAAACCTGGTTGCGGCGGCGGGATTGCCAACCGAGCCGCCTGCCATAGCCCGCGAGCGCTGGCTCGAGGCGATGGGCCTGGACAAGAAGGTTCAGCACAAGAAGCTGCGTTTTGTCTTGTTGCGCTCGCTCGGAGAGGCCTACGCCAGCACCGACTATGAGCGGGAAAGGCTGCAAGCGTTGACGGGGACCCGGGCTTGATGGCTACAGTGGGCCTCGCACCCTACGCCGCTGATGAGTCGCAGAGTCGTGGCAGAATTTTTGACGAGCCGCGCCCGACGTATCGCGGTGAATACCAGCGCGACCGCGACCGCATCATTCATTCGACGGCCTTCCGACGCCTGATCTACAAGACCCAGGTGTTCGTCAACCATGAGGGCGATCTGTACCGCACCCGCCTGACGCATTCGCTCGAGGTGTCACAGATAGCCCGCAGCGTCGCGGCCGCACTGAATCTCAACGAGCCTTTGACCGAGGCAATCAGCCTGGCTCACGATCTCGGCCATACGCCGTTTGGTCATGCCGGCCAGGATACGTTGAATGCCTGCATGCGCGACTATGGCGGCTTCGAGCACAACCTGCAGTCGCTGCGGGTTGTTGACGTGCTCGAGGCAAAGTACGCAGATTTTCCCGGCCTGAACCTCATGTTTGAGACACGGGAGGGCATACTCAAGCACTGTTCGCCACGTAACGCCCGCGAGCTCGGCGATCTGGGCGAAAGATTCTTGCAGCGTAAACAGCCTGGCCTGGAAGCACAGCTTGCGAACGTCGCCGATGCCATCGCATACAACAATCACGATGTGGACGATGGATTCCGCGCAGGCCTCCTGAGCCTTGATCAGCTTCGCGAGCAGCCGCTGTTCGAGACTCAATACGCCGAGGTGCACGCCCTGTACCCGGAACTCGAGGACCGACGGCTAATTTATGAAATAATTCGTCGCATGATCGGCACCGTCGTAACGGATCTGATCGAAGAAACAAGACGGCGGCTCGAGAAAGACGGTCCAAAATCGATAGATGACGTTCGCAACGCCGGCAAGCCGCTCGTGTCGATGTCGGATTGTGTGTACGAACAACACGTATCGCTAAAGCGCTTCCTGAACGAGCACCTGTACCGCCACGAACAAAAACTGGAAATGACGCGCAAAGTGCAAGTCATGGTCCGGGATTTGTTCACCGCGTACTCGGAGGATGTGCAGCGCATGCCGCCCGAGTTTGCCGACGCGGCCGCCAGTCTTGATGCGCATGGCCGGGCGCGGGTTGTTGCCGATTACATTGCGGGAATGACGGATCGCTATGCAATCGCGGCCCACGAGGACATGCAGGGCTGATAGAATGCGCCGCAATTGTTACGCGGCGGCCGTATCGGCCGCCCAACAGCAAGCCAGGGTTTCCAGTGAAGCAGAAGAACATTCCAAACGAAGAGCGCCTCATTTTTGCGATGGACGTACCCGACTGCGATCGGGCGAGAGCCCTTGCCGACGAGCTGGGCGATGCCGTCACCTTCTACAAAATCGGGCTCGAGCTCATGATGAGTGGGGAGTACTTCGAGCTGCTCGACTGGATGCTCGCGCGGGACAAGAAAGTGTTTTGCGATCTGAAGTTCTTCGACATACCGGCAACCGTGGGTTCTGCGGTGCGTTCGCTCAAGGATCGCGGCGCTGCGTTCGTCACGGTGCATGGCAATCAGTCGATCATGGAAGCCGCGGCCGAGAACAAGGGCGAGAGCCTCAAGGTGCTTGGCGTGACAGTATTGACGAGCCTGGACCGCGGCGACCTGGATGATCTTGGTTTCGACTGCGACCTGGAGTCGCTGGTTCTCTCGCGCGCCAGGCGGGCGCTTGAAGCCGGCTGTGACGGCGTGATTTCGTCGGGTCTCGAGGTGCCCAGACTAAGGGAGCAAGTCGACAACAAACTGCTGGTCATATCGCCGGGAATTCGCCCCGTCGACAACAAACCGATGGGCGACCAGAAGCGTGTCGTGACCGTCGAGACGGCATTTTCGAACGGCGCCGACTACATCGTCGTGGGCCGTCCCATTCGCGATGCGGAGAGTCCGCGTGCGGCGGCGGAGGCTATGCAGGCCTCGATCGCCGCCGAGGTTGGCGCATGATGGCGGAACTGAAGAACGATGTGTTCCTGCGCGCGTTGCGCCGCCAGCCCACGGCGCGTACACCGGTCTGGATCATGCGTCAGGCCGGCCGCTATCTGCCGGAGTACCGAGAGGTTCGTGCCGAGGCCGGCGACTTCATGAGCTTGTGCCGCAACGCCAGGTTGGCGTGCGAGGTGACATTGCAGCCGCTGCGCCGCTTCAAACTCGATGCGGCCATCCTGTTCTCGGATATTCTGACCGTGCCCGACGCGTTGGGACTTGGGCTGTATTTCGAGACCGGAGAAGGGCCGCGATTCAAACGGCCGGTGCAGAGCGCCGCGGCGATCCGCAAACTGGCGGTTCCGGACGTCGGCTCGGAACTCGGCTACGTTTTCGAGGCAGTAAGCACGATCAGGAAGGCGCTGGACGGCGAGGTGCCGCTGATCGGTTTCGCGGGCAGCCCGTGGACCGTCGCGACCTACATGGTCGAGGGTCGCTCGAGTCGCGATTTTTCAACGATCAAGGGGCTTGCCAAAGAAGACCCGCAAGCGTTGCTGAGTTTGCTGGATATCGTCACGGAGACGACCATCCAGTATCTGAATGCACAAATAGAGGCCGGCGCGCAGGCAATCATGGTCTTTGATACCTGGGGCTCGGCATTGGAGCCGGACGATTATCGGCGTTTCTCACTCGCCAATATGCAGACCATCATCGACAACCTTGCTCGCGACAAAGGCGCTGAGCCGATTCCGGTCATTCTGTTTACCAAGGGTGCCGGCGCGCTGCTTGCCGACATGGCCGGCACAGGTTGCGATGCGTTGGGCGTCGACTGGACAACCGATCTGCAAACGGCTCGAGGCTATGTCGAAGACAGGGTTGCCCTGCAAGGCAACCTCGATCCGGCGACGCTGCGTGAAAGTCCCGACGTTATACGACAGGGCGTTGCCGATACGCTGGCCAGCTACGGCCATGGGCCGGGGCATGTATTCAATCTTGGACACGGCATTACGCCGGACATCGATCCGGAGCACCTCGGCGTGCTGGTCGACGCGGTGCATGAACTCAGCCCGCAGTACCACGAATTGCTTTCTCGCGATTAAAAGTGTCGGAAACGACTGCTACTGACCCAAAGTGGACGGTCGCAAAATATTGCGAAATCGATCGGAGAGCGTATGAATTTTCACCTGGCCCAACTTAATATTGCTCGCTTCAAACTACCGCAGGCGCATCCTGATAATGCTGATTTCGTTAATAGCCTGGACAGAGTTAATGGTATTGCCGAAACTCAACCCGGCTTTGTCTGGCGATTCACAGGGGATGGCAACGACGCACTAGATGTTCAGGCATTCGACGATACCAATATGGTTGTCAATCTCTCAGTTTGGACTGA
>Ga0316201_10004876_pt1 | contig 10215 bp, 10 predicted proteins | sample CS6wburrow_MG_FD_204516 | JGI IMG/M metagenome (GOLD analysis project Ga0316201, IMG submission 204516) | Coastal sediment microbial communities from Delaware Bay, Delaware, United States - CS-6 worm burrow | ecosystem: Environmental > Aquatic > Marine > Coastal > Sediment | place: USA...
CAACGGCGCCCTGCCGCTGGCGTTCATGGACACCATCGTGGATCAGTACATCGCGGATACGCTCGCTGCTCCCTGATCCGTGCCTGAGAAGTTAGTTGACAATCCAAAACAGAATGCGTATTCTGAGTCCTCATGGTTAGAACACGCACATTTGATCCGTCGACCGCCCTGTCCACAGCGGTGGACCTGTTTGCCTCAAAAGGGTATTCGGACACCTCGATGGACGACATCGTGCGTGCCACAGGTGTCAGCCGTTACGGCCTGTACAGCACGTTCGGCAACAAACGCGAACTGTTTGAGCAGGCACTGGAACGTTTCGCAGAGGGTATGGGCAAGCAGTCATTCCTGCGCTTGCTCGAGCCAGAAGCATCCCTGGACCACATCCGTACGATTTTCGATGAGCGCGTTGCCGACATGTGTTGCGCCGAAGGGCACAAGGGATGCCTGTTCATCCACACGGCCATGCAATTGGCGCCAGAAGATGAGGAACTGCAGGGTGTGCTGAAGAAATTTATGAAACGCATGTCAAAAGCCTTTGCGGTTGGCCTGGAGTCGGCGAAGGAAAATGGTGAGGTTCGCACCGATCTGGATTGTGCTGTGGCCGGAGAATTGCTGACAAGCACGATGTTCGGATTAGCCGTACTTGGCAGGTCCGGATTCGGTCAGGACGCACTCAACGACATCGTTGACAGCACCTTGGCATCGTTCGCGCCCTGAGGTTTTTTTTGAGGTTAACAGAATGAATATTCTGAATAAGAAAATGTAAGCAGAGAAATCGAGTTTTTTTGACGGAAACAGAACGAACGTTCTGAATATATAACCACGAGGAGTAAGAATCATGTTCAATCGAAACAAAGCAATCCTGAGTTTGGCACTGACAGGCCTGTTTGTTCTCGCAGCACCGGCAGGTGCGGCAACGGTCGAGGAGTCCGGTGTTGCCAACGAGGTGGAGTCATGCGTCGCCGAAGTTCGTGAGCGCCTGGACTATTCGGATGCGACACGTATTCGCCACGATGTGGAGGCGATCGAGCGCCGCACAGTGGGCTACAGGTTGAAAATCAAAACATCCGTATATGGTGAGGCGGAAGGCAAGGCAATACGGGCCTACGCGGCGACCTGCGTTGTCAATGGTGACAATGTCCCGCTGAGTTTCAGCATCGACTCAAGCAGCTAGGGTGGGGCCATACAAGCCTGCGGCCGCAGGGCCGCAGGCCATGCCCTAATCCGATAGCATGTAAAACTTCCAGAGATCCTTTTGGCTCATCGCCTAGTCGGAAAGCATGTAAAACTTCCAGAGATCCTTTTGGCTCATCGCCATGAAGGGCTTGATCGCCAGCTTGCCGGTTGCACCGATACTGCCTTCGAGATACTTGAGCTCTTCGAGTTTCGCTTTGGTTTCTTCGCCGGTCTTACTCTCGAATCCGGATTCTCGCAGCATCAACAGGCCCTTTGCCCGAATCGACAATTCAGTATGCAATCGCAGGTAGCAGAGCAGATCTGCCACAACCGGTCCCTCAAACTTTTCCGTCAGCGAGTTCAGGTAGAGGCCTACCTTGGATGCGGAAAATTCGCCCGAATTGATGAGTTCGAGTAATTTCGTGTCAGCATCGAAACCCATGCCAAGCCAGTCAGCAACGGCTTTCTCGCTGCGGTCAAAAACGGCCGTCAGCAGCAATGGCAAAACGAGCAAGACGCCAAGAGTGTTAATGATTGGCGCGAAGAAGAAATGATTGAACACCGAATGAACAATCACGGCGATGATAAAGCCAGGCAGAAATGCTGCTTTGCCGAGCGTCTGGTTCTGGCCGACGAGCGTGTGTGTCGTGACAGCGAATATCGTCGTCGCACCGCCGTGCATGAGGGCCGTGCCGAAACCGCGAACGATCCAGGTGCCCAGCTGTGTTTCGGGCACGATGCGCAGGAAGTAAAGATTCTCAAGGATCGCAAATCCTGCACCAACCGCAAAACCGAGGATTGCGGCGTCGACGAGAAAGCCAATACGGTTGTGACGCAGCAGCACGACAATAACGAGTGCCTTGAGCGCTTCCTCGAACGCGGGTGCAATATAGCGGGTGTAGATCGTGAAATCGACATCGACGAGGTCAAGCCAGAATAGGCTGACCGGGTAGCTCAGGGCGGCAGCACCACAGCCCAATAGGATAACGGTCAACACCCACTTGATCGGAACCAGCTTGTAGCTGTCGAGGTAGACCAGCGCGGCGAGGAAGCAGCAAACAGGCAGCAGCCCGAGCAGCAAGTGGATCACAAAATCGGTCGTCACATTATTTTTAGCGAGATCATGAACTCGTCGTCGGTAAAATCGTCCTCACCGTAACCCTTCGCGTAGCCTAACGACAAGGTCATGGACAGCCGCGACAGGAATTCGATGTGAAAGTCGACCTGCAAACCGACGTTTTGAGCGCTGTACTCCAGCAGGTTGTCGTCGAAATTGGTCGTGATAGCACTCGCAAAAATTGCGGGACGCGCATATGCCAGGTAGAAGTTCGCATGCCCGGCACGATCAAACCGGATCGGTGGCAGGTTCCACTCAATCATGTTGCGGTAGAAGTTGCGGCCAGGAATCGCGTTCAGCTCGAAACCGGGGAATGCGTAGTATTCGCGGTAGCGCTTGATCTCGCCGCTGTCGACATAGTTGTTGCCGAAGCCGCCGAAAAAGAAGTTGGCGAATTCGTCGTCGGGTTCACCGAAGGCGCCGCCCGCCGCGTTGCGAAACCAGATGGACGAATGCCGCCAGGGCAGGGCGAAGCCGAAATCGAACTCCGCGCCAATTTTGGGAATGGTGTCACCGTCTACGTGATTCGTGGTTGCAGCCAGACTCCAGCGGAAACCCTTTTCATCATCCACCGAACCAAGCGAGCGGCGCATGTTCTCGTACTGGAGATCGGCGTACAGCGTCGTCAACTGGTCGAAGGTCACCGGGATGTTCTGGTAGCGCGGCAGTGCGTCCATATCGCGGTAGTGGCTCAATTCGGCGGAAAAGCCGAGGCGGCGAGGTTCATCGTAGATCAGCGACTTTTCATAGCCGACGTAGTAGCGCTGCCCCTTGCGGCTCTGCTTGGTCGGGCCGAACAGGTCGTAGAAGTTCGCCCGGTTCAGACTTGCCCCGGCGTTCCAAACGCCGGCCAATGGCGAATTACTGACGACGATGCGCTGGTAGTCGAGACTCAAGTGCGTATGCTCGCTCGATGGCAGGTCACTTGCGGGGCTATAGCCGGCGGATAAGCTGAGAGTATTGAGCATGATCGGATCGGAGAAGTTGAACTTCATGCCAACAGCCCACTCGTCCTTGTAACCTTCGATGATTGGGTGCATCGACTCCAGCCCTATGTTCGACCCTGGCGAATACATGCCTTCCGAGGTAATGACTTCATCTAGATCGACACTGGCCGGTGAAGGCACTTGCCAGTCCTTGAGTTGCTGATGCTTGCGCACGACTCGTGTACCCAGGAACACAATCGGGTTTACGTCATCGGTCGGTTGCGGATCTATCAATGCCGGTATGAATCCGTTCCCCGTGTAGTGGAACACGATGAGCGAACCGTCCTCGAGCGGAATGGGCCGGAAGAAACCGGTCTCGGCATTGCTGACAGCCTCCAGATCGCCAGTCGCAAGTTCATAGCGGAATATGTTGGAGACTCCGGTGTAATACGCGCTACCGAACAGATACTTGCCATCGGGCGAGAATACGAAACTCTCGGGGACCGCCAGGCCGAAGTCGAAAGTCGTAACGGGCTCGACCGTACCGTCGAGCAGTGCCTCAATCGCAAAGACGCGCAGCGACTGGTCACCATTTATTTCGCCGAATGAGGCGGACAGCAGCTCGCCGTCGGGCGAAATGTCGAGATCGTAGAATCCCTCGCCGTAGGGTAGCGAATACACCTGGCTCCATTCATCGTAAGGAGCAGGAATGCGCACGAGCGTAGCGATGCCGTTGAGATGCCGCACACCCCAGAGTGATTTGTCGACCGGATTCAACGCCAGGTGGCCAATACGCGCGTCCTTGAGCAGGATCTTCGATTTGCCCGTGTCGACGTCCAGCGCCACCACGTCGCGGTAATTCGTGTTGTCGGTCGTGTAGAAAAGCGTTCTTGAATCGGGATCGAGCGCGGGGGAGGTTACCGTGTACAACATCGGCCCTTTTATGTCCTCGATCCTGTCAAACGAGCCGTCATCCAGGGACAACGCCGTGATATGCGCAACCGTGCCAGGTCTGCGGACCCCCATGTAGAGCGTATTCGACGTCGTGTCCAGGAAAGAACGCGATACCGAGCCCAGCGGTTCGTCAGTCAGGTTGCGGTAATCGGTAAGTGGAAACTGCCGGATCGCCTTTAGATTGGCTTGCTGGTGTTCGTGCTCGAACTCGACCCAGTTCTGCCAGGCGTCGTCGATGCTCAGGCCGAAAACTTTCTCAAACTGCGTCGCGTAAAAACGCTCGGTGCCGTCGGTTCGCTTTATCCAATCAATGACGTGTTCGGGCGAGAACGTGTAGGCGAGGTAATTGATGAATCGAGTGCCATAGAGGTAAGCATTTGCGCCGACCTGAAAGTCGACCCTGGTTCCTTCGGCAACCAGCCCGAGCGGATCGTAAAATTGCACGCCATCCCGGACCTTGGAGCGGAAGACCATCTCATTGTAAGGGCCCTGGGCGCGGCCGAGGCCGCCTGCCATCCACGTCTCCATGAAGACGGCAATGCCTTCTTTATACCAGCGCGGACTGGCGCGCCGCGGATTGGTCAGGTAGCTGTAGAGAATCGTTTCGGGGTGATCAGCATCGGTTTCGATCTTGCCGCCGAAGAACTTGCGGTATTTCTCGTCAACAGTTGCACCTTGTTCCATGGAAACTACGTGCACGAGCTCGTGGTTCATAAGCGAGTACATGCGTTCGGCCGTGTCACTGGTTTCGAACGTATAGGGCGTGGGCGCGATATCGATCAGCAACGCGTTTCGCGGTACGGCAATGGCCCCTGCATTGCCCCAGTCCGTGAAGTCGGTGAGTAGTACCGAGACCTGCTCGCTGGGTTCGTAATCGAAGATCTTGCGCTGGTGCGCGATGGAATTCGTAAAACTCCTCACGACGTAGGGCGTGAGGTAGGTTTCTGACGGGTCAAAATACAGAAGCCGCAGGTCGTCTGTCTTGATCGAGCTCAGTTCAGCCGCAAGCAGAGTCGGCGCCGCCGACAGCAACAGAGCTATCCGAATAACAGCCTTCATCGTCGTGCTGCCCCCGATTCCGCTTTCTAAATAGCGGTTATTACTATTGTAAACAGGCGCTCGCCGAGAAATCGGCGAGCGCCCTGGCATATTGCCTCAGCCCAAAGGGCCTTCATTCATTGTCGTGCGTTGCGATTCACCGCCTCGCGTTGCAACGTATTGCGGAACGCTTCTGAGGCCAGCGCACTGCGGAAAGCTTCACTGTTCAGCGCGCTACGGAACTGTTCACTATTCAGTGCGCTGCGGAACTGTTCGCTGTTCATCGCGGCGCGGAACGATTCGCTATTCAGCGCACGGCGGAACTGCTCACTGTTCATCGCAGCCCGGAACTGCTCGGAATTCAAGGCGGCGCGGAATTGCTCGCTGTTCATCGCGGCACGGAACTGCTCGCTGTTCAATGCGGCGCGGAACTGCTCACTGTTCATGGCAGCGCGGAACTGCTCACTGTTCATCGCAGCCCGGAACTGCTCGGAATTCAAGGCGGCGCGGAATTGCTCGCTGTTCATCGCAGCACGGAATTGCTCGCTGTTCAGAGCGGCGCGGAACTGCTCACTGTTCAGAGCGGCGCGGAATTGCTCGCTGTTCATCGCAGCACGCAGTTGCTCACTGTTGAGTGCAGCGCGGAATTGCTCGCTGTTCATGGCCGAACGGAACTGTTCACTATTCATGGCAGCACGGAACTGCTCGCTGTTCATCGCGGCACGGAATTCCTCGCTCTTGAGTGCGGCGCGAAACTGCTCGCTGTTCATGGCAGCGCGGAACTGTTCGCTATTGAGTGCGGCGCGGAATTGCTCGCTATTGAGTGCGGCGCGGAACTGCTCGCTGTTCATCGCAGCCCGGAATTGCTCGCTGTTCATCGCGGCCCGGAACTGTTCACTGTTCATCGCGGCGCGGAATTGCTCGCTGTTCATGGCGGCGCGGAACTGTTCACTGTTCATGGCAGCCCGAAACTGTTCACTGTTCATGGCAGCCCGAAACTGTTCACTGTTTATAGCGCTGCGGAAAGCTTCACTGTTTACAGCAGACCGGAACGCAGCGTCGCTCGTTAGTGCGGTAAATACGTCCGTCTGCATAAATTCCTGCAGAGTCTGGTCGCCGAGGTCGATGTCTGCGCTGGAGATTTGTTCGGCCCGATAGCGTTCTGCGGGTGCCACTGCACCGGTCAACGCGTCGCCTGGCGGGTTGGTCAGCCCGAAGTAAGCAATCGCGCCGCCAAATACTGCCCCAATTACGAACGCGGGGATTGTCTTATTGCTGATAGCCATTTTTCCTTCCTCCTGTGCCCGTGAGGGCCCCCAATATAGGTTGAGCTTGTAAGTTAAGTACCGAGCCGGTCCAAAAATGTTGGTTTCTTCATCCAGACTGCCCGGGTTGAATGTATTGAATGTCCGTGTCGTAGACGACTTCCCCGTCGGACATGAAGCGCACATTGATTGAGACGTTTCGATCGCCCGCGTTGTGCAAATACAGCGCGTAGCGGCGTTTGCCGTCTATTTTCATCGAGATTCGCCCTGATTCCGCGGAAATACTGGCGCCAGGACTTTCGAGCTGTGCGAACCCGTTGAACCAGACCGATTGATCCGAATACGACGCCACGATGTCAATGGGACCGTTCGAAACCAGGTCGAAATCCACGATGAGTAACGGCCCGCTGTTGCGCAGCGTTACATGCCCGGCAACCTCCGTACGGTCGATCTGCAGGGTCTGGATGCCTGGACCAACCGGAACTTCGGATGAAATCGTCCCAACCAGCCCTGTGACGTCGCTGAACGCACGCTCCGAGACCTGATCGGAATTGACAAGGGCCAATGTCAATACGGAACCGGCCACAAACATCGCCGCGTATCGCAATGCCGGTGCCGCGAATAGCCCCCGCAGGAAATCGCCGCGACGACCCTGTGGTTCGGGCTTTGGTATCTCGGCCATAATGGTGTGTATAAGATACGGCGGTGCGTCCAGGTCCGGGAGCTCGTCCAGCGATGAACTGAGCCCGGACAGTTCGGCATGCATCGCCTGTGCCTCGGGGCTCTCGGCCATCAGCGTTTCGAGCGTGTCCTTGTCCGCCGGACTGATCTCGCCATCGATATCGGCGTTGATAAGCTCGACAATGTTCGGATCAATAGCCATTAGTGCAAACCCTGTCGTGTGAGCCTCTCCTGCAGCAATTGCCTGCCAGCATAGAGACGCGATTTCACCTTTTTCTCAGGAATATCAAGCGCTTCACTAATCTCGATATAACTGCATCCCAGCACATGCTTGAGGATGATGACGGCCCTGTACTCGGATTTGATCATCATCAGAGCGGCCTCCATGCCCTCACCGAGTTGCGCGTCTCCGGCCTGTTGCTCCGGACCATCCCCTTGATCTGCTGTCTCATGTTCAAGCGCCTCCTGGCGACTCGACTTCTTAAGCCAGTTGATCGATTCATTCATCGCGATGCGATAAATCCAGCTGAAGAAGCGATGCGAAGGATCGTATTGGTCCAGGTTCTCGTAAACCTTGAGAAACACTGTCTGCGTGACGTCCCGCGCATCTTCCGGGTTATTGAGCATCCGGTACGCGGCGTTGTAGACGGGTTTCTGATACCTGATCAGCAATTTTTCGAACGCATGCCGATCGCCTTTTAAACAACGCTCAATCAACTCTTTGTCGCCTGCCTTGTTCATACTTACAACCGGCAGCCGAAAAAGTTGGTGGCACGACTGCCATCAACGTCAATAGATATTTCGCTGGCGTCCATATGGATAGCGCCCCCCTCCCTGACGCGACCTCGGGCCGACCTTTATTGCGCTTCTATCTCAAAGATCGAGTGGAACCCCGAGTATCGGAAAACGTCATGTATGTGATTGTTAACGTTTATTATTCTTAGGCCTGCGCCGTTCTCGACGAGGCGTTTCTGCGTTTTCAGCAGTATACCCAGCCCGGCGCTCGAGATGTATTCCAATTGGGCGAAATCCAGCGTACCCGGGCCCTCGACAGCTTGCAGGAACTGCTCTGCCTTCGCAGTCTGCGCGGCATCCAGCCGGCCGCTGCAAAGGATCTCGCCATTGTCTCCAAATTCGATATTAAACATAGAGTTAACCTGATTCCTTGGTAAATTTTATCGTACTCTGCCGGTCGCGGTACTGGTATTCAAGATTATCGACCATTTGTTGCACGAGGTGCAGGCCGAGGCCACCCGGTACCCGCTCGCCCAGTGGCAGGTCGGTATCGATATTTCGCGGTGCCGTTACGTCAAATGGATCGACATCGAAATCGGTCATCGTGACCGTCACCTTGCCGTCCGTTGCCGCGACCTCAAGCAAAATGTCATTGTCGTTGTCCGGGTAGTACTCGACCATGTTGACGTAGAGTTCTTCGAGCGCGAGGTGCACGGGAAACCGAACCTCATCCTGAACGTCGCCGGTCGCAAAGACGTCCTCGGCAAACTGGTAGATATCCACCAGCGCATCGATATTCCTTGCAAACTTCTTTTGCACAGGCGCTTACGTCGATCTGCGTGCCAGCACGATCGTGATGTCGTCTGCCTGGGGTACGCTGCCGCCATGCTGCCGTACGGCCCGCATGATCTCCGCAACTATGGTCTCGGCGTCTGCGTCCGGCAGCCGGTTGATAACTGCGGCTACGCCGTCATGGCCGAACTGAACCCCTTTTTCGTTTTCGTACTCGTATATGCCGTCGGATATGAGCCCGAGAATATCGCCTGGTGCCAGATCAATTTGCAGCGGTGCCGCGAGATCGCTTTGCGGCAGATAGCCGAGCGGAAACGTGGTGGCGGGGTGCCAGTCGTACTGACCACTTGCCGCATGGTAATGCATGATCGGGCCTTGTCCGCCCGAGTGAAAACTTACTCTATGTTGTGACGCATCGAGTAACCCGAAGAAGCCGGTCACGAAGCGATCGTCAGGCAGGTCGTCGCACAATTGGTCGTTTATGTGGACAAAGGCCTCATCGAGGCTCGATTCCAGTCGCAGAGCCACACGCAACATAGCGCGCACCTGGGTTGCGCTAAGGGCCGGTCCGATGCCGTGACCTGTCGCGTCGCCCATCAGCAGGAACAGGCGATGCTCGTCAAGTTGTACGAAGTCATACAGGTCACCGCCGGTCTGGTCTGTTGGTGCGAACGCACCGGCGAATCCGTAGCCGTCAATCGTCGGCATTTCTTTGGGCAAGGTGCCGATTTGTACGTCACGCGCCACGGCAATTTCGCGATCGAGCTTCTCTGACTCGATGATCTGCTCTGTGATCTTGGCGCGGTGCAATACGACGGCCGCCTGAGCCGCAAGCGCGGTGGCTATGAACTCATCCTCTTCGTCAAAAACACCGTCGTTCTTGTTGAGAATTTGCAGGACACCGACGAGCGAATCCTCGAAGCCAAGTAGCGGTATCGTGAGCATGCAACGTGAGCGATAGCCCGTTTGCTTATCGATATCGCGATTGAATCGATCATCGGCGTAACAATCGGGGACGTTGATCAGCTTTCGAGTTTGTGCACTCTCGCCGACAATACCTTTGTTGGCCGGTATGCGGATTGTGCCGAGTTCAGTCGCGACCCGAACAACGAGTTCGTCTGTGAGCTCATCGTAGAGAAATACCGTACCGCGATCGGCATCGAGAATATTCCGCGAAACGTCGACCACTTCGGTCAGCATCGTGTCGAGATCGAACGGGGCGGCCAGTTTGCGGGTCACTTCCAGTACGCGCCGCAGCGCTTTTGCTTCAGCAACCACGTCGATTAACGTCCCGAACGCTCGGTCATGGGTATGCGTACATACTTGATTTTGATGTCGGAGATTCGCGCAGTCATGCGCTCGGCAAGTTCGGGAACGTCGAAGTTTGAGTGCTCGATCGCGCGTTTGGTGACCAGGGTCTCAGCCTTGATGGCGAGGTCTTCGCCCAGCTTTGAGGCTGTATTGACGGGGTCGCCAAAGAAGTCGATATCGTCGATGAGAAGAACGCGCCCGTAGTCGATGCCGACCGAAA
>Ga0316201_10004877_pt1 | contig 10215 bp, 10 predicted proteins | sample CS6wburrow_MG_FD_204516 | JGI IMG/M metagenome (GOLD analysis project Ga0316201, IMG submission 204516) | Coastal sediment microbial communities from Delaware Bay, Delaware, United States - CS-6 worm burrow | ecosystem: Environmental > Aquatic > Marine > Coastal > Sediment | place: USA...
TGCGATGAACCTGCCAACTGCAATAACGGTGGCGGGTCCGGACCGTGACTTCACCAAAGCCATGGCCGATGCCCTGCACGGCGGACGATTCCGGGCTTACACCAGTGATGACATGATCGGTGCAGAGTTGGGTGGAGCGGTCAAGAATGTCATGGCTGTGGCAACCGGTATCTGCGACGGTTTGGAGCTGGGTGACAACGCCCGGGCCGCCCTCATCACCCGTGGACTTGCCGAGATGATGCGTCTTGGCGCTGCGTTAAGTGCCAAACCGGAGACATTAATGGGTTTGGCGGGTGCCGGCGATTTGATACTGACCTGCACCGGTGACCTGTCGCGTAACCGGCAGCTCGGTTTGAAGCTTGGAAAAGGCAAGACACTTGAACAGGCGCTGGAAGAAATTGGCCAGGTGGTCGAAGGTGTTAACAGCGCTGTTGAAGTTCAACGTCTTGCCATTCAACATGGCATCAACATGCCCATCACAGAACAGGTTAACGGCATCATTCATCTTGGCTGGAACCCGGTTGAAGGGGTTGCCAGGTTGTTGGCCAGGGAACAAAAAGCAGAATACGGCGATTAACCCGCATCTCTCACCCGTATGGCCCAGGCCAGCCCCTCGATCGCTTCGCGGTCTCACCATCTCCCGGAATATGCCGGTTAGCGGACGACTGGCGTTCTGTCAGTCTCTGATTGCGAAACCCAATTGTCTCCAGGCCTCATATAGGCCTACAGCTACCGTGTTAGACAGATTGAGACTGCGTGAAGCATCTGCCATGGGTAAATGCAAACAGTGTTCAGAACCCGTTTCAGCTAACACGGATTCAGGCAACCCCCTGGTTTCAGGCCCGAACAATAATCCATCACCTGCCTTGAACTCAGCCTCGTCGTAGGGCTTTTCCCCGCGCGTACTGAACGCCCAGATTCTCATTTCAGGGTGTTCTTTTCTGAATGTGTTCCAATTCATATATTGCTGAATACGGGCCAATTCCGCGTAATCGAGTCCAGCCCGTTTGACGCGGGTATTGTCCAGTTGAAATCCTAGTGGACCCACCAGGTGTAGTCTGGCGCCGGTGTTGGCGCACAGACGGATGATATTGCCGGTGTTGGGTGGGATCTCGGGTTGGTAAAGAATGATGTTTAACATGTGAGAAAAACTGTCCGGGAATATGATAAGAGGCCCTGCCCGGATAACCCGGGCAGGGTCATTAGTATAACGCTGAACAGTTTTATCAGTATTCCATGGCCGGCACTTTATCGATCACGATGACCTTGTGCCCATCAATGTGCTTATGTTCGTCGCCCGCATTGATGAACACATTCTTGTCGCATTCTTCATCGCCGTCACAAACGATTTCCACATGTTTATTCACCAGGTGCCCCTCATGAAACTCTTCATCGTGAATATTCATCTCGAGTAACTCACCGTCCACGTAAATTTCTGCACCATCGGCAGTGCGGATAATATCAATCAGCTTACCGCTTTGGGATTCAATGGTCAGGACCTCGCCGATGGCCAGTGTGCTGATGTCGGTTTCTGCGAACTCGACATCATCTGTCTCAAGTGCTATCAGTATTTTTTCTCGGGTTTCCGCCTGCACGGAAGCGGAGGTCAGAAATGCCAACGCAACAAAGGTAAAAATGGGTTTTGATTTAAATTTCACAGCCGAATCTCCAGTTTTTTAAATTTTGCGACGAAACGAAATCCTTTGATACCAAGGTTTTCGTGACTATCTTCATTGACGCTGTGCGCATTAAAAACGTCGCAATCTCTGTAACTTTTTGAATTCAAATAAATATAATCGAATCGTGGCCAATGCCACCTGACAAAGAAACAGATTTGACAGTAGTGCTGTTCGTCGGTATTGTTCACCACCTCAGACACAATATCTTGTGTTCTCCGAGTAAGGGCGGCACAATAGCTTGTGTCTATAATTAAATAAAACCAAGTAATTAAGTGGGATAATTAATGAGTAGCGTGCGGGTTGAGGCCATAGACACTGATAATCAAGCAGTTCCTTTCCAAGAAGCGTCTCTTGATATATGGGATAAGAAGTATCGTCTGAAATCGAAAATTGGCGAAAGCATCGATGCCAGTATCGACGATACCTATAAAAGAGTGGCATTGGCTATTGCCGAGGTCGAAACAACCGGGGAGCTGCGTGAGCAATGGTATAAGTCCTTTTTGTGGGCCTTGCGACGTGGTGCGATACCCGCCGGCAGGATTACATCCAATGCAGGGGCGCGCGAACATAAACCGGCGACATCAACAATAAACTGCACAGTTTCAGGCACGATAAAGGATTCCATGAATGGCATCCTGGATAAAGTGCATGAAGCCGGACTGACACTCAAAGCAGGCTGTGGTATCGGCTACGAATTCTCAACATTGCGTCCCAAAGGTGCTTACGTTTCCGGTGCCGGGGCCTATACTTCCGGCCCGCTGAGCTTCATGGACATCTATGACAAGATGTGCTTCACCGTTTCTTCCGCAGGTGGCAGAAGAGGCGCCCAGATGGCGACTTTCGATATTGGTCATCCCGATGCAATGGAATTCATCAGGGCCAAGCGTGAAGATGGTCGTTTGCGTCAGTTCAATTGTTCTTTGCTGATCACAGATGAATTCATGCATGCCGTCGAGACTGATGAAAACTGGGCATTGGCCTTTCCGATAACACCGCAGGAAGCCGGCGAACTGGATATCGATGACCCGCAACAGGTGGTGTGGCGGGATTGGCCACTGCTGGAAGACTATGTGAAACGCGAAGACGGGTTGGTTGCCTGTAAGGTCTATAAATCGGTTCCGGCGCGCCGTATGTGGGACATGATCATGTCATCCACCTATGACTATGCTGAACCGGGTTTCATCATGGTCGATCATATCAATGAAATGAACAACAACTGGTTTTGCGAGAATATCCGCGCGACCAATCCTTGTGGCGAACAGCCGCTACCACCCTATGGTGCCTGCCTGCTTGGCTCAATTAACCTGACCCGGTTTGTTGATCAGGCCTTTAGCGACGATGCGAAGTTTAACTGGGAAGAATACCGCAATGTGGTGAAAGTTTTCACCCGAATGTTAGATAATGTAGTTGAAATCAATGGCTTGCCACTGGGTAAGCAGCGTGATGAAATTGAACGTAAGCGCCGGCACGGCATGGGGTTCCTGGGCCTGGGATCTACACTGGTCATGTTGGGTATGAAATACGGATCGCAGGAATCACTTGAGTTTACAGATAAGATTGCCCGCGAAATGGCCGTTGCCGGATGGCAGGAGTCCCTCGAGCTGTCGCGGGAAAAAGGCCCGGCCCCGATCATGAATGAGCTGTTCAGGGTCACCGCAGCGATGCTACGTAAACGACCGGAAATGGTGGCGGATGGTTACCAGATAGGAGATTCGGTTCGTGGCTCGGTACTGCATGCAAAATACAGCCGCTACATGCAACAGATTGAAGAGATTGACCCGGACTTGATAACCGCGTTGGCAGAAGAGGGTGGCCGTTTCACTCACCATACCTCGATTGCACCCACCGGTACAATTTCCCTGTCACTGGCCAACAATGCTTCAAATGGAATCGAACCCAGTTTTGCCCATCATTACAGCCGCAACGTGATCCGCGAGGGTAAAAAGAGTAAGGAAAAGGTAGAGGTTTTCAGTTATGAATTGCTGGCCTATCGTGAGCTTGTGAACCAGGATGCGATGCCGGATTCGGACGATGAGAAAACCAAGTTACCGGAGCAATTCATTACTTCGGAGGACGTCTCACCGGCTGAACACGTTGATATTCAGGCAGCAGCGCAGAAATGGATCGATTCATCCATTTCCAAGACTGCAAATGTACCAACCGATTACCCCTATGAAAAGTTTAAGAATATTTATACCTATGCACATAGCAAAGGCCTGAAAGGTTGTACGACTTTCCGGTTCAACCCGGAGGCATTCCAGGGCGTACTGGTAAAAGAGGACGACCTGGCAAATACAACCTATCGTTTTATTCTTGAAGACGGTGATGTGGTTGAAGTGAAAGGTAACGAAGAAATTGAATATGATGGCGAGGTGCATACCGCAGCCAATCTGTTTGACGCTCTGAAAGAGGGTTATTACGGAAAATTCTAAACGGAATATTGAATAAATGACGATCAAAATTAATAAACACATTGCTGGCTATGAAGTCGTAAAACCGGAAGAAGAGCTAGCTGCTATCAAACTTGCTGCCGAAGAGAGGGAAGCGCGTAGTTCAGCCAAAGTTATCCGCATGACCGAAAAGATCATGCGTCCTGAAGGTATGGAGTCGCTGGAAGGCTCAACTTACAAAATAAAAACCCCACTTGATGATCACGCAATGTATGTGACTATCAACGATATCGTCCTTAACCAGGGGACGGTGCATGAGCAGCGCAGGCCGTTTGAGATTTTTATTAACTCCAAAAACATGGACCACTTTCAGTGGATAGTGGCGTTGACCCGGTTGATGTCGGCTGTTTTCCGTAAAGGAGGAGATGTCACTTTCCTGGCTGAGGAATTACAGGCGGTATTCGACCCAAAAGGCGGTTACTTCAAGCCTGGCGGTAGATTCATGCCTTCCATCATCGCCGAGATCGGTGATGTGATCGCGCATCATATGCAAAAAATCGGTTTGATGGAAAAGGAAGAGTTATCCGAGCAGCAAATGCTCGTCCTGAATCAGAAAAGAGCTGAAGCTGAAAACGCTCAAATTAAAATTGCTGATAATTTGTCCGGAGAGGAAACCGGCTATCCCGCCTCGGCCACTTTGTGCAATAAGTGTCATACCAAAGCGGTAGTGGTTATGGATAATTGCGCGACCTGCCTGTCGTGTGGTTATTCCAAGTGCGGGTAAGGAGCCCCGGCAGGCATTCAGCCTGCCACTTCCCCGTTTTAAAAAGTCTACTTTGAACCATTCAAAAGCATTCGCTGTTATTATGAATGTATGTTGCCGCCCAGAGAAATCATAAAAGCCAAACGAGACGGTCGGGAATTGACCGTAGACGAGATAAGGGGTTTTATAGATGGTGTTGCGGGAGGGCAGGTCAGTGACGCCCAGATAGGCGCTTTCGCAATGGCCGTGTGTTTCCAGAATATGAGCATGGCTGAACAAACTGCCCTTACCCTGGCGATGCGTGACACCGGTCATCGCCTGAGCTGGCCAGATCTGGATGGTCCGGTACTCGATAAGCACTCCACCGGTGGTGTCGGTGACCTGGTAAGTTTGATTTTGGCGCCGGTATTGGCGGCGTGTGGGGCCTACATTCCGATGATAACCGGTAGGGGTCTGGGCCATACCGGTGGTACCGTAGATAAACTGGAGAGCATTCCCGGTTTTAATACCCATCCTTCAGAATATACTTTCAACGAAACTGTGCGGAAAGCCGGTCTGGCCATGACGGCGCAGGGAGGCAACCTGGCGCCTGCGGATGGCCGGATATATGCTATCCGGGATGTTACCGCCACGGTGGATTCGATACCGCTGATTGTGGCATCCATTCTTTCAAAGAAACTGGCTGAGGGTCTTGATGGCCTGGTATTGGATATAAAAACCGGTAATGGCGCATTTATGTGTGAACGCAACCGTGCGAGGGACCTGGCCTCAAACCTCATCGAGGTTGCCGCTTTAGCCGGCTTGCCATGCGCCGCATTGATCACCGACATGAACCAGCCGCTGGCTCGCAATGCCGGGAATGGGTTGGAAATAATGGAGGCCATCGAGTTTCTTGGCAATGGTTATCGTCAGCCAAGGCTCGAGGATGTCATTATGTCATTGGGTAGCGAAATGCTGTTGTTGGGTGGCTTGGCTGAGGATCAGAAGACTGCAAGATCAATGTTAAACATGACACTTGAAACAGGAATGGCCGCAGAGAGTTTTGCGCTTATGGTGAGTATGCAGGGCGGCCCGGCAGATCTCCTCGATAACCCGGAAAAATACCTGCCCCCGGCACCGGTCGTGCGTCCATTGACTGCGCCGGTTGATGGCTGTGTTGAATTCATGGACACACGCGAGATTGGTCTCAGTATCGTCACCCTGGGGGGTGGTCGCGCAGCCGTTGATGACATCATTGATCACCGCGTGGGTTTGTCCGGCTTTTGCCTCGTGGGCGACAAGCTAAAAAAGGGCGATCCATTGGTCACCATTCATGCCGCGGATGAAACGGCATGGCAAGCCGCAGCTCAGGTGCTTTCAGAGGCTATTGTTATCGGCCGGACCAAGGATGCCTTACCTGCCGTGTACGAACAAATCTCATAGGCAAACCCGAAAACTTCGAAGCAGAACTTGAAAAAGGAACAAGTGATGAACGGAACGCCACATATTGAAGCATTGAAAGGGCAATTTGCAGAAACCGTGTTGATGCCCGGGGATCCCCTGCGGGCGCAAGCACTGGCCAATAATTATCTTGAAGATGTTGAGATGGTTACCAGCGTGCGCAACATGTTTGGGTTTACCGGGACATTCAAGGGTAAACCCGTCTCGATCATGGGTTCGGGCATGGGCATGCCATCCATCAGCATTTATGCACACGAATTGTTTGATTATTATGACGTGAAACAGATTATTCGCGTGGGTACCTGCGGTGGGCTGTCAGCCGATATGCAAGTGGGCGACCTGGTCATGGCAAGCGCGGCGAGTACTGATTCCGCGATGAACCGGCAACGCTTCGGTGGTTATGACTTTTCGGCCAGTGCGGACTTTGCACTGTTACGCCAGGTTTATGAAAAAGCAATTCAAAGGGATTTGAAGATAAAAACCGGTAATGTGTTTTCTTCAGACTGGTTTTATCATCCCGATGAAACCTTTATTGAGAAGATGCAGAAAATGGGGGTTCTCGCACTGGATATGGAGTCCGCTGCTTTGTATGCACTGGCGCATCAGCACGGCAGACGCGCCTTGACTATACTTTCGGTAAGTGACGTTATTCCAACCGGTGAAAGGGCGTCCCATGAAACACGGCAAAATGCTTTTGGCGCCGTTATTGAGGTTGTGCTTGATGCGGTGCTTGAAACGGGAATTGATGAGTGAATAATGCACAAGAAGCAATTGCGAAACTGTACGCATATGCACGTTCAGCCAGTGATAATGCCTATTCGCCGTACAGTGGTGCCCGGGTCGGTGCATGTGTTCTGGACGATAATGACAATGTCTATTCGGGCTGCAATGTCGAGAATGCATCTTACGGTCTGACCCAATGTGCGGAGCGCAATGCGCTGGCTGCTGCGGTCTCGGCAGGTATGCAAGCGGGTACCGCACATACGCTCTTGATTTATGCCACGGGTTTTGAAGCGCTGGCACCGTGTGGCGCTTGCCGGCAGGTTATGAGTGAGTTACTGGCTGATGATGCCCTGGTTATTTCCTGTCACAGTGAAACCGAATATCGCAGTTGGTCGATAGCGGAGTTGCTTCCCGATCCATTTCTTCTGAGCTAAAGGAAAAACAATAATGACGGTATCGCTGAGTTCCCGCCGGGATTTTCTCAAATCCGGTGGCTCGATAATGAGTGCGTCGTGGTTGGGTATCAACATGCCGTTGATACTCTCCGCCAGCCAGGTTGCTGAGGAGAATAAAGCGGCCGGGGCTGATTTTCAGAATATCTCCAGCGAAGAAGCCATTGAGCTCAGTGCTTTGGTTAATCAGATTATTCCGGCAGATGTTACCCCGGGTGCGGCCGAGATTGGCGTGGTTTACTTCATGGATACCGCACTTGGTAGTTTCATGAGTATGTCAGCTCCCATGCTCAGGCAGGAGCTTGAGGGACTCCGGCAAAAAATTGAATCCATGTTTCCAGGTAGAAACCGTTTTTCCGGTCTGTCGTCTGGACAACAGGCAGAGATGCTCCAATCAATTGAAGACACTCCATTTTTCGGTGCGTTGCACTTTATGACCTTGTGTGGAATATTCTGTTTACCGAGCTATAACGGTAATCGTAAAAATGCTGGTTGGGACCTTATCGGTTTCGATCACCGGCATGCCTGGCAGCCCCCATTTGGGTATTATGACACGGCCGCCCACGGTCAAAACCCTTTAGAGCGTGATGAAGATGAAAAGGTCTGAGGGTCAGCCAAAATACAACAACCGCGAAGAAGTGGATTTCGTCATTATCGGCTCGGGCGCAGCCGGGGGCGTTCTCGCCAGGGAGTTGTCCACCAATGGCTTTCGCGTGGTCGTGCTGGAACAGGGACACCATCGAACCGCTGCTGACTTCAAACATGATGAGTTGGATGTACTATTTCATAATGAGTTGCTGAATCATCCCGGCTGGAACGATCCGCAGACTTTTCGAGCATTTGAGGCAGAGACTGCTGAGCCATTACCTGGTTCTCCGCCGCCAGCTTATTATGCACGCGGAGTTGGTGGCAGCAGTGTTCACTTTACTGGTAATTACTGGCGCTTCCATCAAAGTGATTTTAAGGAACGAAGCCTGTTTGGTCCGATGGAAGGTACTGGTTTTGCGGATTGGCCAATCAGCTATGAGGAGTTGGAGCCTTATTATTCCAGGGTTGAATGGGAATGTGGTGTTTCCGGTCAGCCAGGTCCGTTTGAGGCACCGCGTTCAAAACCTTACCCGCTGCCTCCGATGCCCGTCAAATCTTCCGGTGTCTTGTTTGAAAAAGGCGCACGTGCGATGGGCTTACATCCGCAGCCAGCACCGTTGGCAATTTTATCAAAGCCATTCAATGGCCGCCCTGCCTGTATACATTGCGGGTTTTGCATGGGTTTCGGCTGCGAAGTCAATGCGAAGTCGTCCACACTTGCATCGATGATACCGCTCGCTGAGGCCACAGGCCGTTGTGAAATCCGCCCCTTGTCAACCGTTTTCCGGATTGAGACCAATGCTGCCGGACGTGTGACAGAGGTCGTGTACCTTGATCTGGCAGGGCAGGAACATGCGCAAAAAGCCAAGGCTGTCATATTGTCAGCCAATGGTGCAGAAACGCCGAGGCTGTTGTTTTTGTCTGAATCTGGTCGTTCACCCAACGGTCTGGCCAACTCTTCCGGTGTTGTCGGTAAATACCTGATGGGTAACGCACATTGTGTGACACACGCTGCATTCGAGCACCCGTTGAACGAGTTCAAAAGTGTGCAGGTGACAAGGATCGTGCACGATTTTTACGAGAATGACCCGGCCCGTGGCTTCTATGGTGGTGGTGGTATGGACGCGAGGCCGTTCCTGGATTCCACTCCCATACTCCATGCGTTAACCGGCCTTCCACCTGGAAAACCAACGTGGGGGCCTGAATTCAAGCGACTGCTCAGTCATTATTTCACCCGCAAAATGTCAGTTTTGGGTAGCACCACCTCTATACCGTTGGCACGCAATAACATCACACTTGATCCAAACCTGAAAGACGCCAAGGGCAGACCCGCGATCCGCATGACCTATATGGACCATGCCGATGATCTTGCCATGGCGGCTTTTTTACAGGACCGTGCGGTGGAGGTCCTGGGTGCTGCCGGTGCCGCTGAAATCTGGCGTGAACCGGTAGTAGGCGGCACGGTACAGGCGCATCTGCTCGGGACCTGTCGTATGGGTAACGATCCGGCTGCTTCGGTGGTCGATAAGTACCACCGTGCACATGATGTGCCCAACCTCTTTATATGCGATGGTTCCAGTTTTGTCAGTTCGGGCCGTGGGCAGCCCACGATGACGATCCAGGCGCTGGCCTTCAGGGCAGCAGAGCACATCACCCGTTTTGCCCGCAACGGGGAAATCTAGTTTTCTTGAGGAGAAAAATGATATGAATTACGTATCCAAGTTAATGGTAGTCACGGTCTTATTGTTGAGCCAGGCAGTATGTGCCGGCGAGATTAAAGTAGAGCATTATGCGGTTTCGGATGACATGCAATTACCGTTTTCTGAAGCTGTGCGCGTCGGGCACATGTTGTACCTCTCCGGTCAACTTGGTTATGACTCTAAAACCGCCTCGCTGGTTGAAGGCGGGATTGGACCTGAAACCAGGCAAACCCTGGAAAACATCAAGACCACGCTCGAAAAATACGGGTCTTCAATGGCCGAAGTGGTTAAATGCACCGTGTTCCTGGCAGATATAAAGGAATGGGCGGCCATGAATGCGGTTTACATCACTTATTTCCCGAGCAACCCGCCGGCCCGGAGTGCCCTTGGCAGCAGTGGCCTGGCACTCGGTGCCCGTACTGAAATCGAGTGTATGGCAACCGTTAAATAGATTATTCGCATTGCGTGTACAAAAGTGTA
>Ga0316201_10004878_pt1 | contig 10214 bp, 11 predicted proteins | sample CS6wburrow_MG_FD_204516 | JGI IMG/M metagenome (GOLD analysis project Ga0316201, IMG submission 204516) | Coastal sediment microbial communities from Delaware Bay, Delaware, United States - CS-6 worm burrow | ecosystem: Environmental > Aquatic > Marine > Coastal > Sediment | place: USA...
GTCGCCAGGCCCAGGAATGAGACAAAGCCAACCACATCTGTAACGGTGGTGAGTACGACACCGCCGGCCAGTGCCGGATCGATATTCATGCGGGTCATCAGCAAGGGAAGAACGGCCCCGACCAGGGCGGCGGTTACCAGGTTTATGACCATCGCGGCGGCGATGATCATGCCGATATTCCAGTCATCGAACCACAGGGAGGCGGCCACCGCGACTACCATGGCCCAGAGTATGCCGTTGAGAGCGCCTACCATCACCTCCCTGTTGATCAACCACATCTGGTTATTGCGGCCGATGTGCCCCAGCGCGATTCCGCGCACCAGCACGGTGAGCGTCTGGGTTCCCGCAATTCCGCCCATGGAGGCCACAATGGGCATCAGCACGGCCAGTGCGACCACCTTTTCTATTGTGCCCTGAAACAGGTTGATAACGCCTGAGGCTATGAATGCCGTTATCAGGTTAATGCCCAGCCATACCGCGCGGCGCGGCGCCGAGCGAAAGACAGGCGCAAAGGTGTCTTCGTCTTCATCGAGGCCGGCCATTGACATGAGGGAATGGTCCGCGTCCTCGCGGATGACATCGACCACGTCGTCGATGGTGATTCGGCCCAGCAGCGTACCGTCGCTATCGGTTACCGGGGCAGATACCCAGTCGTTTCGCTCGAACAAGCGAGCGACATCCGAATCCGGCAGGTCCACCGGTATCGGCTCTATATCGGTGAGCATCATTTCGCGCACCGAGGCTGACGGGTCCGACACCAGCAGGGTGCGCAGCGGTAGCAGGCCGATGAACTGGTCTGCCCGGTTTACCACGATCAGGTTGTCGGTCATCTCAGGGATTTCTTCGTGGCGCCGCAGGTAGCGCAATACCACATCCAGTGTCAGTGGAGCCCGGATGGTGATGGTGTCCGTATTCATCAGGCCGCCCGCAGTGTCCTCGGGGTACAGCATGACCCGCTCCAGGCGCGCCCGGTCCTGGTGGTCCATCGAGGTGAGCACTTCCCGGGTGATGGTGTCCGGCAGCTGTTGGAGGATGTCTGCGACATCGTCATCCTCCAGCCCTTCCATGAGAGATGCTACCTGGGGAGCCTCCATATCGCTGAGGAACTGGATCCTCAGCTCATCACTCAATTCGTTGAGAACTTCACCCTCGTTTTCATCCTCGATCATGGCCCAGAGGATGTGACGGAATTTGGGTGGTGAAGACTCCAGCAGGTGGGCTACGTCGCCGGGAGGCAGGCCGTTGAGCATCCTTCGAACATCCACGAAGGTGCCGCCGTCCAGCGCGAGCATCAGCTTGTCGAAGGTTTTCTGGGATGTCGCTTCTATCTGGCTCACCGCTTTTCCCGTAAAAAATCTCCTGGCATGCGCCCGTAGGGGGGCAATTATCAGGTAAAGCCGTGGTCACAACAACGGGATTAGTTACAGATTAAAAGCCTACTCGGGTTCGTCGAAGCGATTGTCTATGAGGGTTTGCAGCGCTTCGAGTGCGGCGTATTCATCCCCGCCTTCGATCTCCAGTTCGAGTACCGTGCCCTTGCCGGCTGCCAGCATCATTACTGACATGATGCTCTTGCCATCCACCAGCTTCCCGTCCCTGCCGACGTTCACAGTACTGCCGAAAGCAGCGGCGCAGCTGACAAACTTTGCTGCAGCCCTGGCGTGCAGCCCTAGCTTGTTGATGATGGTTACCTGGGTCTGGATCACGGGTTTATTGCAGTTCCCTGTGTCTTACATGGATGTTCGGGTAGTTTGGCCGGTAGTAATTAAATAAACGCTCGGCCAAATATACTGAACGATGTTGGCCGCCTGTACAACCAAGAGACACGGTCATATAGCTTCGATTGCTGTCTTTGTAGCGCGGTAGCCAGTTGTCCAGGTAGGTGCAGATGTCCGTGTACAGTTCTCCTGCCAGTGGCTGCGACTCGAGGAAATCCTGTACCTCCCTGTCGAGACCGCTCTTGAGTCTCAGCTCCTTGACCCAGTGCGGGTTGGGCAGCATGCGGACATCAAACACCAGGTCCGCATCGGCCGGTACCCCGCGCTTGAATCCGAATGACTGGAACAGCAGCGACATGGTGCCACTGCTGTTTTTCAGCAATCGCTGCTTGATAGCATCGCGCAACTCATAGATCGTCATCTGGGTGGTGTCCAGGACAAGCGAGGCGTCGCTGGAGATTGGCCCAAGCAGTAATCGCTCTTTGGCTATTGCCTCTGCCAGGTGCGTGGATTCGCCACTCAGGGGATGTCGGCGCCTGGTTTCGCTGAAGCGCTGCATCAGGGTGGCGTCCTGGGCATCGAGGAAAAGAATGTCCCGGTGCACGGAGTCGGGCAGCGCCGCCACTATATCGGCAAAGTCTGCCAGGTCTTTCCACGAATTGCGGGCGTCGATGCATACGGCGGTACCGCGAAACTGGCTGAACTCTTCGCGGGTCGTCTCCTCTACCAGGGCGGGTAGCAATGAGATGGGCAGGTTATCGATGCAGTAATAACCCTCGTCCTCCAGCTGATTCAAGGCGGTACTCTTGCCGGAGCCCGAGCGACCGCTGATAATCACGAGTTGCATCTAGCGTTGTGCCCGGTTAATCCACATGTGCTCAGGCGACACTGGTTTCGTCCTGGCTCGTGGCTGCTTCATACAGTGCCGCGTTGTCCCGTGCAGCGCGCAGACGCGCGCAGAAACTCGGCTGGCTGAAAAGTCGGGCGACATTGGCCAGAATATCCAGGTGTTGCTGGTGTGCTTCGCCTGGCACCAGCAGGGCGAATAGCAAATCCACCGGTTGGTCATCGGGGGCATCGAAATCGATCGCCTCTTCCAGGGTGAGCAGGGTGCCCAGTGGTTGCTGGCAGGCATCGACCCGGCAGTGGGGAATCGCGATACCCTGGCCCAGGCCGGTGCTGCCCAGTTTTTCACGGGCGATAAGTTGAGCGAAAACATCCTCGTAGACCAGGCTCGACTGGTCCTCGCCAATAATTCGCGCGATGGTCTCGAACAGTCTTTTTTTACTGAGCCCGGGCACCTTACAGACGGTGCGTTGCGGGCTCAGGATCTCGGCAAGAAAATTCATTACAGGAGACTAGCGACCTCTGGACTTTTCCTTGTGTTTGATGAGTTGCCTGTCCAGTTTGTCCGCGAGAGCGTCTATTGCCGCGTACATGTCTTCGGATTCTGATGCGGCGAAGATATCAGCGCCGGATATGTGGATTGTAGCTTCTGCTTTTTGCACCATCTTTTCGACTATCAGGGTGACCTGCGTGTTGGTTATCTGGTCAAAGTGTCGCTGCAGGCGTTCAAATTTATTCTCTACATAATCCCGCAATGGGTCTGTAACCTCCACATGATGTCCGCTGACGTTTAGTTGCATATACAGCTCCTTCTCTACGTTGGGCCGGTTATACCGGCGTCGGCAATGGTCTGACTCGCCTCGCTATGCATTAAATTCTAGACCACTGCTGGGTAGGAAACGAGAAATTTCACCAGCGCAGCCTGTTCTGTGGTCTATACCAGCCGCTTGCGTTCATTGGAGGGTGGAATCATCAATGACTCCCGGTACTTGGCAATAGTGCGCCGGGCTACCTTCACTCCCTGCTCTTCAAGTAACTTGGTTATCTTGTTGTCGCTCAGCGGCTTGCGCGGATTCTCTGCAGCTACCAGCTTGCGAATCAGCGCCCTTATAGCCGTCGAGGAACACTCCCCGCCGGATGTTGTGGCCACATGGCTTGAAAAGAAATACTTGAGCTCGAATACCCCTCGTGGGGTATGCATGTATTTCTGGGTTGTAACGCGCGAAATGGTCGATTCGTGCATTTCAACCAGCTCGGCGATTTCATGTAACACCAGTGGCTTCATGGCCTCGGTGCCGTATTCGAGGAAGTTGCGCTGGTGCTCGACGATGCGGGTGGCGACTTTCATCAGGGTCTCGTTGCGGCTGTGCAGACTCTTGAGGAACCAGCGCGCCTCCTGCAGATTATCCCGCAAAAACGTATTGTCAGCGCTGCTGTCGGCGCGTTTGATCAGCCCGGCGTAGTTGCTGTTGATTCGCAGCTTTGGTGCGATGTCGGGGTTGAGTTCCACAACCCAGCGGCCGTCCTTTTTACTGACATACACATCCGGTACCACATATTCTGTGGTGTCTTCGCCCACGGACTGCCCCGGGTTGGGGTCCAGCGATTGGATAAGGCCCAGCACCTGCTTGAGCTCGGGCTCTTTCAGCCGGGTGCGCCGCAGTATCTGGGCGAAGTCGCCGTTACCCAGCTGGGTGATATGGCGGCTGAGAATCTGCTTGGCCTGCTCCAGCCAGGGCGTGTTGGCCGGTAGCTGTTGCAGTTGCACCAGCAGGCACTCCTGCAGGTCGCGAGTGCATACGCCCGCCGGCTCAAACTGCTGCAACCGGTGCAGCACGGCAACCATCTCATCCAGCTCGATGTCGACGTCCACATCCTGCAGCAGGCCCAGGCGAATATCGTCCAGGTCCTGCGAAATCCTGCCGTTGTCATCTGTTGCGTCAATAATCGCCATGGCAATCAGGCGATCGACGTCCGAAAGCCGGGTCAGGTTCAGTTGCCACAGCAGTTGTTCGCGCAGGGAATCATTGGCGGCGTTGCGACTTTCAAAGCCTGTGTCCGATGTGTCGTCGCCCGTATAGGCGGAGGCTGAGGCCGAGGGCAGCAGGTCGTCCCACTGGGTATCGACCGGCAGGTCTTCAGGTAAACCGGCTATCCAGTCCTGATCATCGTCCGGCAGTTCTGCTGAGGTCTGCTCTTTTGTCTCCGCGGCGCTTTCGGGTGCAGCGGGATCGCTGGCCGGAGTATTGCTGTCGCGCTGGTTTAAAAGTGCTTCCGGCTCATTGTCCTCGTCAGCCATTTCCAGCATGGGGTTGCTGTCCAGGGCCTGCTGGATTTCCTGTTGCAGGTCCAGCGTCGACAGTTGCAGCAACTTGATAGCCTGCTGCAGCTGCGGTGTCATCGTCAGCTGTTGGCCCAGTTTTAGTTGCAGTGACTGCTTCATGGATCGGTCGTGGTTCCCTGGTGACGTCGGCCCGTTTCGCCGGGATGGCAAAGTGTCACATTCAGTGTAGCCGCGCCTCTCGACAACTGACAACTAGTTGGCTCGAAATTTGCTTGTATATTTTTGAAAGTGAGACAGGAGTCCGATTGCTTGCTCTTTGGAGGCATGCCTGGGGCTTGGCGTTACATCCGGAAGTGGTCGCCCAGGTAGACTTCCCGCACCCGCTTGTTGGCCAGTACGTCTTCAGCGGAGCCGGCGGCGATAATATGACCTTCACCCACAATATAGGCTTTCTCGCAGATGTCGAGGGTGTCGCGTACATTGTGGTCGGTGATGAGTACCCCGATCTTTCTGTCCCGCAGGTGGTTGATGATCTCTTTAATATCGCTGACCGATATGGGGTCGACCCCGGCGAAGGGTTCATCCAGCAGGATGAATTCGGGTTCGGTGGCGAGGGCGCGGGCAATTTCCACTCGCCGCCGTTCGCCGCCGGATAGTGACTGACCCAGATTGTCGCGCAGGTGCGCGACGTTGAATTCCGCCAGTAGTTCGTCCCGGCGCTCCAGGCGCTGGGCCTTGGTCAGGTCCGGCCGTGTCTGCAAAATGGCCATGATGTTATCGCCGACGGTGAGCTTGCGAAAAACAGACGCTTCCTGGGGAAGGTAGCCGATGCCGCGCCGCGCTCTCTGGTGCATGGTGAGTTTGGTCAGATCCTCGCCGTTGATGCTGATGGTGCCGCGATCGGCCCGGATGATGCCGATTATCATATAGAAGCAGGTGGTTTTGCCGGCGCCGTTAGGCCCCAGCAGGCCGACGACCTGGCCGCTCTCCAACTCAAGAGACACGTCCTGGACCACATCTCTGCCCCGGTAGGCCTTGGCGAGGTTACTCGCTTGCAGGTGGGCCATCGGGTGCTTCTTCTTCGTCCTCGCGCAGAACCTTGGGTTCGATTACAACCTGCACCCGCTTGCCATCGGGTGACTCCTGGGAGTCCGCTTTCACCAGTTGTTCGGTAATGTAGTAGTCGATGGAGTCCCCGGTGACCGAGGAGCCGTCCTGAACGATATGTGCATTGATTTTGAGGTGCACCCGGTCTTCAATTTTAAAGTACTCGATGATCTCGGCACGGGCCCGGACCATGGGTTCGCCCACGGCTGGCCGCTGCTGCATTTTGGCAGGCTTGCCCTCGGCGACGATTTTGTCCGCCTGCGCGGTCTCGTGAAAGATAGTCAGTACGTCAGCCACGATGTCCATGCTGCCCTGGATCATGTGGACGTTGCCACGGTAGACGGTGAATCCCTGCTTTTCATCCCGCACAGCGGTGTCAGCCGTGATCCTGATGGGCTGGTCGCGGTCGGTAGGCAGGGCGAGCGCGCCAGCGCTGAGCAGGCCGCCCAGCACGGCAGCGAGGAGGGAGGCGATACAAAAAAGCCTCGGCCCTCGCGACAAGCGCCGCTTACGCCCTTCGGGGCTGGGGTTGGACATTATGGTTCTCCATCTTCGGGGCGACAATGCGCATGCCCCACTCCTGTTCTGACCCGTGCCGATGGTAACTGGTTCGCTGACATAGGCAATTTAATTTTTCGCGGGCGGTTTGGTCCGGCCCGGATCTCAAGTCAGTCCCGCATGCAGCAGGTGCATCAGGTGGATAACGCCAGCGACGCGCTGCTCATCATCCAGCACCACCAGCGAGCTGATTTCGTTTTCTTCCATGATTCTCATTGCCTCGGCGGCGAGCATGTCCGGCGTGACTGTCTTGGCGCCGGTGCTCATCAGTTGACCGATGGGGGTGTCATTGATGTCTATGCGGGCTTTCAGGGTGCGCCGCAGGTCGCCGTCGGTGAAGATGCCGGTCAGGTTGCCCTGTTGGTCGAGCACGGTCGTCATGCCCAGCCCCTTGTTGCTTATCTCCAGCAAAGCCTCGGACAGGCTGGTCTCCGGCGCAACCCGCGGGATCGCGTCACCCGCGCGCATGATGTCAGCTACTTTAAGTAGCAGCTTTCTGCCCAGAGTGCCGCCGGGGTGTGAAAAAGCGAAGTCATCTGCGGTAAACCCGCGCGCTTCCAGCAAGGCGATGGCCAGTGCATCACCCATGACCAGTGCTGTGGTGGTGCTGGAGGTGGGAGCCAGATCCAGCGGGCAGGCCTCGGTCTCTACCCCGGTATCGAGGTGAACGTCCGAGGCGGTCGCCAGTGCTGACTGGCTATTTCCCGTCATGCTCACCAGGGCGGTGCCCATGCGCTTGAGCAGGGGTAACAAGGTGACAATCTCGGCCACCGAGCCGCTGTTGGACAGGGCGATGACCGCGTCCTCCCCGGTGATCATGCCCATGTCGCCGTGGCTGGCTTCCCCCGGGTGAACAAAAAATGCCGGGGTTCCGGTGCTGGCCAGGGTGGCGGCGATTTTCCTAGCGATGTGTCCGGACTTTCCCATCCCGGTCACAATCACCCGCCCGCGGGTTTTCAGCAGCAGCTCACAGGCGCGCTCGAAGTCTGTGCCGATGCGGGCTTCCAGTGCGGCAACCGCCTCCGATTCGAGTTTGATGGTGCGGCGCGCCGATGTGGCGTATCCGGTCTGCGACATAGCGATTCCCTTGCCTAAAGGCTGCTGTACAAGAGGTAATAATACAGGGCATACAAGGTGACAAACAGCGTTCCTACTGTACGTCCAATGTAGGCCTGGCCGGGGCCTGCGGCCTTGCGTTTGCCGCCCACGTAGACTGCCAGGGCCAGCAGAGCAGTCAGTAGCGCCATGGAGGGGTAGTCGCGCAGGAGTACAGCTGGCGCCAGTGCCTGGGTTGAAACGATGCCGGGAATTGCCATGACGGCCATCAGGTTGAACAGGTTGGAGCCAATCACGTTGCCGATGGCTATTTCTGTGTGGCCCCGTCGTGCGCTGGTCACCGTAGCAGCGAGTTCGGGCAGGCTGGTGCCGATGGCGATAACGGTCAGCCCGATCAGCAGTTCCGGTACCCCGAGGCGGTAGGCGGCAATCACTGCTCCCCACACCAGCAGGCGTGAGCTGGCGATAAGCAGCAGCAGCCCTATTGCGAAGGTGAGCCAGGCGCGGCCCGTGGGGAGGTCTGGCAGGGGTTCCTCCTCGGTTTCAAGCTTGAGCGTCGAGTCCTGGGTCTGACCGCGCAGGATGAACACCATCACCAGCGCCAGGGCTGCCAGCATCAACCAGCCTTCCGCGCCGGTGAGAACGTTGTCGGCCAGGGCCAGCCCGGCCAGGGCCGTTACGCCCAACAGGATTATCAACTCTTTCTTGATAGCGCGTTGCATCACAAATATCGGGGTCACCAGCAGTGTGATGCCCATAACCAGGCCGATATTCGCTATGTTTGAGCCTATGGCATTGCCGATGGCGAGTTCGCCGGCACCCGAGAAAGCAGCGGTGAGGGAGACCAGCACCTCAGGTGCCGAAGTCCCTATTGAGACTATGGTCATGCCGATGATAATGGGTGACATGCCCATATTTCGCGCGATGGAGGCGGCGCCGACAATGAACAGGTCGGCGCTCCACACGAGGATGGCGAACCCGGCGATTATGGCGGCTGCGGCGATCAGCATACGACCGTATTTCCTGTTAGAGTATGCCCGCGCGGTTTTCAGGAACTACGCGAGGCAAATGAGTGTCAAACCAAAGCCCCGGTTCCCGGCCAGTGGCAGGTGCGCCTGCTGCGGTGCAACGCGGGATTATACAGGCCCCCTTTGGGCTTGGAAGTCCAATATTGTTTAATTTGAGGAGACAGATGGTGTTAAGGCTGAAATCAAACTGGCTGCTGGGCCTGTGCCTGCTCGCGACCGGATTGGGGGCGCAGGAGTCGGCAGTGACGGCCCATGGCGTCGTCAATGATGCCACCCAACGGGTTATGGCCGTAGTCATAGAAGCGGATTCCTACTTTGACCAGGACCCCGAACGTTACTACCAGCAGGTACAGGACATATTGGACCCGGTGATCGACTTCCGCGGCTTCGCCCGCAGCGTTATGGGTCCTTATGCCAGCAGTTCGCGCTATCGTTCACTGGATGAGGCGGGCCGTACTCAGCTGCGCGGCCAGCTCGACCGGTTTACCGAGGTGATGCGGCGTGGCCTGGTGCGAACATACAGCAAAGGGCTGTTGGCCTATGGTGACTCCCGGGTAGAGGTTTTCGCGGCCACCGATGAAAACCCGGAGGGAGACAGGGCAACGGTCAGGCAGCTGGTTTACAATAACCAGCCGGAACCCTATGTACTCATCTACCAGATGGGTCGCGGTAAGTCCGGTGATTGGCAGCTGCGCAATATCATTATCGAGGGAGTCAATCTGGGCGAGATCTATCGCAACCAGTTTGAGGCCAGCGCGCGCCAGAATGACGGCGACCTGGATGCGGTGATAGCCAGCTGGACTGCTGTAGAAGTGAAGGCCTGAGCAATCCGCAGGGTCAGTTAGCGGTCGCCATAGAGACAGTTTTCTCCTAAAATGGCGCGCTTTTACCCGCTCCTACTGCCTTCAATTGCCCAGGACGCGGGCCAATTTCTGGAGACGCTTCATGGATGCCGCCACAGTCAAGCAACTGTTGCATAACCACCTTGACGATTGTGAGTTTCACGTTCAGGGAGAGGGAAATCATTACGACATAGTCGCTATTGGCGAGGTTTTTGAAGGGCTTCGACCGGTCAAGAGGCAGCAGTTGGTCTACGGGGCCCTTAATGATTGCATCGCTGACGGCAGCGTACACGCCGTCAATATCCGCACATTTACGCCGGCCCAGTGGCAATCGCAATCCGGCGACTGAGCCGCTGTTGAATATATTATGAGTGACCAGCTGACTATAGCCCTGACCAAGGGCCGCATCCTGCGCGAAACCCTGCCGCTGTTAGCGGAAGCCGGTATCGTGCCGGTTGATGATGTGAACAGCTCTCGCAAACTGGTGTTTGATACCAGCCACCCGTCGGTACGCCTGGTCATAATACGCGGTTCCGATGTGCCAACCTATGTGCGCCATGGCGCCGCCGATATGGGCGTGGTGGGCAAGGACGTGCTACTTGAGCACGGTGCGCAGGGACTGTATGAACCTCTGGACCTTGGTATCGCCCGCTGTCGCCTGATGACCGCGGGTCCGGTGGGCTGGCGCGGCACCGGGGCGCGCATCCGGGTTGCGACCAAGTTTGTGAATATCGCCCGCGCTCACTTCGCCAGACAGGGCGTCCATGCCGATGTG